>Ga0315270_10001238_pt1 | contig 13612 bp, 13 predicted proteins | sample C1_bottom_MG_FD_204932 | JGI IMG/M metagenome (GOLD analysis project Ga0315270, IMG submission 204932) | Sediment microbial communities from Yellowstone Lake, YNP, Wyoming, USA - C1_bottom | ecosystem: Environmental > Aquatic > Freshwater > Lake > Sediment | place: USA: Wyoming | collected... | reverse complement strand
TCGGCAGACACACCGCTACGCGGGCATTTTCAAATGATTCTTCGTATGCTGCTACGCGGGCATTTGGGATGAGTCAACTCGGGCGGTTGTAACGTCGTCTTAACTGGTTATTATCGAAATGGTGCCGATGAAACTGCTTTGTTTGCAAAGATTAAAATATCTCGATTTCAAGACATAATTAGATATGAGACTTTTCGAAGCCGTCATGCTGGTTCTTGTCGGCATAGTCGCAGGAACAATGAATTCGATTGTCGGTTCAGGCGGTCTGGTCACTTTTCCCGCTCTTCTCGCCTTTGGATATACACCGCTTGTCGCAAACATGACCAACAACATGGGTGTCCTGCCAGGAGCACTGAGCGCTGCGTATGCCTACCGTCGTGAACTGAAGACGCAGTGGTCACGAATCGTGCGACTTGCAGCGTTATCGCTGGTAGGTGGATTTGGGGGAGCGATCCTTCTCCTGGTCCTTCCGGCCGCTGCCTTCAAAAGAATCGTTCCTGTTCTTATAGCTCTGGCCCTCGTGCTCATAATCCTTCAGCCTCGGATTCGAAGGCGGATCGCACAGCGAGAAACAACACACCGCCGTCACATTATTACGCGAGATGGTGGCATCTTCCTTACTGGAATCTACGGCGGCTACTTCGGCGCAGCCCAGGGCATCCTTTTGATGTCGATCCTTGGGGCGGTGATCGACGAGTCAATTCAAAAACTTAATTCGATAAAAATCATGCTTGCCGTATCTGCCAATACGGCGGCAGCGATCGTTTTCATTTTTCGTGGGGGAATAGCCTGGCAAGCAGCCAGCGCTATCGCCGTCGGGTCAACCATTGGGGGACAGTTGGGCGCGCATATTGGTCGCCGCCTTCCAGCACCGGTCTACCGGGGGTTCATTGTTTTCGTCGGTCTTATTGCCATCGCGAAGTTGGTTACCTCCTAAAGCTTCAACAGCTGCGAACGGTCCGCAGAAAGGGTCGTTGTCTTTAATCTCACAGTACTTTCTAAGCCAATTTGCCATTCCTGGGAATAATTGAAGTTTCAATCATGTTATAGTCGGAAAGTAGTTGAATATTCAACTAAAAGAAACGTCCCCATCTTTCCTAAGGAGCAAGGTAATGACCACAGCAACAACTGGTTCCCTCACTGGTACCTACACAATTGATCCAACCCACAGCCAGATCGGCTTTGGCGCACGCCACGCAATGGTCACCAAGGTTCGTGGCCAGTTCAACGAATTTTCTGGAAGCGGCTTTTTCAACGCCGAAAACCCTGCTGACTCCAAGCTAGAAGTAACCATCCAGGCCAAGAGCATCGACACCCGCAATGCCGATCGCGATGCCCACCTACGCGGCAATGACTTCTTCTCAATGGATGAGTTCCCGCTGATCACTTTCGTATCAACCGCCTTCTCCAAGGTTGATGCAGATACCTTCAAGGTCACCGGCGACCTCACCGTCAAAGGTGTAACCAAGTCAATCTCCATCGACATGGATTTCACAGGTGAAGCTGTCGATCCTTGGGGAAATCAGCGCGTGGGATTTGAAGGCAAGACAACCATCAACCGCAGCGACTGGGGTGTCAACTTCAACGCCGCCCTTGAAGCCGGTGGAGTTCTTGTAAGCGAGAAGGTCACTCTCGAATTCGAAATCTCAGCGATTCGTAGTGGGGACGCTGCGTAATACTCATCGATTTCTTACTGTAGGCGGGAGGTTTGAGCGCGGCTCAGACCTCCCGCTTTTTTGCTCCAGTTACGCTTGGTGCCGTGGTAATCAACTTTGCGCATTACCCCCGCACTCGCGTAACATATATGGTACGTTACGTCCGAGGAAATGATCAAGGGAGTTCGCAATGAAGGTCAAGAGAAGTCTTTTTTGGGATGATTTAGAGAAAAACCTGAAGAACTCTGAATTCCTGCGTGCCTACGTAATTGAGTCAATTCGTATTTCTACGGTTGATGCAATTCTGGGGCAACTTGATGAAGTTAGAGAAAACATTGGTGTCTCGAAGGCAGAATTGGCTCGAGCGATCGGAGCGGAACCAGCCGTGTTGCGACGACTGTTCGCAAGTAATTCAGCAAATCCGACTCTTGGGACTTTGGCAGACGTTGCAGCTGCTCTAGGACTTCGGGTCTCGCTTGAACCCATGCCTGCTGCCGAACGCAAACAAATAAGCAAAACGTTACTTGAAGGGCGAACGACTAACGCCAAGAAACTTGTGAAGAATCTAGAACGAGTAAAAACTCGCACGCCTCGCAAGTTGGCAGCGGTTTAACCTAATGAAGTATCGTCATACGAATTGTCATTAAGTGATTGATCTGGGATTACGTTTGAAATATTCGATCCCAAGAGATTTGACTGTCAGATAGTCATTTTCACTTAGTTCAGTTTGAAAGGGTTTCGATTCCCCGGTAATCACAACGAGGAGCGGCTTAGATTCATCGATTGCCTCATAGTCCAGTCGGCAAAAAAGCCTGTAATGTCTTCGGCGAGGGCCATCCACTCGCACTTCGTACCAGCCATTCATTGGACTCTTCATGGCCTCCCAGTAACCCCCACCGGCAAAACGTTTTGGAGGGGCGGTCGCAACGGCAATCAAAACTCTCATGATCTGTGCTGCAACCGATGGGGGACACGAAGCGAGGAAATCGCGCCCTGGAATCGTCTGATTTGGATCATCGTCCTTATGTCGTTGAAAGTAAACAATTTCATGGACATCGTTCGAAGATGGCCTAATGGGAATTTTGGAGGTCAACTCTGTTTCCAATGCCGTTTTCGCTCTTTTTTTCGAGCGATAATCCGGTGTCATGGAAAAGCAGTGTAAGTTGAATATGTGGCCACCTCGTTGACCCAGATGGTTAAAGTGGACATATTTCAGTATGCGATTGCAGCGGGGGATTCAGCGTTTAAGTACCCTGTAACCTAAGCCCATGTCGACCGATAACACGCGTGATTTCGTCCACGAGGGCTATGACGTTGCCTATGTACAAGAGAAGTGGCTCCCTGTCTGGGACAAACTGGCCCCATTCAAGTCGGGTCGCCCAGATGACACCCGCCCCAAGAAGTACGTCCTGGACATGTTCCCGTACCCATCCGGCGACCTTCATATGGGCCATGCCGAGGCTTATGCCTTAGGCGATGTCATCGCGCGTTACTGGGTTCAGCGCGGATTCAATGTTTTGCACCCAATGGGGTGGGACGCTTTCGGATTGCCCGCGGAGAACGCTGCGATAAAGCGCGGTATTGATCCTGCAGGTTGGACTTACGAAAACATCGCAGTGCAGAAAGCATCGATGCGACGTTATGCATGTTCCTTCGACTGGGATCGGACATTCAATACATGTGATCCTGAGTTTTATCGTTGGAACCAGTGGCTCTTCATTCAGATGTTCGAGCGCGGTCTTGCTTACCGCAAGGCGTCGAAAGTCAACTGGTGCCCCAAAGATCAGACCGTGCTTGCTAACGAGCAAGTGATTGCTGGTCTTTGCGAACGATGCGACACACCGGTTACGAAAAAGAAACTGACGCAGTGGTATTTCAAGATCACTGATTACGCAGATCGCTTGCTCGATGACATGTCGCAACTTGAAGGCCAGTGGCCAGACAAAGTCCTGACGATGCAACGCAACTGGATCGGCCGATCAACGGGTGCAAACGTCTTGTTCCAAATCGAGGGACGCAAAGAACCTGTCACGATCTACACAACTCGTCCAGATACTTTGTATGGTGCAACATTCTTCGTCGTTGCTGCCGATAGTGATTTGGCTGCGGAACTTGCACAGGGAACTGCGGTTGAAAAGCAGTTCACCGAGTACGTCGAGAAGATCAAGGCAGCTAGCGATATCGATCGACTTGCAACCGATCGTCCTAAGAGCGGTGTCTTCCTTGAGCGATATGCAATCAATCCGGTAAACGGTGAGAAGTTGCCGATCTGGGCGAGTGACTACGTACTTTCTGATTATGGAACCGGTGCGATCATGGCTGTGCCTGCGCATGATCAGCGCGACTTGGATTTCGCGCGCGCTATGAACTTGCCTGTCCGAGTTGTTGTCGACACGGGCGAAGAGGATCCCGCTGTAAGCGGCGTTGCGACGGCAGGGGATGGCGCGTTAATCAATTCTGGTCCGCTCAATGGCAAGCCCAAAGATGATGCTATTGCTTTCATCAATGCCCAACTTGAGCGCGATGGTCTTGGAAAAGCGGCGCGCAATTACCGGCTTCGCGATTGGCTGATCTCACGCCAGCGCTATTGGGGCACGCCTATACCTATTATTCATTGTGAATCCTGCGGTGAAGTTGCCGTCCCGCTTGATCAATTGCCGGTGAAGTTGCCGGATGCCGAGGGTCTAGATCTGAAGCCGAAGGGGACTTCTCCTCTGGGCGCAGCGACAGAGTGGGTCAACGTCACCTGCCCTAAGTGCGGAAAACCTGCAAAGCGCGACACCGACACGATGGACACCTTCGTGGATTCCTCTTGGTATTTCCTGCGCTTTCCAAGCTCGACCGACCACACACAGGCTTTCAGTCGCGAAGCGGTGGACACATGGTTGCCAGTTGATCAGTACGTAGGTGGCGTGACGCATGCGATCTTGCACCTGCTTTATGCCCGCTTCATTACAAAAGCTCTGCACGACATGGACTTGCTCTCATTTGAAGAGCCTTTTGAGAAACTGCTCAACCAGGGAATGGTTGGCATGGACGGCTCTGCGATGAGCAAGAGCCGCGGCAATCTTGTGCGACTTTCAGATGAATTGGTTACACATGGAGTCGACGCTGTTCGTCTGTCGTTGGTCTTTGCTGGACCGCCAGAGGATGACATCGACTGGGCGGATGTTTCTCCATCGGGTTCGGTGAAGTTCCTTAACCGTGCATGGAGATTGTCTGGTGATATTTTCAGTGCGCCGGGAGTTGATTTTTCAACGGGTGACATTTCATTGCGCAAGGCAACGCATAAAGCAGTGCACGATGCAGGCTTCGCAGTTGAATCGATGCGATTCAACGTCGCGATTGCGCGCATTATGGAATTGGTCAATGCTGCACGCAAGGCGATTGATTCTGGATGCGGCCCGGCAGATCCTGCGGCTCGCGAAGCAGTAGAGGCGATCGCTATCATGCTCTCCCTTGTTGCTCCATTTACTGCAGAGGAAATGTGGGAGCGATTGGGGCATAAGCCAACGGTTGCCCTTGTAGGTTGGCCAGAGGTGGATGAGTCACTCTTGGTCGCCGATTCTGTTGAGTGCGTGCTGCAAATCAACGGCAAGATCAAATCTCGCATTAGTGTTTCGCCAACCATAACTGATGACGAATTGGTAGATCTTGCTCGAAAAGACTCCATTTTTGCCGGTGCGCTTCTTGTCGCCCATGTGGCTTTTGCTGAAGCAGAGGGCAAGAACGGCACAGAGCGGGTTATCGCGAGAGCGCCAAAGATTGTAAATATCGTTATCAACAACTGATAACGCTAAACAACCAGGTCATTCTCTAAGGAATCACTTTGATCTGCCCTTTTCAATGGGCACATGGGTGACTTTGTAAGTGATCTGCGTGAACGGCTACAGGATTGGGTAGACGGTCTTCAGTTCACTGCAGTTCATAAACGCGCATTGATTGGGGTTTTTCTCCTTGTGTGTGTGGTTTCCGCCGCCGTTGTTGCTCGCGGACATTCGCAACCCATCGTTGAGACAGCGCCGATTGTGGTTGCGCCACCGAAAGTAATGGTTGACGTAGCAGGTGGAGTGAAATCTCCCGGTGTTTATGAATTGCCTGCGAACTCTCGAGTGATGGACGCGATTATGGCTGCTGGCGGAACACGCCCAGGCACAGATACGAGTGACATCAATTTGGCACGGATAGTGAAGGACGGAGAGCAGATCTATGTTGAGAGTGCAGATGTAACAGTCGTAAATTCGCAGGTCGTACCAGTGCACAAAGTAAAAAGAAAAACAGGCCCGATCAATATCAACCGGGCAACTGCCGGTGAATTGGATGCCCTTCCTGGAATTGGACCAGTGCTTGCATCAAGGATCATCGACTACCGAAAAACTAATGGACCATTTCTTTCGGTGGATGAATTACAGAAAGTCTCAGGCATTGGTAGTGCAAAATTCGCCCAGTTCAAGAGCAAAGTCCGCGTGTAAGTGATTACCGCGCCCTAGTCCTCGGTGCGGCAATCTGGGCGGGAGCTCTAAGTCAGAGTTGGGTAAGCCCTTGGTGGACCGCATTTCTGTGTCTCGCTATAGCAATGGCTGCAACGCAACAGCGAAAGAAAATTCTTGTTGTTCTCGCCTGCGCCATGTTGTTGGGCTCGGGGGTTATGTCCCTTCGACAGATGGGACTTCAAAACTCTGCGGTACACAAACTCGTCGGCCACACCGCGACGATTCAGTTCCAAATCTCAACTGATCCAACGAAAACTCAAGCAAAAGTATTCGGCTCAACCCTTGCACCGACTAGTTATTCATTTCTTGCAACTGCGCTTCGAGTTGGCGAAGGGGAGAAGCAGTACAGGCTTCGAGTGCCGATACGCGTCATCACGCAGAGCCAGCAAGTTGTCAGATTGCTGCCTGGCCAAACGATCACGGCCCATGGTGCTATTCGATTCAGTAAAGAAGCACGTGTCGCCGCAATGTTTCTTATCAGGGGAGAAATCACAGTCGATACCAAGGCTTCGCGTTGGGCGAGCGCCTTGGGGTCCATCAGAATGCACCTGCGCGCACTCTGCGATCAAGGAGATGCCGGGGCGCTGATTCCAGGGATGGTCCTGGGCGACACCTCCTTACAGACCCCCGAATTCAAGAACGCCATGCGGCGCTCGGGTCTTACGCATTTAGTAGCGGTGAGCGGGGCGAATTTCGCAATCATTTCGTTTTTCGTTCTGTGGTGCATGCAATGGATATTCAGATCACTTCGCATTCGGCTGATTTTCACCGCTCTTGCACTTTCAAGTTTCATCGCACTGGTGCGTCCGTCACCATCAGTGCTGCGCGCTGCCGCGATGGCAAGCGTCGTGCTTTTCGCAAGGGGAGTGGGAAAGCGGAGCGACCCGTTGCCAGCCTTGGGCTTCGCAATCGCGGCCGTTGTGATTGGAGATCCCTGGCAAGCGCGAGATCCAGGCTTCGCATTATCGGTGTTGGCGACGGCCGGTTTGCTGTTGTTATCACCGCGAATCGGTCTGTGGCTTGGGAAGTTTGTCTCGAAATTCGTCGCCAGTTCATTGAGCCCACCGATTGCAGCAGTTGTCATGTGCGTCCCGATTTTGGTCGCGCTCTCTGGTTACTTAGGACCGATGACCGTTATTGCGAATCTGTTGGCTGCGCCGATGGTGGCACCAATAACGATCATCGGATTTGTGGCTGCATTAGTTTCGCCGTTTTCATCGACAGTGAGTTCATTCTTGATATTCCTTATTAAATGGCCGGCCGGGTGGATTGCCGGGGTTGCGCATTGGTCGGCCAATTTTCCCGTCATTCAAATGGCAAAGGGGCTCGGAGGATTCGTCGGTGGATTGGCCATTCTTTGCGTTGGTTTAGTTTTCCTTTTCTTGATACGAAGGTCTCACAAATTCTTTGCGGTGATATCCGTGGTCGTGATCCTTACCTTCACATGGATTGGTCAATGGCCTGCAGGGGACTGGCAAGTTGCCAATTGCGATGTAGGTCAAGGAGATTCTCTTGTTGTGAATCTTGGAAATCATCGCGCCCTTGTCGTTGACGCAGGGCCTGATGCCCAATTGGAAGATCGGTGTCTGTCTCGGTTGGGAATTAAATCTGTGCCTCTACTGGTACTGACGCATTTTCATGCCGACCATGTCGAAGGAGTTGCAGGGTTAATTCACGATCGCGCGGTTGGGCGGGTGTGGGTGAGCAATAACTTCGAACCTGCATTTGAGAGCGGGCGAGTACTCAGTTGGTTGCGAAGGACGCCGACGACAATCGCAACCCGTGGCTTATCGGCAAAGTTAGGCACCAATCGTGGCTTGCTTTCCATACGAGTTCTCTGGCCAGATGATGGAGCGCATGCCTTTGATGTTCTACCGGGAGATGGCTCTGCAATTAACAACTCAAGTGTGGCCGTTGAGATTACTTCTCCTGATTTCTCACTCTTCGCGGCTGGCGATTTAGAGCCCAGTGCCCAGAGTGAGATTCTCTCCTCGGTCGGCCACGTTGATATCTACAAGGTCAGCCACCATGGCTCGGTTTACCAAGACCAGGCCTTCATGGAACGGCTTTCGCCCACCGTGTCCATTATCAGCGTCGGGGCGGGCAATTCGTACGGTCACCCTGCGGCGCAGACCATTGCGGCTCTGGTTAGACTTCGAAGCAAAATTTACAGAACTGACGCAAGTGGTGGGATCGCGATAACTGCGCGAGCACATCGCCTGCGCGTTCATACGAGTGCCGGCGCATGGTGGCAGAAAGTGAGGTTGGGATGAGCCTTTATCTTCTTCTTGGTTCTGAAGCCGCCCTCGCCGACCGCGCACTTTCCAAATTGCTAGCGCAGATGAAGGAGGAGAGCGCCGAGGTCACTTCGCTCTTTGCGCCAGATGTTCTCACTGGCGATATCGCCGATGCGCTTGCGCCTTCTCTCTTTTCAGAAAAGCGGGCGCTAGTTCTTCGTGATCTTCAAGATCTACCGGTCGAGAACCAACCGGAGATCACGCGTTTCCTTGCAGATCCTGATCCGACAATTACCGTGATTTTTGTTCACAAGGGTGGGGTGAAGGGCAAAACGCTTCTGGACCAAATCAAGAAAGCGAATGCGCAGATCATCGCTTGCGATGCACTCAAGAAGGAAAGTGAGAAACAAGATTTCGTTCGTCATCTATTTTTAGATTTGGGACGCAAGGCAACACCTGGCGCAGTGAACGCGTTGATAAGTGCGGTGGGAACTGATCTTCGCGAATTAACTGCTGCTTGCAGCCAGATTGCCTCCGACACTGTCGGGGTCATCGATGAGGCGATGGTGGACAAATATCACCAAGGTCGAATTGAAACGACTGGTTTCGATGTGGCAGATGCAGCACTCGATGGAGATGTCTCACGTGCTCTGCTGACACTTCGAAACGCTCTGGATTCCGGAACCGACCCCGTGATGGTGACGAGTGCGATTGCATCTGCACTTCGCGGCCTGGCCAAGGTCTCCGGCGCCAACCGAGGTTCGAAATCCTTCGAGTTGGCAGGAGTGTTGGGTATGGCTCCGTGGCAGATCGACAAGGCCCGTCGACAGCTCTCTTCCTGGTCACAGGCAGGCATCGCACGCGCAGTCGGTGCTATTGCCCTAGCTGATGCTCAGGTTAAAGGGGCCGCTGTGGACCCGATTTACGCCCTCGAGCGAGCGGTTACCGAGATAGCCCGCGCTCGTTCCTAGGGTTGGGACAAGTGATGTGAATTGTGGTCAATTGTTGGAACGGAAGATGGATCTGCATTTCCTGTCCTACTCATAGCCGGGCCGATGACGTAGGTTGAAATAGTGAACATCACCGCAAATATCCCAAGTGCAAGTGCAGGGGCTTTCCGCGTTCCGAACCGTTTGTGCAGGCGCATCAACATCGGAAGTGAGAAGAGAAGTCCAAGCAGGCCGAAGATGGCGGTACCTCCGGAGTCCGCGATCAGCGCAGTTCCCACGAGGAAGCCGGCATGATGGAGTACATGAGGCATCAGGCCCATAACCAGGCCGATTCCGCCGACTCTCGCCTCCCACAGAGCGCGAAGTCGATTAGGGGCCGAAGATGTGATTTCCGGTTGTGCCACGAGAACCTCCTACGCTTGGATTGCTGGTCATACTAAGTCAATTTGAGCCCAAAGCGCCCTCGCTGGTAGCCTTCGACCCTTAGTGAAGACCCATCGGGGTCAAGAATCTTACTTTTAGAGCCGGAGAACTACGCGTGGCAAATATCAAGTCCCAGATTAAGCGGATCAAGACCAACGAGAAGGCACGCCTTCGCAACAAGTCGGTTAGTTCCTCTATTAAGACCGCCGTTCGCAAGTTCCGCGCTGCAGTTGCCACGGGCGACCATGCAGTCATCACTACTGAACTACGCACCGCTTCACAGGCACTTGATGTCGCAGTTGCCAAGGGTGTTATTCACAAGAATGCAGCAGCTAACAAGAAGTCATCGATGGCGAAGTCGGCTACAAAAGCTGGCGTTCGTTAATTATCTAGCACTTTCCACGCGAGGCTAGTTTCATGCCTGCGATCTCCCTTGCCAAGGCACCGCAACCGGCGGCTACCGATCCGGCACAGATACGTAACTTTGCGATCATCGCTCATATCGACCACGGCAAATCAACACTTGCTGACCGAATGCTTGGCATCACCGAAGTTGTAGATCCTCGAAACATGCGGGCGCAATATCTCGACCGCATGGACATTGAACGCGAACGCGGAATCACCATTAAGTCTCAGGCAGTGCGCCTGCCATGGCGTTCAGGCATTGATGGCAAGGAATACATCCTGAACATGATCGATACACCGGGTCACGTGGACTTTACCTACGAGGTATCGCGCTCGCTGGCTGCAAGCGAAGGCGCGATCTTGCTGGTCGACTGCGCGCAGGGGATCGAAGCACAGACATTGGCCAACCTTTATTTGGCGATGGAGAACAATCTAAAAATCATTCCGGTGTTGAACAAGATTGATCTTCCTGCAGCTCAACCAGAGAAGTTTGCGAAGGAGCTTGCAAAACTTATCGGCTGCGAACCAAGCGACTGCTTGCTCGTCTCTGGGAAAACTGGCGCTGGTGTCGCAGATCTTCTTGATCAGATCATCGAGCAGATTCCTGCTCCAAAGGGTGATCCGAATGCGCCTGCTCGGGCATTGATTTTCGATTCTGTCTACGATGTTTATCGCGGCGTTGTCACCTACGTGCGCGTTGTCGATGGCCATCTTTCCGCGCGCGATCAAATCCAAATGTTCTCAACTGGTGTGCGCCACGAAATGCTTGAGGTCGGTGTCATCTCTCCGGAGCCGATTCCAAGCAAGGGTCTCGGCGTTGGCGAAGTCGGATATTTGATCACAGGTGTGAAGGATGTTCGCCAGTCACGTGTTGGTGACACTGTCACCAACTACAACAACCCGACAAAGACGCCTCTGGCAGGCTATAAAGACCCGAAACCAATGGTTTTCTCTGGCCTCTACCCACTTGATGGTGCGGACTATCCGCTCTTGCGTGAAGCGCTAGACAAATTGCAGCTCAACGATGCCGCACTTGTCTATGAACCAGAATCCTCCGCCGCCCTTGGCTTTGGTTTCCGCTGCGGCTTCTTGGGACTGCTGCACATGGAGATTGTGCGCGAACGACTTGAGCGCGAATCAAACTTAAGTCTTATCTCGACCGCACCCAACGTCGTCTACAACGTCAAACTTGATGACGGTCGTTCGATCATTGTGACAAACCCCAGCGAGTTTCCTGAGGGAAAGATCATGAGCGTTGAGGAACCGATTGTTCGCGCGACGATTCTTGCGCCAAGCGAATTCATTGGCGCGATTATGGAGCTCTGCCAGCAACGCAGAGGAACTCTGTTGGGCATGGATTATCTTTCAGAAGACCGTGTTGAGATCCGTTACACGTTGCCGCTTGCCGAAATTGTTTTTGATTTCTTCGACAAATTGAAATCCAGCACCCGTGGCTACGCATCCCTTGACTACGAAGCCATCGGCGATGCCGAAGGCGATCTCGTGAAGGTTGACATCTTGCTTCAGGGCGAGGCGGTGGATGCATTCAGCGCGATCGTGCACCGTGACAAGGCGTACGCATACGGCCTCATGATGACTGCCAAATTGCATGCGTTGATTCCTCGCCAACAGTTTGAAGTTCCAATTCAGGCTGCCATTGGCTCACGCATCATTGCCCGCGAGAACATCAGGGCGATTCGCAAAGATGTTCTTGCGAAATGTTACGGCGGAGATATTTCACGTAAGCGCAAACTCCTTGAAAAACAGAAGGAGGGCAAGAAGCGTATGAAGATGGTTGGACGCGTTGAAGTGCCACAGGAAGCTTTTGTCGCAGCCCTTGCAACTGATGCCGATATTGATAAGGCGAAAGCCGCAAGGAAGTAGCCGTCATGTCGGACTTATCTTTTTATGTCCACATTCCTTACTGCGTAAAGCGGTGCGGCTACTGCGATTTCAACACCTACACGCCATCTGAATTGCGAGAAGGCGGCACGCTGGAGACTGTTTCTAGTGATTACATCGATGCGGTGCTTCGCGAGATTGATATTGCTTTTGCTCAAGCACCTGATGCCAGCGTTCCGACTATCTTTTTCGGCGGCGGGACACCGAGTCTTCTCCCCGCCCGAGATCTTGGTCGGGTCATTTCTTCAATTAAAGAGAAATGGAATGTGGATGCAGATGCCGAAGTGACGCTGGAGGCGAATCCAGATTCAGTGGACACGGCCAAACTCTCCGAACTCCGAGCCGCGGGGTTCAATCGAATCTCTTTTGGGATGCAATCTGCGGTTCCTCACGTTTTGCAGGTGCTAGATCGCACTCATAATCCGGAGAACATTTCCAAAGTGGTAGATGCTGCACGAGCCGCGGGATTTGAAAGCATCAGTTTGGATTTGATCTATGGGACTCCAGGAGAAACACTGGAGGATTTCAGAACCTCAGTTGAGAGCGCACTTTCACTCGGCGTCGACCACCTGAGTGCATATGCACTCATCGTGGAGACCGGAACAAAACTTGCGGCGCAAATAAAGCGCGGTGAATTATCAATGCCCAACGATGACTTGATGGCTGACATGTACTTGCTAGTAGATGACCTCTGCGAAAAGGCGGGGATGTCTTGGTATGAGTTGAGCAATTGGTCGAAACCAAATCATGCGTCGCGACACAACATCGCATATTGGCGCAACGCGAATTGGTGGGGACTTGGACCTGGCGCTCACTCGCATATAGATGGCACACGTTGGTGGAACATGAAGCACCCAACGGCTTATAAAAATGCATTGTTCGGGGGCGAATCGCCCGTGCAGGAAAGCGAAGAGCTCACTGCGCAACAGAAGTCGGACGAAGCGATCATGCTCTCCATCCGCATGCGCGGTGGAATACCACTTAGTAATTTGTCTCAAGAGCAAAGGGAAACAGTGGCCGAATATCGGCAAAGCGGACACCTTGACTCAACTCGTTGGGAAGAGGGCACCCTGCAATTGACCCCCACTGGCCGCTTAATCGCTGACCGAATCGTCCGCGAATTAGTTGTGTAGTACCTTGTAGTCCTATGCATACCGCACACATCATCGTTTCCTCCCTTCTTGCACTTGTTTTTGTCATTTCTGGTCTGGCGAAAGCTAGTGGCAATCCGAGGGGTCTTGCTGTTACCCGTGAGGTAAACGTCAAGGACGGCATTGCTCGCATTGTTGGCGTCATTGAGGCGTTGGCTGCACTTGGAGTAGTGATTGGCCTGCGCAACGGATTCGTTCAGTGGATTGCCTTGGTTGTTCTATGGGTGATTATGAGCGGGGCAATGTATTTTCATTTCAGGGCCGAAAAGATCAAGAGTTCCTTTCCTCCGTTTTTTCTTCTTACCTTGGTCTCCATCGCTCTCGTCACGATTTAGTTGATTGCAATGGAATCTCGTCGCTTAGAAATTCTCCGCGCAATCGTGGATGAGTATGTCT
>Ga0315270_10001237_pt1 | contig 13614 bp, 13 predicted proteins | sample C1_bottom_MG_FD_204932 | JGI IMG/M metagenome (GOLD analysis project Ga0315270, IMG submission 204932) | Sediment microbial communities from Yellowstone Lake, YNP, Wyoming, USA - C1_bottom | ecosystem: Environmental > Aquatic > Freshwater > Lake > Sediment | place: USA: Wyoming | collected... | reverse complement strand
TTCAAGCGTATCAGTTTGACCACGCCTTTGAAATTGCGATTTGGAAAGGCATCTACTGTGAATCGCACGCTCTGGCCAACACGGATGCTGCCGATGTCCGCTTCAGCAAAATTGGCGTCGATCTGCATTTTGGAAAGATCCTGTGCAATCTTGAACAATGTCGGGGTCTGCAAGCTGGCGGCTACGGTTTGACCGACATCCACCGAACGGTCGACTACCACACCGGACACCGGCGAACGGATCACCGAATAGGCAAGGTTGGCTCGGTCTTTTTCCACTGTCGCACGCGCTAACTGCAACTGGGCTGAGGCAGATTTTTTAGCTTGTACTGCGCTATCTAGCTCCTGACGCGAGACATATTGAAGTGCGAACAAGTCGCGTGCACGGATTTCATTTGCTATAGCCAATTCCAGCGTAGCTTCGGCGCTTTGAACAGTAGCCGCGCTTTGCTTTTGCTGCGCTGAAAGCAGGGCATCATCAAGCTCGAGCAGAATCTGTCCTTTATGAACTTTGCTGTTGAAGTCCACATAAAGTTTTTTTACCGTGCCGGATACCTGAGTACCTACGCTCACTAGCGTAACCGGATTTATTGTGCCATTGGCTGACACGGTCTGGCTGACATCACCTTTTTCCAAGGTCTGTGTCCGATATTGCGGCGGCACGACCCTGAAAAACTGCCAATAAACGGCGACACCGATTCCGATTATGGCAAGGAAAAAAATTGTCAGCACGATTGGAGAGCGTAATAGTTTTTTCATGGCGATTATTTTTGTGTTTTGTTTTCGTTTGGCTTTGGGTTCTCAAGCTGCTGTTGACCGTTGTTATCCGACAGGGTTTGTAACAGCCCCGCATCCAGGCTGCCCATAGCCTGTGCCAGTGTGGCGCGGCTGATGTTCCAGCTGAAGGTGGATTGTATGCGTTGCTGGCGTGCGCTAGCCATGGCGCTTTGCGCATTCAGTACGTCCAGGATGCTGCCCACACCGGCTTTGTAGCGGCCCAGCGCGACGCGTTCAGATTGTTCTGCACTGTTCAGCAGATCGGCGCTGGAGAGCAACGACTGTGTCGCGGTGGTGAGGCGCTGATAAGCCGTCCAGACATCCAGCGCCACTTGCAAGCGCAACTGTTCAAGTTGTGCATTCTTGACATCAACTTGCGCCTCAGCAGCGCGTACCCGGTAGGTCGGCGAATACCCGGAAAAGATCGGCACGTTCAAATCGATGCCTACCCTAGAGCCGTGAGAGTTGAAGCCCGAGGTATTGTATTGATCGGCGGAGGCGGTCAGAAAGATGGTGGGACGGTCTGCTGCGCGGGCTGCATCGGTGCTGGCTTGTGCTGCCTTGACCTGGGCGGCGGCGGCTTGCAAATCCGGGCGGCGCTGGCGCGCCTGTTCGATCAGAGCGTTGACATCGCCCTCGAAGCCCCCCAGAAAACTTTGGGGTATCGCAGTGGTATTTGCGATTGCCAGCGATACGGTCCGGTTGGCATCCAGACCAAGTATGTTGGCCAGTGCACCTTGGGCGTTCTTCAGGTTGCCATCGGTGGTGATACGGTTCAGCGTGGCTTGCGAATAAGCGGTCTGAGCTTGCAGCTTGTCGGCAGGGGTGGCGCTTCCGGCTTTGTAGCGCGCTTCGGCTGCGGCAAAGCTTTCTTTGGCGGCGCTTTCGGATTCGAGTGCGGCATCCAGTGCGGCATGGCTTGCCTGTGTCTGGTAATAGGCTTGCACTGCAGCCAGGAATACCGACTGAACCGTGCTGTCTTGCGTTGCAATCGAAGCAGCGAGCAACTGGCGCGCATTGTCCAAGTTGGCGGCGCGCGAACCGAAGTCAAACAGCAAATAGGAAAAGGTTAGGCCGACGCTACGTTGGTCGATGTCTGAAGCGGTGCTTGTTTTGGTGCGAGTGGCGGCAGCGTTGAGGCTGGCATTGGGCAAATAACCTGCCTTGTTCACGCCCACCTGCTCTGCCTGTGCGCGCGTGCTTGCCCATACCACGTGGGTTTGCGGATTGTTGCATAGCGCGAGGTTGACTACCTCCAGCAGATTGAGCGCTTGGTCGAGGGGTTTCGCTGCACACGGGTCTCCGGCCGAAACGTTTAATTGCAGCGCGGGTTTGGGCGGGATCAATGCCTCTGTGTCGAAGGGTTCTGAGATCGATGCAGCAAGGGTATGGCAGCTCCAGAGGAAAACCAAGGCACAGAATATGAAACACCCGGCTAACTTTCTTGAGGCGCTAGACAAAAAGGGGAGTCGTAAAACTGTAATGGCATCCATCGCGTTATTGTAAAGCCTCAAAAAATACCCCGTACTCGATTCTTTTTATCATCATAAGTTCAATAGGTGATAGTCAGCGTGCGTGCCTGAGAACCTGTGCAAGGGGCTGCGCTAGTGCTGCAGGTTCCAGCCTGACCTGCGGCCATATTCCCGTTGATGAAAAATGTCTGTATTGCCCCGGTGCCAGTGCTGGCTCGCGGGTTCGCTCCGCCTGTGTTGGCCGTTGTATTCAGCGCCAGCGTGTAATTCAGCCCGGTCACCACATCAAAGGTGGCATCAAGCGCCATCGTGTAAGGAAGCAAGCTGGAGCAGAAGGTCGAGAAAGAAGTATTGGCTAGGACGGCGCCGCCAAATGCGGTGTAGGTGAAATTGATATTAGCGGGTGATGTTGTGATTTGGCAATTTGATGGCGGCGTGATGGAAACATTGAAGCTGCCGGTGGCTGTTGACTGCGGGTTGGGGCCGTAACTGAGCGTCAGAATGACGGTATCAGTATATGGGCCGACTACTAGGCCTGCTTGTCCTGTGGGAATGCATCTATAGTAGGTGGTTTGTGTCGATACTGTGCCTGTGGTGGTAAAAGTGATCGTGCCCGCGATAGGTTTGTTGCTTTTCCAAAGTGTGCCACATGCGGCGTCGGAGTATGTGTCGTACTTCATACGATTGGCGCCAAAGGCAGCACGATTGTTGATTCCAACAGGCTGTAGACCATTATCGACAGATGCGGAATAAGCTACTGAAAGCGGATCTGTCGCTAAGCCACGTGTACAGCTCACGGTAAAGTAAGTCTGGTTGCTATTGGTGGGGGCGGCCGCATCATAGCCGGTTACCAATGAAGGCGCGCTTATGCTACAGCTGATTGCCGCTTGAGCTCCGGTGGCGAAAAACAGTAAAGCAATGATCAGAAATAGATGGAAAGAGTTAAGCCTCATCGTGTAATTCCTTTGCAAGACAGTGGGCCTAGACGGGCGATCTCGTCTGGTGATTCTGGTGGAAGCGTAGCATCAAATTTGCACTGCTGACCTTTCCAGTTAAGCAAAATATGATTATTTGTTTGCAGGCCGGTGATGAAAGCTGCTCCTTGCCGAGCAACGTAAAACTCCTCTTTATCTCCTTCAATTTGTATCGTGGCACCGGCAGGAGCTTCTTCCCCGTCGTCCAGAATGATCTTCAGCAACGCGCCCCGACCACCGCGCACAGGGAAATCGACTTTGACCGCACTGCGCCAAGCAGGTATGACGTTCTGTTCGATACTGTCGATCTCTGCATTGATAGGTAATTCGCCGGGGTCCAGCCTTATTGAATTGCTCTGGTAGGCGATCAGGCGGGGAATCAATGCCACACCGTTTGCATTGGTGTGGGTCAGTACATTGCCGCCGATCCCGATGCCGATATTGTCATAATCCCCCACTTTTGCCACCGCAAAACTTTGGTCGACCCGCTGTGTGGCAAACAGGTTTCTTTCGGCTAGCACCAGCCCACCATTAGCGCCTAGACGCAGGGCGGTCAGGTCTTGCGAGGTGCTTGCATCTCCATTTAGGTTTCCATAACGACCTGTATAGTACACACCACCTTCCGCCCGCATCTGGTTTTGCTGGCGACCTGCCATGGTACGCCACCCCAAATCGTTTTCAGTTGATGGGCTTTGAGTTGCGGAGGCATATAAGTCCTGCTGTCCGCCATGGCTGTTTGCTGTCACGCTGGTGATCCGGTTGTTATCAAGCGGCATGATTAAAAACATCCCAACAGATGTACCGTGGGCGCCATAAACAGCTCGGCTGGCGTTAACGGTCAGGTTATTGCGCAAGCCGATACGCGTTGAATAGTTTCCCGATATGGTGGAGATGCTGGTGTTGTCAAATCGGCTGAAGGCAGCCAGACCTATACCGAAAGCGCCTGCACTTTCGGTGGCATAGCTCCAGTTGCCTGCATATTGCAACTTGATGGGTGCTGTGGTCACTTCCTGCCCCAGTTGATGGAAGTTGGGAGAGGCCCCCTGAATTTGGAGCGAAGCGCTGTTATGCAGTCTTTGATGCTCCAATCCCAGAAACCAAAGTCCGCCGCTCTGGCTCGGTCCGCCGCTTATCGCCACTGATGCCTTGCCCAGAATTTGGCTTGGTAGCGTGGCTGCTAAACCTACACCAATTGTTTGGAGTTGTGACGTTGCTTCTGCGCGACCATCTAAGGTCAGGTCGTTGGTGTAGCCATGACGCCATGTGCCACTGACAAAACCGGCCCCATAGTGATTGTTGGCGACTCCTATGTCGCGACGCAGATTTCCGGCCTCAACGCTCCAGTCGTCCAAGCCTGCGGCCAGCAGTTGTGTACTGATAAAAAAAGATTGCTCGATCACGGTTTCGCGCCCCAGCATGTCTCGCACTACCATCTTGACATCGCCGCTACCAGTCAGTTGCGGAAAATTGTCAATCGTGAAAGGCCCGGTGGGTACGGTAGCAACCTGACGCAACACGTCGTTGATGTACATTTCTACGGAGGACGGTGCCGTAGAGATGCCTGCTAATGCGGGTATCGGTTGGGTGACATATCCCGGCGTCAGCGCAAAATTGCTACCGTACTGGATACCACCATAGTACACATTACGTCCCCACAGACCCGCACGGGTGCCGGTATCACCAAGTCGCAAGGTGCGATTTTCGTTCGGGTAATCCTTGGTGAAGGTGGTTTCCAGGCGAATCCAGCTGCGACTGTTACCCGATGTGGTATCGCCTGTTAAATTGCGCCCGCTTTGGCTACTGGTGAGCACACCCCATGAATTTGAAGCGCCGATTTCCGTGAGTAATCCCAGGTCTTTATAGTTAGGGCCATTGCTATGAGAGGTAGTCATAAAATTCCAGTCGTAGTTCAAGAATAGACTTGGTAAAACTGGAGTGACGACCCGCTTTTTTTCTTTTTCATTGAGTAATTGAGTGGCCGAGAACACCTCGGGGGAGAACGTCAACTCTACAGATTGGCTGGCAAAGTCCAGCTTGAATTTGTAGCCCGGTATGGCAGTAAGCGGCCAATACGTTTGATCGTTGAGCTTAAAGTCGATCGATTTTATTTCTGCGGGTAGTTGTACCCGCCATTCTTCAAACGCATCGAATGGCGCATAAAGTACTCCGTCCCGCTCCATAAGAAGCCAAGTACCCCCTTTTGCGCCATTCACAAAAACTTCCAGCGGCAAAATGCGATCTTCCTTGCGGTTTTCTGGAGGTTTTTTCGCAGCATTTGCCGTGACAGTTTTTGTCATCACTAGCGGAACAGAGGTGGAATCATTGGGGGTTGGTTCTTCCTCAGGCAAAGGAGCCGCATGGGCCAACCCTACTGCGAAACAGCTACACAGACCAAGTAGCCGGAAAGTGGGCGGTTGTAAGACTATGCCCACGCAAAACCCTTATTTGGCCAACGTTATATCAAATGTCTGCTTGGAACCGTCATCCATCTTCATGTTAAGTATGGCTTTGCCACCAGTAATGGGCTTGCTGTTCTCGGACTTGGTGTCAAAACTGCGCTTAATGGTTGGCAGGATGTATCCCCCGGTGCTGCTGCTGGCTAAGAGCTCGCCGGTAGGGCTGGTAAGTACAAAGTCAAGCGGCTGGGCATAGGCGTTCCCTGTGTTTTCACAAGTCACTTTAATTATGTCGATTGCTGTTTTTTCTGCAGTGCAACCTAGCTTGTATTTGGCTGTTGGCGGGGTAATAAAAACTGGCAATGAGAACGCAATCGCAATTTGCAATTGCAAGTTGCCACTATTGGGTTTGGCTTCCGGGATTTCGCGTATTTTCATCCGGTAAGTCAGTTGACGATCTGAAGGTGCTCGATTCAATCGAGCAAGGCGTACGACTTGGCGAGACTTTCCCGCAATTTTGATAATGGGGGGAGATAACAACAGATCTTCGGTAGGAATCAGCTCTTCTTCGCCGTCCGGCTTTTGCTTCCAGATAAACAAGTCTGCCTGCATGACCAGTTCTTCATTGCCCTCATTGGTGATGGTTACAGCCACAGCCTTATCTTTCGGTGACATGTAGATGCGCACTGGGGAAACGGAAAACGGACCTGCCAATGCGGGAGCTGCAAGGCAAAAGGTCAGCAGTGCCAGAAGTGTTCTTGTAAATGGTATGTTCATATGGCTCCCTTTTTATTGATGTAAATTATTAAGTTAATCACCAGCTGATCGTTAATTCAAGGTAATCCCGTCCGGCCAAATTCACTCTGCGCCATGAGCTGACCGGCCCCAGGCCTGCATAACTATTCACCGTGCCCAGTGATGCATCAGAGGTCGGGGCAAGTGTTGCAAAGCGATAGGCATCCCCTCTGGTAACCGACCAAGGAAAAGCCGTTGTATCGCCTGAGAAATCGACGATCTCGCCGGAAGAACATGTGACGACTACCACTTCACCAAAGCTACCGATCTGTGAACTGCTGCGGCAGAGGTCTGCATTAGGGACATCTAGATTGATGAGCACATCAAACTGTGTGCTGGTCTGCGCAGCGTAACTTGGCGATGCCCACAATGCAAGTAGCACAGCAAATGAAATAACCCGGGCTGCGGTTACCGGGTTTGTGTGCGTATTAAGGGGTAAGCTCTCATGCATATTTCGCAATGGCTGCACTTAAGCTTACCAACCCATCTTGCTGTTAATAGGTGACGGTGACGGTTTTTGCTTTGTTTGTGGCAGCTGTATTCACGCAAGAGGCCGATACGCAAGAGCCCGCCTGTCCACCAGCTATTGTGCCATCAATCGAATAGATTTGAGATGCGCCTGTACCGGTACCACCACCGACCGGAGCAGTTACCACCAAGCTATAGGCTAAGCCGACCGCGTTATCAGTGACGTTCGCTCCGGAAACTCCCACCGTATAGGGAAGCAGATTGGCACAGGTAATATTAAAGGGTGATGATGCGGTTGCAGGTGCGGCCTGAAGTGCAGTGTAGGCAAAGGTAAGGTTGCCCGGTGTGCTGACTGAACAGGCAGAGGTCAGTGTAATGTCAACATTAAAATTGCTTATCACTGAAGCGGCCTGTGCGGAAGGTGCTGATGCAATCATCGCGGCGGCAGCGATCGTTGAGGCGAGCAGTTTTTTGATCTGAAGGCTTTTCATCTTGATTCTCCCTTAATTAATTTGATAGTTCATGTGATTGGCACTACTTAGTAAGTGATGGTCACTGTACGGATATCAGTTTGAACGCCAACACTATTTGTACCGGCTTGTCCGGCCGGCATGGCACCACTGACGGCGATCGCGTAAGTAGTGGCTGTGCCATTTGGAGCGCCGGCAGTTGGAGTGGCATTCGTACCAATTGTAGTAGTCGTGGCGCCAGATGCAACTGTGTAATTCAGCCCTGCGACAACCCCGAAAGCAGCGTCAAATGCCAATGTTGGTGTGGCTGCCAGGCCGCGGGTGCAGGTGAGGGCGACGCTTGTGGTTGGAGCCGGAATAGATGCTGCACCAAATGCGGTATATGTACCGAAATTCAAATCTGCGATAGCAGCTATCGTGCATACGGAAGTAAGGGAAACAGTTACATTAAAGGGCGCTCCTACGGTGGCGGCCAACCCAGCAGGCATAGCTGCTGAAAACATGGCTGCAGCAACAATAGTGGAAGCTGCGAGTTTTTTCATTTGTAGCTTTTTCATTTTGGTACTCCTTGAAAATTGAAAGAGGAAATTATGTTAATCGCACTTCGAGAGTGTTGCGTTAACTACAGCAATAGATGTGCCAATATTTCAATATACCTTTCAATTTAAACCATTGTCGCAACAGGTAAGATTAAAACATAAGTGTAACAATATGATATTAAAGTAATATATTTGTATATTATGTAAATTTACGCGTTCTACAGTTTTTGTATCCAGGATTGCCAGAGTGGCTTGGATTCCGCGTGACGTCTTGACTATAAGACTGGAATTGTCATCATCTCGACAGGATTGTCCGAATTTCGTCAATGTAGGCTTCGTCTTGGAAAATGCTGCACTCAAGTTGAATTGATTTTTCTCTAAACAAGCAGTGGATGGTTTAAATTCAGTTTTGGATTGACAATTCATTGGCTATGATCAGCGCTCTTTTTCGTTCTGCCTGTGTACCGTGGATAACGAAATATATCGAAGCCAGCCAGAGCAATCTCGAGGTGGTTATAATTGAGATGCATACCACGAACGGACTTATTCGGTGATTGCAAAGTTATTTTGATTTTTAGGCAACTTTGGATACAATGCGCGGGCTTTTTTGAACTTTAATCAAGGGTAGGAGAGATATATGTCGATTGAACAACGTGTTAAAAAGATTGTCGCAGAGCAATTGGGTGTGAATGAATCCGAAGTCAAGAATGAATCCTCTTTTGTGAACGATCTGGGTGCCGATTCCCTGGATACCGTTGAACTGGTGATGGCTCTGGAAGAAGAGTTTGAGTGCGACATCCCAGACGCAGACGCGGAGAAGATCACTACCGTACAGCAAGCTTTGGACTACGTCCTGGCGCATCAGAAGTAATCCCTTTTTTTATTCGCAGCCCATCTTTTTTCCGTTTGTCTATTATTTCTGTCTGGCGGAGTCAAATTGTCTAAACGTAGAGTCGTCATAACCGGACTGGGGATCGTCTCCCCGGTCGGGATAGGGATTCCCGCGACTTGGCAGAACATCGTCGCGGGAAAGTCTGGCATCACCAAGATTTCGCACTTTGATGCCAGCGCGATGGCATCACAGATCGCCGGCGAGGTGAAGGATTTTGATGCCACGCAATTTCTTTCGGCCAAAGATGCCCGCCGCATGGACAGGTTCATCCATTTTGGCCTGGTGGCTGGCATGGAGGCGTTCAAGGATTCCGGGCTGATCGTTTCCGAGCAGAATGCCGAGCGCATCGGCGTGAACATCGGTTCCGGCATCGGCGGCTTGCCGATGATCGAAGACACACATAACGATTATCTGGCCGCCGGGCCGCGCAAGATATCGCCATTCTTCATTCCGGGCACCATCATTAACATGATTTCCGGCAATTTGTCCGTAATGTATGGATTTAAGGGGCCGAATCTGGCCATGGTCTCCGCTTGCACTACCGGCACGCATTGCATTGGCGAGTCGGCTCGTATCGTCGAGTATGGCGATGCCGATGTGATGATCGCCGGCGGTTCTGAGGCAACGGTGTGCGCGCTGGCGGTGGGCGGTTTTTCTTCCGCGCGTGCGCTCAGTACACGTAATGATGATCCGGCTACCGCCAGCCGTCCCTGGGACAAGGATCGCGATGGCTTTGTGATGGGCGAGGGTGCCGGCGTGATGGTATTGGAAGAGTACGAGCACGCCAAGGCACGCGGAGCACGAATCTACGCTGAACTGGCCGGTTATGGCATGAGTGGCGATGCGTACCATATAACCGCACCGAATACCGATGGCCCGAAGCGCAGCATGTTGAATGCGTTGCGCAATGCGGGCCTTAACCCGCAGGATGTGCAGTACGTCAACGCGCATGGAACTTCAACTCCGTTGGGCGACAAGAACGAAACCGAAGCGATCAAGCTGGCGTTTGGCGACCACGCCAAAAAACTGGTAGTGAACTCCACCAAGTCGATGACCGGCCATTTATTGGGCGGGGCAGGCGGAGTCGAGTCGGTGTTTTGCGCATTGGCGGTGCACCATCAGATTTCGCCGCCGACCATCAATATCTTCGAGCAAGACCCGGAATGCGATCTGGATTTTTGCGCAAATACGGCACGCAATATGAAAATCGATGTTGCCGTGAACAATAACTTCGGTTTTGGTGGAACCAACGGCTCGTTAGTATTCCGCAAGGTATAGTTCCAGTTTACGATGCTGGTCAATGGCAAACATGGAAATTTGATCAGCATCCGTGACCGCGGCCTGTTATACGGAGATGGGGTGTTCCGAACATTCCTCGCGACAAATGGCAAGGTCAGGCATTGGCCGCTCCATTATCAAAAACTCCAGCGTGATTGCGTCGCTATGGGCATTAGTTGCCCTGATGTTGCGTTTCTCTCCGCCCAGTTGAATGATTTACTCATGCAACACACAGATGGAGTGGTAAAGTTGATCGTCACTCGCGGAGAGGGCACGCGCGGCTACACTCCGCCAATCCGTGCCGAATCAACAATAATTTGGGACATTTTACCGCTGCCTGACTATCCTGCAGATTGGGCAACACATGGGATCGTTGCGGGCTTATGCCAATTTCGCTTGAGCCACCAGCCGCGTTTAGCGGGGGTCAAACATCTCAACCGCTTGGAAAACGTACTGGCGGCAGCCGAATGCAAAGACTCAGAGGTTGCCGAGGGGTTGCTGCTGGATGCTTCCAATAATGTCATTGAAGGTACGCGCAGTAATTTGTTTCTGGTATCGCAGGGAAAACTGGTCACGCCGAATTTGTCGCGATGCGGAGTGGCGGGGGTGCAACGCGAGCGCGTCATGATTTGGGCGACACGGCACAATATGCCGCTGCAGGTGCGCGATTTTGGTATAGATGAGATGATGAAAGCCGATGAGATATTCGTGGTGAACAGCGTCATAGGCCTGTGGCCGGTACGAAAATTGGAACAACGCCTCTGGATTAATTTCCCTTTCGCCATGAAAATCTTTGAATACCTCAAAGGAGAAGATGCATGATACGACGACTGCTCGCCTTTGCATTTTTGATCGTGCTATTCGCAGCGGCTGGGCTTGGCTATTACGCCTATCGCCCGCTGACGTTGCCTGCCACACCATTCGAGTTTGAATTGAAGCAGGGCAGCAATTTAAAGGGCATGGCGCGAGAGTTGCGCCAGGCAGGATTGCTGGAGCAGGATTGGACATTCGTGTGGCTGGCCAGGTCGCTGGGCAAGTCAGCTCAGATCCAGGCCGGTTATTACGTGCTTGAACATCCGGTCACCCCGTTAGAATTGCTGGGAATATTCAGCAAAGGAGAGGTCATCCAGCGTAAGCTCAGCGTCATCGAGGGCTGGACGTTCAAGGAATTTCGCGATGCCTTGAATGCCAATCCTGACCTCAAGCATCTCACCAGCGATCTGACTGATTCTGAGATTCTGCAACGCATCGGGGCAACCGAAACATATCCCGAGGGATTGTTTTTTCCTGATACCTATAGTTTTGCGGTCGGGAGCCGTGATCTGGTGATACTCAAGCGGGCCTATCAGACCATGCAGCTGCGTTTGCAGGCAGCGTGGGCGGCACGCGATACCAACCTGCCATTGCAAACCCCTTATCAGGCTTTGACCCTGGCATCCATCGTCGAGAAAGAGACTGGTACGCCAAGCGACCGCGCCATGATCGCCGGGGTGTTTGTGAACAGGCTGCGCAAGGGCATGCTGCTGCAAACCGATCCGACTGTGATTTACGGTTTGGGTGATAAATTCGACGGAAACTTGCGCAAGCGCGACTTGCTGACCGACACACCCTATAACACATACACCCGCCGGGGCTTGACACCTACGCCGATCGCCTTGCCGGGTTTGGCCGCTTTGCACGCTACATTACATCCCGCTCAGACCGACGCGTTATACTTCGTGTCTCGCGGCGATGGCAGTTCGCAATTCTCCAGTACGCTGGTGGCCCACAACCGGGCCGTGTACCAATATCAAATAAAAAAGAAATGAAGCAGGCAAGATTCATCACATTTGAAGGCATGGATGGCGCTGGCAAAAGCACCCATCTTGCCTGGTTTGCAGGTGCGTTGCGACAGCGCGGCCACGATGTGGTGGTCACCCGAGAGCCCGGCGGCACGCCCTTGGGCGAGCAATTGCGCGAGATATTATTGAACCAGCCTATGAACATCGGCACCGAGGCGATGCTGATGTTTGCGGCGCGTCTGGAACACCTTGAACAGGTCATCAAGCCAGCGCTGCGTGCCGGAAAGTGGGTGATCTCAGACCGTTTCAGTGATGCCAGCTTCGCTTATCAGGGAGGCGGCAGGGGGATGGACTGGGAAAAATTGCATCAGCTTGAACAATGGGTACATCCGGACCTGCAACCGGACCTGACACTGTTTTTTGATGTCCCTGTCGAAGTGGCTAGGCAGCGTTTGGCTAACAATGTTTCGCTGGATCGCTTCGAACAGGAGCAGGCCGATTTCTTCGAGCGCGTGCGGGCCGGATACCATAAACGTGTCAAGCAAGATCCACAGAGATATGTCGTGATCGACGCGGCGCAGAGCCTGAATAAAGTTAAAGAAAAGCTTGAAGAAATAATTATATCTATTTGATATGAAAGAAAACTATCCTTGGCAAAAAAACGACTGGGCGCGCTTGCAGGAGTTGCGCAAACGTCCGGCGCATGGTCTGTTGTTCAAGGGAACCAAGGGTATCGGCAAGCTTCACCTGGCCATCAATTTTGCCCAAAGTCTGTTGTGCCAGCATCCGGAAGACTCCGGTTTAGCTTGCGGAAAATGTCCCTCCTGCCATTGGTTCGAGCAAGGTTCGCACCCTGACTATCGTTTGCTGCAATCAGAGGCATTGAGTCTGGAGGGTGAGGAAGGCGAAGATCTTAAGCCCGTATCCGGCAAAAAACCCAGCAAGCAGGTTTCCGTCGATCAAATACGCGGTTTGGCCGATTTTCTCGGTATGTCCGCGCATCAGGGCGGCAGGCGCGTGATTGTCATACATCCTGCCGAGGCAATGAACGCCAATGCCGCGAATGCCTTGCTGAAAAACCTCGAAGAACCGCCGCCGGGTCTGTTGTTCATCCTAGTGTCGCACAAGCCGCAGCAATTGTTGCCGACCATTCTGAGCCGGTGTTTGTCTTTTGCATTGCCGGCTCCCGATACTGCAAGTGCCACCCGCTGGCTGGCAGAGCAAGGCGTAAAAAATCCCGCAGATGCCTTGGCAGCCTCAGGTTTTGCGCCATTGCAAGCCGTTCAACTGGATGAGCAGCTGGGCAGCGAGGAACGCGAAAAGTTGCTGCGCGCGGTGCGCCAGCCCTCAGCATTGGATGTGTTCGCGCTGGCCGAGGCGTTACAGAAGACCGAGCAGGTCTTGGTCGTGCAATGGCTGCAACAATGGTGTTATGACCTGAGCTCAATGAAACTGGCAGGCAGGTTGCGCTATCACCCCGGCGAAGAGGCTGCCATCAAAAAATTGGTCGAGTCAGTTGCACCTTTGAATTTGTCACGCCTGCAAAAGCATCTGCAAACGGCGAAACGCGAAGCTCAGCATACCCTTAATCCAAAATTGTTTTTTGAATCCTTGTTGCTGGCTTATCGCCAGCTCATGCTCTCATAACCATGCAGTTCGTCGATTCCCACTGCCATATCAACTTCCCCGAGCTTGCCGCGAACATGGGAGAGGTGCTGGCGCAGATGCGCGAAAACGAAGTCGTCAGCGCGCTGTGCGTGTCGGTCAATCTGG
>Ga0315270_10001235_pt1 | contig 13615 bp, 12 predicted proteins | sample C1_bottom_MG_FD_204932 | JGI IMG/M metagenome (GOLD analysis project Ga0315270, IMG submission 204932) | Sediment microbial communities from Yellowstone Lake, YNP, Wyoming, USA - C1_bottom | ecosystem: Environmental > Aquatic > Freshwater > Lake > Sediment | place: USA: Wyoming | collected... | reverse complement strand
AACCTATGATTTATCTTAGTTAAAGATTGGGGGAGATTTAATTAACTCTGAGCCGAATGGCCCGCCGCATCCAAAGCCGGCCCCATTGGGCCGGCTTTTTTATTGTGGAAAACCTGCGTAAACACTATATTGACGCGGGCTAAGCGGATGAAACTTATTCAACTCCAACCCAATATATTTCAAATAATGTGTTGGCAATCACCGCATGGCCTGAACAATGAATGATAATTCGGTGGAACCGCCAGCCGAACCCACGCTCCAATCAAGACGCATTTCAACCAAAAAGAGTAAAAATCCCATGTTTTCAAACCGAATACTCCGCGCCATCCTCCTCGCCCTTAGCCTCGGTACCCTCGTTAGCGCCTGCGCCAAGGAAACCCCCACCGAGCCAGCCAACCCGGCATTGAGCGATCCACACGCCCAGCTCGACACTATCGTGCTCGGCATGGGTTGTTTCTGGGGTGCAGAAAAACGCATGTCCGAAACGCCGGGTGTGGTCGATGTAGAAAGCGGCTACGCCAATGGTGACATTCCAGGCAGCTACGAAGCCATCCTCTCGCATGAGCAAGCCCTGCGGCGCGGTCAGAGCGCGCTGCGCAACCACGCAGAAGTGGTCAAGGTCACCTTCGACCCCGCCAAGACCACACTCGAAACCATCCTCATCAAATTTTGGGAAAGCCACAACCCCACCCAGGGCGACCGCCAAGGCAACGACGTCGGCACCAACTATCGCAGCGCCATCTACACCCATGGCCCAGCGCAACAAGAAACCGTCCTTAAAACACGCGACATCTATCAACAAGCGCTAAGCAAAGCCGGGCTACCCAAGATCACCACTGAAATCGCCCCGCTTAAAAATTACTACGCCGCAGAGGACTACCACCAGGACTATCTCAAGAAACATCCCAATGGCTACTGCGGCCTGGGCGGCACTGGCGTGCACTATCCCGGTTCAAAAAATACCGCACAAATCCAAGCGCCCCAGCTCGACGGCAAGGCGCTGAATTTTGAGCGCCAGCTCGTCGTGTTCGAAGCCGAAGACTGCCCGTTCTGCAAACAATTCAAAGCAGAAATTCTCGACCACTGGCAATCGCCCGTCGCCATCAAGAGCACCCTCAACCCCAATGTCCCCACCGGCTGGAAACTAGCAAAAGACTTATTCGGCACTCCCACCATCGTGCTATTTGAAAAAGGCAAAGAAGTCTCGCGCTACACTGGCTACAGCGGTAAAGATTCATTTTGGAAATGGCTAGGCTTTCAGCTGCTCACACCAGAGCAACAAAAGATTGCCTTTGAACAAGGCACCGAGCGCCCCGGCACCGGGTCCAATCTGGACGAACATCGCCCCGGCACCTTTGTTGACCCCATCAGCGGCGCGGCTCTATTCCGCAGCGACACCAAGTTCGAAAGCGGTACCGGCTGGCCCAGTTTCTTCAACCCCATCCCCGGCGCCATCGTTCTGCATGAAGACAACGCACTCGGCATGCAGCGTGTCGAAGTGCGCAGCGCCAGCTCCGGCATTCACCTCGGCCACGTCTTCGACGACGGCCCAGCGCCCAGCCACAAGCGTTACTGCATCAATGGGAATGTGTTGAAGTTTGTGCCTGATGCGGCGAAGTGAGTTATCCAGGCGTTTGAAAGCGACCGCCAAATAAATCCTGAGCTGGATGCCCGCCTACGCGGGCATGGCAGCACATAGGCTTTTACAGCGGTTCCTTAAGTCTGCCCCTAACCAGTTGAGCGCCACCCCGCCCCCATCCGGGTTTCAATCAGGGGCCAATACCATTATCCTTCTGCTTTATTTTAATTTTCACATTTGCAACCCCCTGTTGCAGCCAAAGCCCCGATGAAAATACCGGTCAGTGAAGTCCTCGTAAAATTCCTAGAAAACCTAGGTGTTAAATGCATTTTCGGCATTCCCGGCTCGCATATCTTGCCGGTATACGATGGACTCTATGATTCACCCATTCGATCGGTGTTGGTGAAGCACGAGCAGGCTGCGGCCTTTATGGCCGGCGGACATGCGCGCATCACCGGTGGGGTTGGCGCCTGCATCACCACCGCCGGGCCCGGTGCCACCAACTTGGTGACTGCGATTGCCAGTGCCTATGCTGATCATCTGCCGGTACTCGCCATTACCGGTGAAGCGCCCACGCATATCTTCGGTAAAGGCGGCTTGCAAGAAAGTTCCGGCGAAGGCGGCAGTGTGGATCAGGTTGCCTTGTTTGCCGGCATCACGCGTTATCACAAACTCATCGAGCGCACGGATTACTTACCCAACGTACTCATCCAAGCCGCCAAACACCTGCTATCAGACACACCCGGACCCGTCGTATTAAGCATCCCCTATAACGTACAAAAAGAGTTGGTGGATGCGTCCATCCTGGATCAAATTTCCTTTGCTCGCCCCATCAACGAATGCGAGATTGCAGCGAAACATATTGAGCAAAGCCTAGCCTTGCTCCGCGCGGCAAAACGTCCGCTGATTATTGCCGGCTATGGCTGCATCCGTTCTGGCGGCCAGGATGCTTTGCGCCGCATCAGCGAGCATCTCCACATACCTGTCACCAGTAGTCTGAAAGCAAAAGGCGCGATCGACGAACGATCCGCACGCTCGCTTGGCAGTCTAGGCGTCACCTCCGGTGGTTACGCCATGCGTTATTTGCAACAGGAAGCGGATCTGATCCTGGTATTGGGTGCAGGATTCAATGAACGCACCAGCTATGTTTGGGACAAAAATCTATTGGCCGGCAAGAAGCTGATCCAGGTGGACAACAACGCCCAGCAACTGGAAAAAGTTTTCCGCGCCGATCTCGTGGTGCGGGCCGACCTAGGCGCTTATTTAAAGGCGCTCGATGCCGCGATTCGTGCGGAAAAATTGCCGGTGAAAGAACACGTAGATATCGCCGCATTCATTGCGACTGCCAAAACGCAGACCGATGCCGCCGGCGAGGCCATTTTCAACCAGCAATTTGACCACGTGCGCGCCTTTTATAGCTGGCTGGAACAACACTTTCCAGACGGCCTCGTGATGTTCGACGACAACATCGTCTTTGCCCAAAATTTTTATCGCGTGTCCGCCAAAGATCGCTTCTATCCCAATACCGGCATCTCATCACTCGGCCATGCCATCCCAGCGGCCATTGGCGCTGGCTGCGAAGTGAAGCAACCATTGTTTGCCATGATCGGCGATGGCGGCTTTCATATGTGCGCCATGGAGATCATGACGGCAGTCAATTACGACATCCCGCTGAACATCGTGTTGTTCAACAACAGCACCATGGGCTTGATCCGCAAGAACCAACATCACCTCTACCAGAGCCGCTTCATCGACTGTGATTTCACCAACCCAGATTTTGCGCTGCTCGCGCAATCGTTCGGCATTGAACACACCCGGGTAGAAAACGCACAAGATCTGGCCAAACTGGAGCGCATCGATTTCCATCACGGCATCCACCTCATCGAAATCATGATCGACCAGGATGCGTATCCGAATTATTCCTCACGGCGTTAATCGCGCATGACGGAGCCGAGCATTAAGTGCCTGCAAGATTGCTTGGCGCGTTACCAAGCCACCATTCCGGGCTTGGTCGATCTCGACCGGCAACTAAAAAATCACCTAACCGTCATTCCCGCGGAAGCGGGAATCCAGGACACGTCTATTCCACCACACATGGATTCCGGGTCTTCGCTGCGCTTCGCCCGGAATGACGACGCAGATGGACTCATCACCCTCTACGAACAGACCTACCCCTTGGTAGAAAAAACTATGTGGTCAGGCGAAGGCGACTTCGACGCCTTGCTCAGCGACTACCAAGCCCTGTTCCGCGAACAAGAAGCGCTGATTGCGCAACGCGGCAATGACGATCGCCATCACTTCATCCTCAGCATCCCCATCGCAGATCGCCCGCCCCACCTGCGCGCTTGCCTCGAAAGCATTTACCAAGTCTGCACGCTCTATAGCTATGGCGGGAATACCTCTGGCGTATGGGACAAGATCAAGATCATCGTTGCAGAAGACAGCCGCGACGAACAAAACATCCAGCGCCACATTGCGCTAGTAGATGAATACCGCGACAAAGGCTTGCAGGTGTTTCACTTTGGGCAAGCAGAACAATACGCATTGCTACACGCACTGCCACCGCCGCAGCGCGAACAACTCGGCAAGCTACTCACCACCCAAGCGCGGGAAAAGTTTTATCTCAAAGGCCAAGCTGCGAATCGCAATCTCAGCTACCTCAAATTTTTGCAGCTAACCGAAGATAAAGACAAAACCCTGTATTACCTAGTCGATAGCGACCAGAGCTTTTGCGTGAACCGGCAAACTGAATCGGGTGAAGAAGTGGTGTACGCGCTGAATTATTTTCACACCATCGACAAAATCTTCCGCGACACCAACATCCTGATGCTTACCGGCAAGATGGTGGGTGACCCGCCGGTCTCGCCCTCGGTGATGGCCGCGAATTTTCTGGATGATGTGAGCGCATTTTTCAGCCAGCTCGCCACATTGGGCAGTGATCAGGCGTGCCAGTTTCATGCCATGCCGCAAGTCAAACCGGGCGATGCCGCCTATCACGACATGGCCGCGCTGTTCGGCTTTAAAGACAAACCGACCACATTCCCTTACCAATGCCAACTCAACGGCGCGCATGACCATAGCGCATGCTTGATCGGATTTGCGCAACGGCTCAACGCCTTCTTCTTTGGCGAACACCTCACGCGCAAGACCTGGTTTAACTACGGCAACGGCTTCAGCCAACTCAGCCCCGCGCGCACCATCTATCCCGGCAACTACATCGTCAATTACGCAGGGCTGAAATACATCATCCCCTTCGGCCACCTGCGCCTGCGCATGTCCGGCCCCACCGCCGGGCGGCTGATTGCGGCGGAGATCAAAGAGCGCTTCGCTACCTGCAACCTGCCTAACTTGCACCGCCGCACCACGGAGGCTGGCTTGAATGACGACTTCCGTCCAGGCGTGGAAGTGGGACAGCAAAGCATCGATTTATCCAACGAATTCGAACGCCAATTCTTCGGTGACTTGATGTTGTTTTCAACCGAAGAACTCGTCAAGCAGGCAGACGTAAACCAGCCCTTTGCAAAAGACTTGCTAGTCAAAGTGACTGATCAAAAAGAAATTGAAATGCTAGCGCTGTATCAGCAAAAACACGACGCCATCGTCGCTAAGAGCAAACAACTCGACGATCTGGTATTCAACGCCGGACATTGGTGGCGTGATTCAACAGAGGCGCTACAGCTAGTCCGCACCTTCATCGACAACATCAACCACAACTTTGGTGAGCACGCACTGGCTTGGCACCAGATACGTTCAGTCAAACATCGTGTAGTGCGCAAACAACAGATCATTGAGGCATTAATGCATTACCGGGCAGAGCGTGATGCGTGGGATAGTTTGTTCTAATAGAGTAAGCGCGTCCTAGCCCTCGCGCAGATCAGCCATCTGCTGCAAACGATGCGCTACATTTTTCACGCGAGACGCCAAAAGTTCATCCGGGAATATCATGCAAGGTAAAACATCCATAAAATTTGGTATCGCCAACAGGGCTGCGCATTGTGTACCAAGATAATCCCGTAGCTCCGGCGGGCTGGATGCAACTTCACCCATGAGCTCCGGTCGCCCCTCCATCACATTCACGTTATCTTCCAAATCGTGGCTACCGAGCAAATCTGAGCGGCCTCTATCAGCGAATGCCTCAAATTTTGTCGCAATAAATGTGGGCGCCGTGATGAGACGAATGCATGAACCACTAGGAAGCTTAACCTCCTGCGCTGTAGTCGCTACCATTGGATACTAGCGATTGGCGAATCCAAGGATGCGCGAATCGGTTGGCATCAAATCCACTTGTAAGTCTCGAAACAACCAGCGGCAGATCGGCGCATCTTGCGACACATCGCGCTTAAAACCAAGCTGGGACAACTCCTTTTCCATCAAGTGATATCCGGGTAAAGCGGCTACCTCGACCAGCAAATCCACATCGTAAGTCACGCCTGGTGCGCTGGCGGCGGGATCGGTGAGCAGCAGATCAACCGCGCAGCCACCAACAAATACCAAGCGATCACACACAGGACCGAGCGCTTGCGCGATCAGCTCTACTTTCTCCACATTGGGGTATCGCGTACTCATTGAAACAACTCATCCAATAATTTTTGTGCAGCCTCGCGTTCGCGTGCTTTACCGCTACGTATTGCATCGAATAGTGACAACAAGGCATACAAACGCTCGTCTTTGAGCGCGGCCTGCGGTACCGAAGGATACAATGGCGCGAGACTCAGTCCCCGCACTGCACCTTCTGCATGCGGCCACACCGGCACAGGCTCGTTGCCAGGTTCAATCAAACGACTGAGGGGCGCGGCTGCATAGGCCGTTGGCACCCCGCGCGTGAGCGTGCCCCACACCGGCGGGAAAGCATACTTTGCGCCATGCAGCACAAATTCGCGTAACTGCGGCTTGAGCACGATGGGGCGGCGATCCTGAAACATCGCCAAGCGCGAAACAACTGCCCGCTTCAGCGAGCCATGTACTGCTGATAAGGCAAGGCCCGTTTGCTCTGCAAGCTCCGTGTACGTGGCGCTATTACCGCTACGGCTTAATAGCGCAAACAGCACATATAAATCCTGTGGCTTTAGCATGCTCTGACGATTGGCTATTTTAGGCATTTTCTCTTTTCAAGAAATAAGAAATAGCAGAGCAACCTGATTAAAGACAAATAGCATGTACCGATGGCAACCGCGGAAAGTTTTTGTTTGCTATTCGCAAACAGCAAACATAGAGCGCCTTGGGCAACTTTTTCTAGCATCCGCTTGTAGTAAAGCGCTAAAACGTAACCGAATCCACCGCCCCCGCAATAATCCGCTCCCGACATTCCCGATAAACCGTCTGCGCTGCGGCCAGCAAATCCTGCGGAATAGCTATATGCGAATAATCGCTCTTGGTCTTATCGATGCTGCCCCGATGAATACGCTCGGACGAATCGCCCTTGCCCACTTTCCCCGTCTGACTGAAAAGTGCATAGCGTTCGCTCAAGGGTGAATCCAGCTCAAGCCAAGCCGATAGCTTGGGCAGCAATACCTCAGGCGCATGCTGCAACAGCTCCGCATCAAAATAGGTATAGCCCTGCGGGTGATCCCGGCTGAATTCGACAAGCGATTTGACTCGCGCCATGTAGTAATCCGCCGCAGCCACGGGAGAGGCATACAACTCCTCGCCGTCCTTTTGCCGATACAGATGCACAATGCTCTGGATGGTGCGCTCCGGTTGTGCCAGTGAGAGTAGGATTTTGCATTCGACCATTTCCATCCGCTCGGACTGCAACACATAATCGTTGTGCAACAACTTATCAAACAGATAGCGGCTGTTCGGTTTGAGCGCATCACTTTGTTGATAGAGAGCCAACTGCTTGTCCAGTGCGGCTGGATATTCATAACTCAGATGCATCTCATAGTAGCCATTGATCTGCGGATGCGAGCCGAGAATATGCCCGGCCAGACTGGTGTAGGCGCGCATATGGCTCAGCAGAAAAATTCGGGCGTAGGGTTCAGGCACGGCGTTCAATGTGTTGGGTGATTAAATTGACTCTGACCCTAATTGTTACCCTAATTGTTTCTAAATCGTACCACAGGCAAGGGATGGGCTGCCTTAGCTTGTCCCCAGGCACTCACTTGGTCTATCGTGCTGGCGATAATGACTTTTTTAGCCTTATCTGAATACACCTGATGGCAGCGATCTATATTGATTATTCAGGAACTATGGGATCTCGATTTTTGATGCACATTCTCTTAAGGGGGAGTAATGACTGATTCAACAGGTTCATCTATAGTCTTTGAGATGAGTGAACAAGAGCGCGCACGTATTCGTGCGGAGGTTCGATACACCATGATCGCAGCCGAGGAATTGCGTACACCGTCAGCACCTAAAAGTCGTTTCTCCAAATTTATTGAATTTCTGAGTAGCGGTATTTCGTTGCTTGTTGTTGGATCAATCATTTCATCTCTCTTGATACCTTCATTCCAACGTGAGTATGAAAACCGCAGTAAGGCATTGACCCTGATGCAGGACTGTCTTTCGCAGTTTTTGCAATATAGCAATTCGATCTGGCAGGAATATTATGCGGTGCTCCCGCTGACGCAAAAAGTCGAAATCGATGAAAAAACCTACCTGGAATATGTTGGGAAGATTGCGGACATCAAGTTAAAGCGCTATGACGCTTATGCAAAGATTGTTGCATTATCCGTCGTGTTCGGTGACCGAAAACATCCCTCTGAATCAGATGTTGATAAAGCCCTAAAAAGCTACGCAATTCGAATCAATGAAGTTTCGGCAGCAATCGATAAGTGGTTGACCGGTTTGTACTGCACCCCGACGGATCGAATACGAAGTCCCTGTGCTCAGTTTGATCCGCGTTTCGATGCCTACAATGAACACTTAAAGATTAAGCAGCTTGTTGTGAATATGGGTAACAAGGAAACCGATGACGTTGCGTCACTTATTGTGAAACACATTAGTCAGCCATGAGGAGGGTTTATGCCTAAAGCACTACGCTTATTCTTGGTCCCACTTGGGATGTTCGCCTATTTCTCAAATGCAAATGCTAACGGGATTAACCCACCGAGAGTTTCGGGCTCTGAGATCGTTGAAGCGACCTGCACTACCGAAGCGGATGTTGATTCGACGATCATCTTTAGAGCAAGGGTGGTCGTTGGCGAGAAGGCAACAGACCTCATGGAAATCCGCATGGAAAGCGAACCCGCATTAGAGGTTTCCATGTCAAAAGTAAATCGATTGGAGATCACGACCAGCGCCCCAGACCCTGAAGGCTTTGTGCGTGCGAACCTCCACCTGTCTGATCCTGTATACAAAGGGAAAGGCTTTGTTAAGGTGGTTGAGCTCGGCAAACCACTACGCCTGTCTGGCTTCACCAAGGTAAATAGGCGAGTCGAGATACCGCTAACTAAGTGTAAGGTGCTCTTGCTGAGGACAGTGTCGTCTAATGAGGTCGAGCATCGCCCCGCAGTGAAGAAATAAAGCTGCGCTTCCGGCAATAGGTTTAAACACGCTACTATCTTGAACTTCAAGTCCGCAGCCCCCATCCAATACCTTACCTGTAAAACCTATCGCACCGCACAAAATGGCCACCTCCACCCCGATCACCTTTAGCGCTTTTCTGCAGCGTGCAGATTATTCACTGTTGCGCTCACTGACAGCAGACCCCGAGCAGGCTCGCCACCACCCCAACAAAAGGATGCGCGAAGTCAGATCCGGCCATTACGTCGAGGTGGAGCCTACACCCCTGCCAGATCCGCATTACGTTATCCATAGCCGACGTTTCTTCAACGAGCTGAATTTGCCCGAGAGCCTCGCCCGTGAAGAAGCCTTCATGCAGTTTTTCACCGGCAACCCCACGCTTGCAGTGGAGTGCGCCAATGCGGGTAGCGAGACGCAACACGTTCGAACAAGCGGCTGGGCGAGCGGCTACGCGCTGAGCATCTACGGGCAAGAGATGGTCCAAAACTGCCCCTTCAAAACCGGCAATGGTTACGGCGACGGCCGCGCCATTTCTGTGCTTGAGGTATTGCTGGCAGAGGATCAACGTAGGGATCAACGCTGGGAGTTTCAGCTCAAGGGCGGCGGCACCACGCCGTATTGTCGCGGTGGCGATGGTCGCGCCATCTTGCGCTCCAGCATTCGTGAATTTCTGGTGTCAGAAGCCATGGCCGAGCTGGGTGTGCCCACCACCCGCGCCCTCTGCCTGTATGTCTCGCAGAGCGAAACCATCTCCCGCCCCTGGTATTCTCCCAACGCACAAACCTGGGACCCAGACCGCATGGTGGACGAACCGGCCGCAATCACCACCCGCGTCGCCCCCTCTTTTCTGCGCGTGGGTCAGCTCGAATTATTTGGCCGCCGCGCCAACAGAAACGAACACCCCAACGCCCTTGCCGAGCTCGAAGCCATTTTCATGCATGTGCTCGAACGAGAATATCCTGAGCTCGCCGCACAACTCAGCCAAACCGCAGCAACACTGAGCGACAAAGTGCTGGCCGTCTCGCGCGAGTTTGCCGTGCGCCTCGCACAACTGGTTGCGCACTGGATACGCGTGGGCTATTGCCAGGGCAACTTCAACAGCGACAACTGCGCCTTAGGCGGGCGCACGCTGGACTACGGCCCTTTTGGCTTTATCGAAGCGTATGACCCGGCGTTTCAAATGTGGACAGGCGGTGGCGAACACTTCTCCTTTATGAACCAACCCATGGCCGCCATGGAAAATTTCAAAATGTACTGCATAGCCCTCGTGCCGCTGCTGCAGCAAAACGAAAGCGCGATTCAATCACTGCAAGCGATACTGGATGAACTGCCGGAAATCATGCGGCGCGAAATGAACCGTATGTGGGCAAGCAAAATGGGCCTTGCCGAATTTAATGCCGCACTTTTCACCGAACTGCACACGCTCATGACAGAAACCCCGGTGGACTACACCCTCTTCTGGCGCGCGCTCTCAAACCTACCCACGCAAGTTGCCGCACTGAAAACCAGCTTTTATGAAACACGCGGAAGCTATGCGCAAAACAGCGCGGCATTGGATGCACGCCAGGATGAACGTTGGCATGCATGGCTGCAAAAATGGCACCTCGCTTTGCAACAAGAAGGCCGCAACCCGACAGACGTCTCGGCAGCCATGAAGCGAACCAATCCCAAATACATACCCAGAGAATGGATGCTGGTAGAAGCCTATCGCAGCGCCACAGACAGCGGTGATTTCAGTCTCGTGCACCAGCTGCACGATGTATTGGCAGACCCCTACAGTGAACAAACCGAAGCGGTGGCAGCCCTGTATTACAAAAAGAAAGAAGAAAAATTCTTTAACCTGGGCGGCACGTCACACTGCAGTTGTTCATCGTAGGCAGCAACGCATTGCCGTCGATCGAGCGTGAACAAATGCGCATGCCAACTGCCGAGAAGGCTGGTTACCTCAAGCGGCGTTGACGCGATGGCAGGTAGCTTGGCGGCGAGTTTTTGGGAGCAGTGGATGATCATGCGATGTCATGTGTAATAGTCCTTTGGGGGCTTCCGATTTCTGCGATGTCAGAATGCAAGACGCGGCCCCGCGTTCCGGAATTTATATCGGCTTTGAACTGTAGAATCATTCCTGAAAATTACACGCCAAACAGTTTAAGCAAAGCGTCTATTGTTGATTCTTGATCCCGGCAACCCAACAAGCAATCTGATCCGAAGTGCTCCGCATAGTGTTCCCGGCGTGTCGCATCGTGATTGACGTAAAGTGCCAGTTGTTTCTTCATCGCTTTAGCATCACCATTTGGGATAATACCAAGCGTGCGTAACATCAGCGCATCAAAGCAAGGTTCAGAAGTAAGCGCCAGTATCTTTTTTGATTTTGCAAGTTTAGCCACGGCTGGCGACCAATCCGTATCGGTATCGAGCAGCACAGCTACCGTATCGTACGCAGTGTTAGCGACCTGACGCGCAGTCCATTCGACCACATGCTTCGCCCCTTTCCCTCGCGCATTTTTGATGGTCACCGATAAGCCACATCCACGCGGCGCATAGAGGCGTTTTACATGTTGCAGAAACGCTTCCTCGTGGTATCCCTCACCCACAATCAATAACGTACGTTGCGACTTCCAGATTGCCATGCGCTTGGCGATCAGAAATGCGGCACAGCGCCATACGCGCCGGCCATATATTTAGCGTAGAAATTGTCATCGCTCCGAATACCGACCACAGCATCCATGCGACTAGCCGTGCTTTCGCAATCGACATTCTTCTCCACCAACATCACCTGCGACTTGTGGATGAGGTTAAGCACTTCCATCGCATGGCAGGTAAATAAAAGCTGCGCCTGATGCGGGTTGGTGCTTGGGTTGGCAAATAAATCTAGAATCGGCTCCAGCATGTGCGGGTGGAGGTCATTCTCGAATTCGTCGATGACCGCGAGGCCACCAATCTCAAGCACATGCAATAGACGCGACAAGAGCACAAAGGCACCTTGCGTACCGCTCGATTCAAGTGCAAACGGTAAACGATATTCCTTCGACTGGTTTACATGCTTACCAAAAGGCACCCAAACTTTTTTACCTGGCTCTTGTGGATTATTGGCTGGCAACTCCTGCAGCTCAACACCGGACAAACCTAGATCCCAATTTGCTAGAAGCTGATCCATCCGTTTGCATTGATCGGGATGTGTAGAGAAGTGTTCGGCCGCAGCGAGTACAACTTGGTCACCCATGGGCATCCGGCCAAGGATATTTACGTTAGTGAGTACATAAGCCGCAGCCATACGCTTCGCCAGCGGCACATCGTATTGTGCCGCCCAGGCAATCAGCGAAACATTGGGCCGCACCTTGCGCGCCTCCTGCGCCGCTAGGCCAAAATCCTGTTGCTTAACCACATAGGCATTTTCATTGGCATCCCAGTCGCGAATAAACACATAACTGAAACGCTCGCGCTTCTGATACAGCGCCTCGTGCAACACGCGCTCAGGCGTGCAGCGCAATACATAGCGCCACAGCTTGCCATCGAAATCCACGACACACTCAAACTCAGTCGGCTCACTGGCAGAGGCAAAATGCGGATTAACCGGTATACCTGCTTCCGGAGGATGCTGGAATGAACGGCAAATAAACCAAGCCATAAAAGCAGCCGGCTTGAGTAGCGCGGTCTTGCCGCTGCCGTTGGGGCCAATCACCGCCATTAATTTCGACACGCGCTCACCGGTAGGCGTCTCAGCCATCCAATCGGTAAGAACTACTTTCCGGCTTAGCGTTAGGTCAACCTCGACCCGCTCGCGGAATGATTGAAAATTGGAAAATGCATAGCTGTGGAGCATGGTAACCTCCATTAACTTCAATAATTAACAATATTTTGTTGATTATATCAATTGCTAACGATATAGCTAGGGCTATGTCGCAATATTTGCTTAATTAAATAAACGGGGGATTTGATTTGACCCAGAGCTTATTACTCCGGCTAATTGAAGCCTTATTGGTCGGCTATTTGAAACCCGCGAGTCAGCTACTGTAGTTATTAGGGTTTGGATTTACGAAAAAATGTAAACCCTGGGTATGCAAAATAACGCGTTATCAAACCATGAGACGGCAAGATCAAGGAACGTTTGCCATGGATTTCGTGCGCAGTATTTCACCCATACGATGAAATACTGCACACGCCATATAGCCGTCATACCGCTACCGCCTAAATACGACCAACCGCCTCCAACATCGCCCGCCCTGGCTGTATCCACTTCCCGCGCATCGTCACCGGCCGCCCTAGGCCGTCATCCCGCCCTAGTCCGTCATCCCCGCGCAGGCGGGGATCCAGGAATCACTCATCCCCGCGCAAGCGGGTCCAAATCCATCACATTCGGCACGTCATACAACCAGGCCTCCAAATCCAGCTTCGCCACACGCAAAGAACCCTGCACCGAACGATCGATCGCCGTGTCAAAGCGCAACGAGCCAAGCGCCAGCTCAAGCTTCTTAATCTGCGTATCCGAACAGCCCAACATGGCGAGCGTCGCCAGATAGAGTGGGCGAAACCACTGACTACCCAGTTCGGTGAAATGATCCTTGCGCAAGCCCG
>Ga0315270_10001234_pt1 | contig 13618 bp, 7 predicted proteins | sample C1_bottom_MG_FD_204932 | JGI IMG/M metagenome (GOLD analysis project Ga0315270, IMG submission 204932) | Sediment microbial communities from Yellowstone Lake, YNP, Wyoming, USA - C1_bottom | ecosystem: Environmental > Aquatic > Freshwater > Lake > Sediment | place: USA: Wyoming | collected... | reverse complement strand
ATAAAAAGGTCATCAGTCGGGTCACCCGCTATCAAAACGCGGTCACCGACAACGGGCTCGATCAGGCAACTCACGGCACGCCGGGTCTGAAAGATGCCATGATCTGTGCAGATACTGAAACCATCCGGCCCGGATTCCGTTATGTTGCCGATATCCTGAATCACCTGGACTGGCTGATGCAACTTTTTCGCAGCAAGACGCATATAAGGATCCTTTCTCCTTTATAAGTTAACAACAGTTTAGTAACGGGGCCGCCAGTTCTCCGCCTCTGCAAGATCGGGATCTTCTCCCAGCGCAGACGAGCGATCGGTAAATATCGCACCGGTGTCCTTGATGCCATGAAGTTTTGCGCGAAACATGGTCGCACCGCTCAGGTTTGCACCTGTCAGGTCGGAATGGGTAAAGTCGGCATATGTCAAGTCAGCATTGCAAAAAATTGCTTTCGCGCAGTTAGCCTGTTTCAGAATACATTGTTGCATACTTGCGCCAGAAAAGTCGGCTCGCACCATTTCCGCATCAATGAAAATTGCTTGCATCATCTTGGCGCGTTGAAAACTTGTTTCATGAAGCTTCGCTTCAATAAATAATGCATTATGAGCAATCACGTCATCGAGACGAGACTGCCGCAGATTAGAGCCCTTGAAATTGCACTGGGTCAGGTTGGCGCCACTGAAGTCACAACCCGACAAATCCGCAGACATAAATTGAGTAAGCATCAAATCCTGACCCCGCAGACTGAGTCCGGAAAGATTGGATTCAATGAGAATAGCTGTCGAAAAGGTACACCCTGCCAATTTCGCAGATGTCAGGTCGGCCTTCATCAGCACCGTCATTTTGAGAAGTGTCCCGGTGAAATCAATGCCGGCGGTGCCAGATTCAACTATGGCAGTCCGTTCAAGATCTGCATTTCGGAAACAGGTATTGTCAAGTAGCGAATGCGTGATTGCAGCAGTCCGTAAATCAGCACCGCTAAAATCTGCTCCGGCGAGATCGCTTTCAATTATTCGTGCTCCGCTCATCTGCGTCCGGGTTAGATCGACTCTCTTTAACCGGCATTTCTGCAGCATGGCAAGGTTGAATCGAGCCGAACTGAGCACTGCATCATCAAAGCAACAGAAGATGAATATCGATTCGCGGAAATCCGCTTCATCCAAGCGGGCTCCTGAGAAGTTGACCCCCTCGAACACTCCACCGGAAAGATCAACTCCCATGAGGTTTTGACCTGAAAGATCGGCCTGTGCAATTGTCTCGCCGAGTCGGACAAGTTTACACAAGTCATCGCGACTTAAAGTCTCCATGTTCATTGAATTCTCCTCGGATAAACACGCACTTTTTTGGTTAAAGCGTCGGTGAGATTTGTCCGGCTATCGGCCCGAACTCTGGCAAGATCCACCTGGAAAAGATTGGCGCCCCGCAGATCAACTCCTCTGATATCGGCTTTCTGAAACGACCCGTTCATGGCATTAATGGAAGCCATGATGGCATCTTCAAGACAGGCTTTGACAAATCGGGCATTGCGGGCAATGGCACGATAAAAATTCGCCCTGGTCAAGTCACACTCACTGAGGTCGGAGTCATCAAGCTGTGCCTTGGAGAAATTGCAGTCTGGAAGTTGAGATCCGCGCAAATTGGCTTTATTCAGGCACGCCCCGGTAAAGTCAGAGGAGGCAAAATTGCACTGTTCCACAAAACGGACATTTGTCATGTCGGCGTCCCTGAACAGCATACTCTCTCCCTTAACGCTGAGAAAGACCGAGGATTCAAGACTCGCGCCGCTAAAATCCGCACCTGTCACGTTCACTTTGAGAAAGGAGCACTTCGTCATTTGAGCGCCGGAAAAATTGATTCCGCTCAGATCACTCTCAAGAAAAACCAGCTTTTCAGTCTTTGTCCGGGACAGGTTGGTCTCCCTGAAGATGGCATCCGTCAATTCAGCCTCGATAAGCAGCGTACCACTGAAATCGGCGTTGGTTAAATCGGCCTTGGATAAAATTGCCTGGGAAAAATCCACGTTGTGAATAATTGCGTTACAGAGATTGGCTCCCCCCAGGTTGGCTCCCTGGGCGACAGCAGCAGTCAATACTGCGTCTCGTAGCGACGAGTGTGCCAGAACAGCCATTCTCAGATTGGCGCCATGCAGATCGGTATTCTCAAAATTGACGTTCTCCAGATAAGCTTCCTCGAAATCAATCCCATTGAGATCAAGATCGGACAAGTCCGCACCGGTAAGGTTAACCCCTTTCAAACTCTTCCCGGCTGCGTGTGCTTCAATTACACTATTCCGAGCCAATCCGGCCTGCTCAACGGACATTCTGGGAGCAGGCTTTTGATGGTGGGCAGACTTTAAATAGCTGCTTTTTGCCCCAGCATCACCAATAGCTCGAAGTTTCTCCCGATCCGCGTCAGCGAGGAGTTCATCCATTTCGTCAGTCTGGATACCAAGCACCTTGAATTTCGCAATAAGATCAGTCAAAGTCTTCCGGTCTTTCTCGCCAGGAAGAATCGGTGACCCGGAATGAGGCGTTTCCATCTCTGCACGAATGATATTAAAATCAAACCCGAGCTTGGCAAAAATCTGTTCACACGACTTGAGGCGTTCAATCTCTTTTGCCTTGGATTCCGCTTGCAGTTTTTCTCCATCAACCTTAAGTTTCTCAATATACGCCGGAAGTTCGTCCAAGGTAGGTGGCGGTTCTTCCGGGGGCAGGAGAGGCGGTCCATGGAGATCCGGATCCAGACCATAACTGGCGACCAGAGCCCTTGCTTCCGCTATTTTCTTCTCGGCTTTATTCCGAAGGTTTTTCTTGAGCAACCCCTCGGGAATCGGGATCCCTTCGTCGGTTGGCAAGTCACCTGCTCCGGCCAAACCTTCCGGAAGAAGGTCTCTGTCCCTCAATGACAGCAAAGGACCCGTCTCTTTATCAAGTCGTCTTGCCATGAGATCCCGGTAATACTCCTCTCCTTTTGGCCGGCCGGCGTTTTCAGCCGCAATAATCATGTGCAGAATGTCAGCGGCGTCGTCTTCAATGAGGGGAGTCATGCCATGAAAAATGAGAATAGCCCTCTCCCGGTGAGGAAAAAACCATACCGTCGACAGAGATACAGCTATTTCATCGAAACTCTCCCCTTTTTCCGTACGGCGGTTTACGAAACAACGCGCCACAAAACCGGGGAGACAACTCTCGATTAACGGCTTTGTCGGATGCATATTTTCCAGTTTATACGGTTCATCACCCCGCAAATGTTGCTCAAACCACTGATCCGGGGGAGCCATGTTAAACATGGTCCAGTCGATATCTCGCGCAAAACCGGGGAAATCCTCGCGTAACCAAAGGTCGTCGTGGGTTCCGGCCTTTGCAAAACGTTGTGGCCATGTTAAATCAACCGGTCCAAATCCGGCCGGTTCGATTTGATCGTCCGGAGACACGACCCGTTCTGATGAGTAGAGAATGTTAGGTATCCAATGCGTGGACACATTATCCATCATTACCGGTTTGAAGCCTTTGCCCACGGGGTTGGCTGCATAACCTTCGCCACCATACGCGTGGGCCCAGTCTATCGGCATGGAAAGAAACGGTTCAGGTTCACCTGAAAAGCCATTTCGCCACTGTCGGTCACCATACACATGAAGGGTCTTTTCCCTCCCGCCCAAGCGTATCCCGACCTTGCACCCTCCCCGAGGTCTACCATCCGGCATGAATGCCGATCCTGTTACCAGAAATTCGCCACGGACCTTCGGCAGGCCTGCATCAAGAGCGGCGTCCTTGCCAAGCTCTGCAGCGGCGAATTTCCATAACTCAACTTCGGAATAGAGTGACGGTTCCGCACTGAGCGGTATGAACGCAAGGACGGAAACTCCAAGGAAAAATTGCTGCTGCCGCTCGTAGCATCGGGTAAGTATACCAAGTTTTTGTGGTTTAATCGTTTTCAATAGAGTTGGCTCCAGTTGTGGGACACGTAATTTCATCTCCCGATAACGATGATATTAGCTGGCTTACTCTTTCTGAATTTGACTCTAATGACAGCATCCGGCTGAAAAGCCGGCAGATCGACAACAGAAACGACAGACATGACTTCCGCTTTGTAGGGTAAAGCGTTTTCTGGCTGTACCTCAAGTTTAAGCTCTACTACTGGATTTGAATTATTGCGATTACCCGTGTCGTATATTTCCAGGATCCGGGCTGATGCAGCAACCTCATCTTTTCTGATTATAGAATCATTTTTCCGAAATCTTGAACTCAACAAGGCCAAGAGGGCTGTCATAATAATAAAAAACAGACCGACTGCAATAATAATCACTGCTTTCGGCATTCTTGGTTCTCCTTTAACCGATATGTTCAGCTATATACTTTAAAACCCCAGTTCAGATCCAACGGTTTATTATGAACACTGACTCCGGTTGTAGTCATATCAATGGCCTTCGCGGTGTAGCACATATAGGTGGTTTCAATTTTCGCTGAATTCATTTCGATGGTGACATTCTTCATGTCTATATTAAGCCCACCGCAAATATTCTTATTGCTCATGACGACCGTAAATTTTTGCGCGAAAAAAGCATTCATTTCCTGTCCCAATCGATCAAAGAACGAGTCGACCGTCCGGACGCCGCCCGGAGCGACAACAGTGTATCCGCCGGGAGAATGAATAGTTACTCCTCCGTTGACATTCTGGGTTATTCCGCCATTTATGGTCTCCGTTAAGCCGCCGTTTACCGTTCGGGTCTCCCCTCCATTGATTTTCTCGGTCACGCCGCCATTTATGGTCTCCCCTACGCCGCCGTTCACCAGACGGGTCTCCCCGCCATTTATGGTCTGTTTCATGCCGCCGTTTACGGTCTGCTTTGCTCCGCCGTTAATTGTCTCTTCCGAGCCGGCATCAACCTGACGGGTCTCGCCGCTGTCAATATTCTCGGTGAAATGCCCCTTGACATGCACCTTCCGGTTTCCGCCGACTTCAAGGGTATCGTCGGCCTCGACAGTGGTATCCATATTTTTTTCCGCATGGACGACGATCTGCTCAACGCCTTTCTTATCCTCGAAGCGGATCTCATTGAAGTTCTCTCCAGAACCGCCCTTGCTGCTGCGCGATTTGACCCCCGACTGTGTGGCGTTTTCCGGCAGCGCATAAGGAGGCGTTTGACTTGCGTTGTAAACACGTCCGGTGATGATGGGTCGATCCGGATCTCCTTCCAGAAATTCCACGATGACTTCCTGGCCGATACGGGGAATGTAGATCCCTCCCCAGTTCGCACCTGCCCAGGCCTGGCTGACGCGGATCCAGCAAGAGCTGTTCTCGTCTTTTTTGCCTTCCCGGTCCCAATGAAACTGAACCTTGATGCGGCCATAATTATCCGTATAAATCTCTTCTCCGGCAGGGCCCACCACGACAGCCGTCTGGATGCCTTCGACAATGGGTTTGGCAGTCATACGCGGCGGACGGAAGGGTGTTTCATGAGGAATACAGGAAAAACTGTTGCTGTAGGTTGTCGTTACTTCACTGCCTGTTCCCGCAGCATTCGAAGAGGCCGTATGTGAAATTTCCATCAGCACATACGATTTATCATTCATGTCTTCCCGAAAATAATCCTGCAAGTCGAATCGGTATCCGGTTCGGAAGGCACGACAGTTGCTCGATCCGGAAATCGATGTGATTTGTGCTTCCTCGCTTTCCATGAAGAGATTGGCTATCCTGTCTCCCTGTACCCGTTTTTCGTACTCGGCGGGATAGTCATATATTTCCCGTTCGCCGGGCCCCAGTTCAACCCTGCTGACAGCCTCGACGGTGAGCTTCGTTGTCGGCGTTTCAAAGTTGTAATCATTCAGCGTAAATTTCCCGACTCTTATTTCCTGTCGCACCTCAAGGGCGTTGATCACGTCCTCGTCAAGAATAGCACCCCCTTCAATCCGATGATATCGGGCGGTTGCCTGCTCCGGGCAAGGTTGGTGCTCTGCCGTTGAATCTGCCAGGACCAGTGTATGTTTTCCTGACTCATGCTCAAAAAAATAAAATATCCCTTCTTCTTCCATCAAACGAGAAACAAAGTTAAAATCGGTCTCCCGGTATTGCACGCAGTAAACTTTTTTCTCATATTGACCGTGAAGCCGCAGTGAAAAATCGCTAAACTCCTTTTCCCGGAATATTTTTTCAATGATATCCGGCACGGAAAGCTCTTGAAATATCCTGATGTCGGATGTCCTCGTCAGTAACCAGGGCCAGGGGATGATGGTGGCCGTATATTGAGAAAAAGTGCCCGTTTCTATCCTTTCGGTGCCGCTGCTGCTTTGTGAAAATGATGCGACAATACCATTTATAAACCGTTTCTCCCCACTATTCAGGTTAATGGAGAGGGTAACATTTTGGCCGATAATATCCGCGAAGGCAATGCGATGATTTTCGGAGAGCAGGGTGAGGCGGTAACTAAAAAGTCTGGAAACACTTTCCGTGCCGCTGAACTCCCTGAGCAGCAGGACATCCTGTCCCAATGGTGTTTCAATTGCAATCAATCTGTTTTCCTGAGTATACATGGCTTGTCATCCTTGGTTGCAAGAATTAGAGAGAAAAAACACCGGCAATTATCGTCTTTATTGCGAATCCATCAATTTATTGATTTTGTCAAACACAATGTCTTTATTCCTGCCATCGACCTGCCAACCGGCAGAGTGGCGCCGCAATGGCCTGAAAGCGGGCAAGACGGACGGTGTCCTGATTGAGAAATGACAGTAGCGGCATCAGGCCGGTATCAAGAATTATTTCAGCAGCGCGCTGAGTGAGCAGCGTCTCGGCGCAGGGCAATAGTTTCGATTCGACATTGTCTTTGCGTATGTAAAGCGGCAGATTGTTGACGTCAAGTTGATCGCCGGGTCTGAGCCGCCATCCGTTCATGCTGAATGCATGGCATAGAAGCAGCGCACAGGCGAAACAGGAATTGCCCCAGAGATAAACCTCGTGATCCGAACCGTAATGCCTTTCCTCAAAATCGAAAGCTTCAACAGGATCGGTGTCGGCGCCATATGGCAGCCGAAGCAGGAAGCGGGGAAGGACAAGGGCAAGATAAGCGGCTTCGGGAAGCTCTCGAAGCGACTGCCAGGCCTGCGACGCCTCAGGCTTTGCCGCCGGTTCCCAGTCATCCGGATCAGGCGTCATTGCAAGCGAGGTTTGGCATACCATTTTGTCACTCGCAGCAGCGATAAAGGGTGCTCCGGACGCCCTGGCAATTTTTGCTATCCGACCCAGAAATTCAATATCGTCGAGACGTTGCTCAAAATAATAATTGCCGATCAGCACCGCCCAGGGTTCTCCGCCGGGGGTCTGGATGGATTGTTCAACGAGAAGCCGGTGCAGGCCGGTTGAACGCAGGTTTTCAACAGTGCCTAAGTCCACCGCCAGTTCCTCTTTAGAAATATCCAAAAGATAGAGTTTCAGCAGGGCGTCGGTCTCCAGTCTGGAGACGAGAAAATAGAGCCCTTTCCAGGCCGCTTCCATCGCCATAAAATCGGGGTGATGTAAAATCATGCGCATCAGCTCCCCGGCCGCGGCATCCACGGCAGCCAGCATTTCCACCTGTCGGGGATGTGGATCGGATACCAGATGCGGCCTGACAATGTCCTGCAGAAATGACTGCCATTCTGACGGAGGGATGGTGGGATCAGTTTTTACTTGCTCTCCCGGTGTTTGCGAGATGATTTGATCCAGCAGATCGCAGGAAAATGGTCCGGTTTTTTCGGTAGCGCGATTTTCAGATTTTAATGGTAGCCCCGGTGTTTCAGAGTGGGAAATCGCCCCTTTCAGGCCGCCGGCAACGGCAGCGAAAGTGGCAGGATCTTCAATGCTCTTTCGGGTGTCCCTTAAGGCATGGAACACGTCAAGGTTCTCATAGAGATGATCCGGATGAAAATCTGCCAGTCCGAAAAACCGGATGCTGACTAATGGAGAGGTTTTCCCGATCACGGGTAGATCTAACCCAATTCCGAGTTTTGCCATCACCATATCGAAATTATCCCGATCAACCCGGATCGGTCGTTGATTTGCCCATGCGGTTCCCGATTGGGAAACGCCGCGATTCGTTCGGCCGCTGAAATCCCCCAAAATGAGGATACGAAAAGGGTCTTCCGGATTCGGCGCGCCAGCAGGGTTTTCCAAGTCGACGACCAGTTTAAACTCAAGCTCACCGAAAGTGATGGGTTTTGGCATCGTTTATCTCCTTTTCCGTGACACCACTACCTGCCCGAACACTGGCTCCCAGTTCTCCTTGCGCAGGATAGCGGACGAGATGGAATGAATGTCAAGGCCGGCTGTTTCAAGAGCGCCACTGACATAGGATCTGGAGTGGGTATACCTGCCGTGGGGGTTAAGCTGGAAGCTTTTCGTTTCATCTTCCGAATCCTCCAGGGTGAAGGCCAGAAAGCCATCGGTTTTCAAGGCCCCGGCAGCGGCCATGAAAATCGGTTCCAGGGCGCCGAAGTAGCACAGGGTATCCGCTGAGGCGATGATATCGAAGGCCTTCGATTTTTGATCCAGATAATCCGTCAACTCGGCCTGAATCAGATCGTCGTATGCATTTCGTCCCTTGGCCTTCGCCAGCATGCCCGCAGAGAGATCGACTCCGGCAAGATGGCGGGCGTAGGGTCTAAGAAGCGGCGCGCATAGACCGGTTCCGCAACCGGCATCCAGAATATCAAGCGTTGCGGTAGGTACTGAGAGTGCGGCGGCAAGGGCTTCGAGAAGGAGAGTGGGCGCGCGATAGTCGAGATGATCCATCAGGTGGGTGTCGAAGCTGTTCGCCAAATCATCAAACACCTGTTCAATGTAGTGATTCGGAGCCCTGTCCGGCGCGCCATGACCCAGGCAGGCGGCCTGAAGAAAAAGAATCACCGGGTTTCCAGGGTCCTTGCTGAGCCACTTCTCGAAAACGTCTGCAGCCTCTTCACGACGGTTTGCCTGGAGACAGGTTCGAGCCAGGCCCTGCAATGCGACGGCGTATTCGGGCGCCAGAGTGATGGCTTCCCGGTAGGCGCTGATGGCAGCATCCAGATCCCCTGATTTCCGGAGGGCATTGCCCATGTTGTAACGGAATTCGGCTGAATCCGGCGCCAGTGCCGTTGCGCGGCGATAGGCTACGAGTGCTTCACCCGCCTGGTTTCGGGCCATGAGCACAACGCCCAGATTGTTGTGTGCGGGGCCGTGGTCGGGATAAAGGGCGATTGCCTTCCGATAACAGGCTTCCGCCTCCATGCCTCTCCCCAGTCCTTCCAGTACATTTCCCAGATTGTTGTGGGCGTCTGCATTATCGGGCGCAAGGGTGATGATGCGTCCGATCAGCGAAGCCGCTTCATCATGCCGGTTCTGATGATGGCAGAGAAGACCCAGAAAGTGCAGGGCGTTCAAATTGTCCGGCGCGGACTCCAGGATTCGCCCATAAAGCCGTTCCGCTTCAGGCAAGGCATTTCCCTTGTGGAGTTTCAGGGCCAGGTGAAGCGCCTCGTCGATTTCAAGGGTCACTTGGGGTGTTTTTTCCGTGTCTTTTTCCGTCACCATCGAAACGCTTCCATGTGTCAAGATATTGAAGAGTTAAGCTGTTCAGAAGCTTGCGGGGGTACCGCTTTGGCTGTTACAACAAGGCCTTCTACCGGCGATCCCATCTCTGTTCTGAGCACCGCATTCACAATGGATTCCATTTTCAGACCCGCTCTGGAAACGATGTCACTTACGTAATTCTCCTGGTGGCTGTAACGCCCCAGTGGGTTGAGGTGATAGGTTCCGGTCATCGCAGTCCCGCCTTCGGGGGTACGCTCAACGGTGAAAATAAACCGTCCGTCCGGGCGCAGTGCGGCAGCGGCAGTTGACATCACATTGCTCAGATCACCGAAGTAACAAAGGGTATCCGCGGATACGATCAGATCATAAGCGCTATTCCGGGCGCCGATGAATTCCGTTAGCTCCGCCTCGACAAGAAAATCATAACACCCGGTTGATTCCGCGCGTTTCAGCATTCCGGGGGAAAGATCCACGCCCTCCAGCCTTCCGGCAAAGGACCGTAGCTTCGGGCCGCACAGTCCAGTCCCGCAGCCGGCGTCGAGAATAACTAAATCGCCGGAAGGCTCTCCGTGTGCCGCAGCCACAGCTCCCGTGATCAACTCCGGCGCCCGATACTCAAGACGTTCCAGGCGCTCTTCGAAATGCCCTGCGAAATTATCGAACACCTGTTTGACATAGGCATCCGATGCCCGCTCCGGAACCCTTTCCCCCGAGCAGGCTGCAAGCAGGTGGCGTGCTACCGGATTGTCCGGCTCCTTTTCAGTCCACTCCCGAAAAACGGTTGCCGCTTCATCTATCCGTCCCATGCAGGAAAACGCAATGCCGAGCATGCGTTTGCAGCCGGGATGGTTGGGGTTAAGCACAATCGCCTGGGAATAGTAAGCGACAGCTTCTCTCACCTTTCCCTGCCGGCTCAGCAGATTCCCCATATTCTCATAGGGTCTGAACGCATCCGGATCGAGCGTGATGGATTTTTGATAGGCTGCCTGCGCGTCCGAAACGGCCCCCTTTGCCCGCAGAACGGTCCCCAAATTGTTATACGCTCCGGCGTGTTCAGGGTTAAGTTCGATGACCCGCCGGTAGCAGCATTCGGCATCCGAAAGACGATCCAGCTCCCGGTAGATGTTGCCGAGATTGTTATGGGCGTCGGTATATTCGGGCGCAGCCTTCAGCGACCGCTGAATCAAACGGATCGCCTCCTCGGACCGGCCGCGCTGATGCCGCAACACACCAAAGAAATGCAGGGCGTCCGGGTGTTCGGGGATGACGGCAAGGATTTTTTGATACAGGATCTCCGCCTCACCAAGGGCAGAGCGCTGCTGGAGTCCCACCGCAAGCTGGATCATCTCATCCATAGAAAGTTTCTTCGGCGCCCTTGCGCCTGACTTTTTCTTTCCTTTTCGAAGGGGCTTGCCCATATGAATTAACTCTTACTTTATGTTGTACACAAAGCCGTCCCCATCCACCGATACCGTCACTTCGCTTATCGGTTCTCCCGCCGCCATCCGAGTCAGCAACTCTCTGCTGAGCTCCGGCATCAGGGTATGGGACATGATATGATCGATGTTTCTTGCGCCGCTGTCAACCTCGGTGCAGCGGCGGGCAATGGATTCAACCACATCATCACCGTAGGCGAGAACCGTGTTGCGGTTCTCCCGCATCCGTTTTACCACTTTGTTAAGTTTGAGCCGCGTAATAAACCGCAGGTTTTTATCGGTTATGGGATAATAGGGAATCACCTTCAGGCGGCCCAGGAAGGCCGGTTTGAAATGTTTCTGAAGGTCGGGACGCAGGGTTTCGGCTAGGGTCTCGGGATCCGGTTTTGTCTCCTCGTCGGCGCAAAGCTTCATGATCGTATCGGTACCCAGGTTGGATGTGAGAATGATCAGGTTGTTCTTGAAATCGATGCGTCTGCCTTCACCGTCTTCCAGTGTCCCCTTGTCAAAGACCTGGTAAAAGAGCTCCATGACATCGTTGTGGGCTTTTTCCACTTCATCCAGGAGCACGACACTGTAGGGCCTGCGCCGCACCGCTTCTGTGAGCACGCCGCCTTCTCCGTATCCGACATATCCCGGGGGAGACCCTTTGAGGCTGGAAACGGTATGAGCCTCCTGGTATTCGGACATATTGATCGTAATGACGTTTTCCTCTCCTCCGTATAACAGGTCGGCAAGGGCCAGGGCGGTTTCTGTTTTTCCGACACCGCTGGGGCCCACCAGCATGAAGACGCCGGTGGGTTTGGAAGGATCCTCAATACCGGCATGGGCGGTCTGAATGGTTTGGGCCATGGCGCGCAAGCCATGATCCTGGCCGATGACCCGCTCGGCCAGCAGTTTGTCGAGATTGAGCACGGTGGTGATTTCATCGCGCAGCATCCGGCCGGTGGGGATGCCGGTCCAGCCAGAAATCACCTCTGATATGGTTTCTGCGTTGACGGATATATGGACCAGGGGATTATTCGCCTGGACTTCGAGAAGCTCGGCCTCGGCCGCTTTGAGTTCTTCCTGTTTTTTGGGCAAAACCGGATCGGCCGGATCTTTTTGATGCGTTTCCAGGATCTCCTTTCGTGCGGCGATGATACGGTCGGCAACTTCCATTTCCGCCTTCCATTTTATGTCCAGCGCTTCAAGCGCTTTTTCGATCTCCACCCGCTGAACCGCCAGTGCTTCTATCCGCTCCGAGTGATCCTGGCCCATCAGGGTCTCTTTTTCCAGAAGCTTTGATTCCCGGTCGATTTGCCCCAGTTGCCGGGTGGCCCCTTCTACAGCCGGCGGACTGGTGGTCAGCCCAATGGCAACCCTGGCGCAGGCTGTATCCAGTACGCTGACCGACTTATCCGGCAATTGTCTTCCGGTGATAAAGCGATGGGAAAGATGAACCGAATCCCGCAGCGCCCCGTCGGTGATCATGACTTTGTGATGATTTTCAAGAAAGGGAGCAATGGCCCGCATCATGACCATGGCTGTTTCTTCATCCGGTTCTTCCACCTTTACCACCTGGAAGCGCCTTGCCAGGGCCGCGTCCTTTTCGAAGTATTTTTTGTATTCCGCCCAGGTGGTGGCGGCAATGGTGCGCAATTCCCCACGGGCCAGAGCGGGCTTAAGAAGATTCGCCGCATCCCCGGCGCCGGCGGATCCACCGGCGCCGATCAGGGTGTGGGCCTCGTCAATAAACAGGATAATCGGTACCGGCGAGGCCTTGACCTCATTGATGACCTGCTTGAGTCTCTCCTCAAACTCTCCCTTGATACCGGCTCCAGCCTGGAGGAGTGCCAGATCGAGGGTATGGATGGCGACTCTTTGAAGCGGCGGCGGCACATCGCCTTCGGCAATTCTAAGCGCAAACCCTTCCACCACGGCCGTCTTTCCAACTCCTGCCTCACCGGTGAGAATAGGGTTGTTCTGGCGCCGGCGAATAAGGATATCTACCATCTGGCGGATTTCAAAATCACGCCCGAGAACCGGATCGATCTCTCCCTTTTTCGCTTTGTCGATCAGATTGACGGTATATTGCGCCAGAGCCTGTCCCTTGCCGTGGGAAACCGGCGCTGCTCCGGCAGCGAACCCCTCTGCAGCTCTTGAAATCGCTTCATTGTCCTCCGCTGAACCGGCGGTTAAGTCAGCAAAGGCGGCTTTAAGGGTATCCATGGAGATTTTTTTAAACAAGGAAGAGCTTGAAACAAGTCCCCTTGCTGTGTCAGAATTGGAAAGAAGCGCCATAAGAATATGGCCGGAGCGGATAGAGGGGACTTGAAAATCCACCGAAGCAACAAGCCATGCCTCTGTAATCATTTGCGGGATTCTGGGGGAAAGGGCAGGGGTGCGGGCATTTCCCGTCTTGAAATTCTCGATAACTCCCATGAGATCCCCGATCAGATGGGACTCGTTTATTTCAAAGTATCTTAAAATTTTCTGTAAATCCGTGTCCTGAATATCAAGGAGCTTAATAAAAAAATGTTCCAACTCCACATCATAATGGGTGTGGGACAGGCAGAGACCTGCCGCGGATTCAAGACTCTTGCGACAGGCAGAGTTTAATTTTCCGATCAGGGACTTGAGATTTGAAATGGCCATGGGAAAAATCT
>Ga0315270_10001233_pt1 | contig 13619 bp, 7 predicted proteins | sample C1_bottom_MG_FD_204932 | JGI IMG/M metagenome (GOLD analysis project Ga0315270, IMG submission 204932) | Sediment microbial communities from Yellowstone Lake, YNP, Wyoming, USA - C1_bottom | ecosystem: Environmental > Aquatic > Freshwater > Lake > Sediment | place: USA: Wyoming | collected... | reverse complement strand
CTGGAGAAGCTTCCTCCGATCGACCACGTCGACCTCGTCCTCGTGAGGCTGCCGTTCGTCAGCCCGTTCGCGATCTCGACGGCGGTCTGGACGACGAAGGACGCGCTGCTGCTGCGGCTCGAGTCCGGCGGCGTCGCGGCCTGGGGCGAGTGCGTGGCCGATCCCGACCCGTTCTACGCGTCCGAGACGACGACGACCGCGAGGCACATCCTCAAGGACTTCCTCCTGCCGCGGCTCGAGCCCGGGATCACGCTCAGCGAGCTCGAGCGGCGGATGCGCCACGTGCGCGGGAACGAGATGGCGTGCGCGACGCTGGAGAACGCGGTCCTCGACCTCATCGCGAAGGCGAAGGGTGTCCCGCTCCACGCGCTCCTCGGCGCGGCGCGGAAGAAGGTCCCGTCCGGAATCAGCATCGGGCTCCAGGAGTCGCCGGCCGCGCTCGTCGCCGCCGTTGGGGACGCCGTCGCGAAGAAATACCACCGCGTCAAGATGAAGATCCAGAAGGGCAAGGACCTCGACTACGTCCGCGCGGTGCGCGAGAGGTTCCCGGAACTCCCGCTCATGGTGGATGCGAACGGCGACTACCGGCTGGACGACGCGGAGCACCTCGCCGGGCTCGACGCGTTCGACCTCACGATGATCGAGCAGCCCCTGTCGTACCACGACATCTATCAGCATGCGCTCCTGCAGATGACCCTGAAGACCTCGCTCTGCCTCGACGAGTCGATCCACTCGCTCGACGACGCCGCGGCCGCGATCGCGCTCGGCAGCTGCCGGATCCTCAACCTCAAGCAGGGCCGGGTCGGCGGAATCCTCGAGTCGATGCGCATCCTCGAGCTCGCGGCGGCGCACGGCATCCCGGTCTGGTCGGGCGGCATGGACGAGACGGGCATCGGCCGCGCGGTCAACATTCACCTGCAGACGCTGGACGGCTTCACGCTGCCGGGCGACACGTCCGAGACGAGCCGCTACTTCCACGAGGACCTCGTCGAGCCAGGCGTCGTCCTCGACGCCGACGGGTTCATCGACGTGCCGGAAGGGCCGGGCTTCGGCGCGCGTGTCGTCGAGGAACGGCTCGCGCGGCTGAAGATCTCGGAGGAGAAGATTCTTTGAAGGTTGATAGCGGGATGAGCTCGCCGAGAGGTCCGTTCGCCGCGGCGGTCGCCGCGCTTTGCGTCTGCTTCGCCGTTTCGGCCGCGGCGCAGGCGCCGCAGTCGCCACCTTCTAAGAATCCCTCTTCTGCCTCCGACTTCATCCGCGTCTTAAAGGTCGAGCCGCTGCCCGAGCCTGTCTCCGCCGCCGTCGCGGCGCTCCGGGCGCCGGCGCTCGCCGCGCACGTCGGGTTTCTTGCGTCGCCGGCCCTCGAGGGACGCGGACTCGGCACGGGAGGTCTCGACGCGGCCGCCGAGTACGCCGCGGCCCACCTTGCGCTCGCCGGGATTCCGCCGCTGGCGGAGAAGACGTACTTCCAGCCGGTGCCGCTGCGCGAGATCACGGGAGGAACGGGCGCGATCGAGGTCGAGCGCCGGCGCGGGGAAGACGTCGACCGCCGCGCCTTCCTCTCGGGAGTGGACGCGCTGATCCCGCAGATTCCGGCACGGACCTTCACGGCTAGCGTCGTTTTCGCGGGCTACGGCATCCGCGAGAGATCGCCCGAACGCGACGACTACCGCGGCCTCGATGTGAAGGGAAAGATCGTCGTCTTCCTCGGCGGCGCTCCCGAAGGCGCCGCCTGGCGGACACCGGCGCTCGTGGAGCGCTGGGCCGCGGAGAAGGCCGACGACCGGTACACGGCCAAGCGGGAGCTCGCGCAACGACTCGGCGCGCTCGCGGTCCTCGCGGTCGAGGGCGACGACTGGGCGACGAAGATCCTGCCGAAGAACAAGCCCGACGAGAGGACGTTCTGGCGTCTCGAGGACGACGGGCTCGACGCCGACGGAATCCTCCTCGCCCGCGTTTCGCCGGCCGTCGGTACGGCGCTGCTCGGCGGGCCCGCCTCGGGGGCGCCGCGCTCGCTCCCGGGCGTGACGGTGACGCTCCGGACCAGTGGGAACGAGCGAGCGCTCGTGAGCCGGAACGTCGCCGGAGTCCTCGCGGGCTCGGACCCGAAGCTCGCGGGCGAGGCCGTCGTCCTCGGTGCGCACCTCGACCATCTCGGCATCGTGGACGGCGCGATCCATCCGGGCGCAGACGACAACGCCTCCGGCGTCGCCGCGCTGCTCGAGATCGCGCGGGTCTTCGCGGCCTCGCGCGAGAGGCCGAAGCGCACTCTCGTCTTCGTCTTCTGGACCGGCGAAGAGGAAGGGAAGTTCGGCTCGGCCCACTGGGTCCGCCACCCGCTCTGGCCGCTCGCGAAGACGGCGGCCTATCTGAACCTCGACATGATCGGGCACCCGTGGACGCCGGACGAGATGAGAAAGCTCGTCGCCGACTCCGGGCTGAAAGAGGGCGAGAAATTCCTCGACGGCCTGAAGCCCGCGGACTTCGCCGAGCCCGGAGTCGCCGACTTCGCGCCCGGCCTCGGGCCCGTGCTCGCGCGGGCCGCGCGCGGGATCGGCGTCTCCGTGCACCTCGACCGGACGCCGGGAATCCACGGCGGAAGCGACTACCGTGACTTCGCCCGCGCGCGGGTCCCTTTCCTCCGCTTCTTCGGGAACTTCTTCAAGGGCTACCACGAGCCGGGCGACACGCCGGCCGGCGTGGATCCGAAGGAGATCGAGAAGACGGCCCGGCTGGCGCTCGCGACGGCCTGGCTTCTCGCGGACGACTGAGGCACCTGCATCAGTTGCTTCCTTCCGGTCCCACCTGAAACGATCCGATCAAACCCGTGAGGGCGCGGTCGGTGAAGATCCTTTCGGGGAGGGAGGTTGCATGAGGCGTGCGATTCTGATCAGCGTTCTGCTCATCTTTACGGCCTCGGGTCGGCTGATGGCCGCGAAGGACTCGGGGGACGTCTACGGCCGGGTGACCGACGCGAGCGGCGCGGCGCTCCCGGGGGCGACGGCGACCCTGACGGGCCCGACGATCCGGCCGCTCGTCACGACGACCGACGCGCGCGGCGAGTTCCGTTTTCTCGGCCTCGCGCCCGCGACATACACCGTAACGGTCGATCTGCCCGGTTTCACGAAAGTCGTCCAGCAGAACGTCGTCGTCACGCTCGGCAAGAACACCGAATTCACGGTGAAGATGGCGCTCTCCACGCGGCAGGAAACCGTGACCGTCACGGCCTCGACTCCCCTGATCGACACGCGCAAGACCGAGACGGGCGCGACCTTCGCGCAGACGGAGCTCGCCCAGGTTCCGACGGCGCGCGACGTGTGGAACGTCATGCAGCAGGTCCCCGGCGTGCAGCTCAACCGCGTTAACGTCGGGGGCAACCAGAGCGGCTCTCAGGCCGACTTCGTCGGGAAGGGCTCCTACCAGAGCACGTACGTCTACGACGGCGTGAACGTCACCGACAACGGCTCGAACGGCACGTCCGCGCAGTACTTCGACTTCGACGCGTTCCAGGAGGTCCAGATCGCCACGGGAGGCTCGGACCTCTCGCTCAACACGGGCGGCGTCACAATCAACATGATCACGAAGCGCGGCACGAACGAGTGGAAGGGCTCCGGCCGCTTCTTCTACGCGCCGAACCAGCTCCAGGCCAGCAACACGTCCAGCGAGATCGCGGCGATCCCGAACTTCCAGACCAGCGACACGCGCTTCATCCGGGAGTACGGAGCCGAGTTCGGAGGGCCGATTCTGAAGGACCGGGTCTGGCTCTGGGCGGGAGCGTCGCGCCAGGACGTCAACCTCGATCTCACGGGCCAGACCGACTTCTACGGCAATCCCCTCGTCTCGGCCACGACGCTCGAGAACTGGAACGCGAAGCTGAACGCGCAAATGTCTGACAAGAACTCGGCCGAGGTCCTCTACAACCGGAACGAGAAGCTCGTCGCCGGCCGCGGCGCCTCGACGACGCGGCCCCAGGAGACGACCTGGGATCAGAGCGGGCCGACCACCGTCGTGAAACTGCAGGACTCTCACGTTTTCTCTCCGAACTTCTTCGCGACCGCGTTCTTCGGCTACGTCGACGAACAGTACCGCCGGCTGCCCGAAGGGGGGCCGGACAAACAGGTGTACTTCGACAACGGTGGGACGGTGGCGCACAACAGCTATTACTACTCGACCATCAGCAGCCCGCAGCACCACGCCAACCTCCAGACATCGACGTTCTTCAACACGGGCTCGATCGGCCACGAGCTGAAGTTCGGGTTCCAGTACCGCCACTCCGTCACGCAGTCCCAATCGGCCTGGCCGGGCGACCAGATCTTCGGCTCCGACACGTCGGCGAGCGGGAGCCCTCACTGCGGCAAGAACCTCGACTCGTGCTATGCGGCCCTGACGCGCGGAGCGGCCACCAGCTTCCAGCAGAACTACACCGACGCCTGGCTTAGCGACACGTTCACCGTGGACCGGCTGACGGTCAACGTGGGCCTGCGGTACGACTACCAGCAGGGGGGAAACCTGCCCTCCTGGGTCCCCGGCAATCCCGCGTTCCCGCTGCTCCTGCCGGCGGTCACCTATAACGGCGATGACGGCTATCCCATCACGTACCGCAACTGGAACCCGCGGATCGGCCTGACGTACGCGTTCGGCGAGGGGAAGAAGACCCTCGCCCGCGCGTCCTATGCCCGCTTCTCCGACCAGCTCCGAAACGTCATCTACCACACCAACGGGCTGCCGCAAATCAGCGGCGTCTACTACTACTGGAACGACAAGAACAACGACAAGATCGTCCAGCCGAGTGAGGTGGACCTCAAGAGCGGATCCCAGGGAATCTACGGAATCGATCCGCGCTATGCGCCCGGAACTCCCAACCAGATCGCGGCGGACTACAAGGCCCCGACAACCGACGAGTTCATCCTCGGCTTCGACCACGAGCTCATGAGCGATTTCTCCGTGTCCGCCGCCTACACGTACCGCTACATCACGAACATCCAGAGGAGTCCGCTCGTCGGCGTGACGGCCAACGACTACATCTCCGGCGGGTTCGCCAAGGGAACCGCCGTCGGGACGAACGGCTTCACGCTGGGCTTCAACGAGCCCTACTACAAGCTGAACACCCCAACGCGCCCGCCCGGCAACATCTACGAGAACCAGCCCGGCGCCTACCAGCAGTACAACGGCGTCGAGGTGCAGTTCATCAAGCGGATGTCGAACAACTGGATGCTGCGCGCGAGCTTCGGCTACAACAACTGGCGCCAGTACCTCACGCAAGAATCGATCGTGAACAGGAACAACCTCCTCGGAGGCACGAATGACAGCGGCGGCCTCGCCGTCGCGAGCGACAGCTCGAACCCGGGCTACGACGCCCGGTGGCAAACCAACCTGACGGGCCTCTACCAGCTCCCGTACGGGTTCAGCGTCGGCGCCAACTTCTTCGCCCGCGAGGGATACTCGATTCCCTACTACGTGCGCGTGCGGGCCCGGGACGCGCTCGGCAGCTCGAACCGCTACAGCATCCAGATCGGCCATGTCGACGACTACCGGCTCGACAACGTCTACGAGTTCGATCTGAGATTCGAGAAGAACTTCAAGATCGGACCTGTCCAGGCCACCGCGTCGCTCGACGTGTTCAACGTCTTCAACGGCGGCACCGTGACCTATCGGGACAACCGGGTCGGCGACTTCGATTCCCGCGGCTCCGCCTTCACGCCGAACCCGAACTTCAACCAGCCGACGCAGGTGCAGAGCCCGCGGATCCTGCGGCTCGGCGCACGGGTCTTCTTCTAGAGTCTCTAAGGAGAATCGGATCACGAGGCCCGCCCGGAGATTCCGCGCGGGCCTTTTTTTGTCCTACTCTCCTCCGGGATGAAGCGCGTCCTCGTCCTCACGGTCCTCGCCGCGGGAGCGATTCTGGGTGGCCGGAGGCCCCCGGCGCTGGCGGCTCCTCGGCCGGTCCGCGACGTCGTCCTCGTGACGATCGACACCTGCCGTGCGGACGCCGTGGGGTTCGGTGGAAACACGCGCGGCACGACGCCGCACCTCGACGCCGCCGCAGCCGACGGGCTCGTCTTCTCTTTCGCGCACGCCCAGAACGTCCTGACGCTGCCGTCGCACGTCAACATCCTGACGGGGCTCTATCCGTTCCAGCACGGCGTGAGGGACAACACGGGGTTTCGCCTCGAGGATCGGTTCGCGACGGCCGCGACGATCCTTCGCGAGAGGGGCTACGCGACGGGCGCCTTCGTGGCGGCGTTTCCGCTGGACTCGCGCTACGGCCTCGCCCGCGGGTTCGACGCGTACGACATGGTTTACCGCCAGACGGAGGATTCGACGGATTTCCGGATCCAGCAGAGCCCCGGGCCGGCCGTGGTCTCGGCGGCGCTCGACTGGTATCGCAAGCAGGCCGGGCGGCCCCGCTTCCTGTGGGTTCACGTCTACGACCCGCACGCGCCTTATGACCCGCCTGTCGAGTTTCGCAGGCGATTCCCGGATGACCTCTATCTGGGCGACGTCGCGTTCGCGGATGCCGCTCTCGCCCCGCTGCTCGACGCGGTGCGCGCCGCCGGCGCGCCGCCCACACTCCTCGTCGTGACGGCGGACCACGGAGAATCGCGCGGCGAGCATGGCGAGGAGACTCACGGACTTTTCGCGTACGAGGCGACGCTCCGCGTGCCGCTCTTTCTCTGGTCGCGGGACTTGCCCCGAAAAGGCCGCGACGCGGCTCTCGCCCGGCACATCGACATCCTCCCGACGATTCTGGACGCCGTCGGCGACCGGACGGACCGAAAGCTCCCGGGGTCTTCGCTCCTCGCGGACCGGAAGGACGCCTCCTCGAAGGCTTCGTACTTCGAGTCCCTTTCGGCGAGCTTCACGCGGGGCTGGGCGCCGCTGCGCGGGATCCTGCAGGATGGGCAGAAGGTCGTCGACCTTCCGATCCCGGAGCACTACGACCTCGCGAAGGACCCGGCCGAAGCGCACAACCTGGCCGCCCAGCGCCTCGCGCCGCTGCGCGCGCTGCGCGCCGAGCTGCTGCGGTTCCCGACCGGGCCCGTCGAGCCCGGGCCCACCGACCCGGATCAGGCCGCGAAGTTGCGGAGCCTCGGCTACCTCTCCGGTTCGACTGCCGCAAAGGCCGCGTACGGCCCGGCGGACGACCCCAAGAACCTGATCGCCGTGGACCGGCAGATCCACAGGGCCGTGGATCTCTACGAGCGCGGAGACCGCCCGGGTGCGCTGCGGGTCACGCGCGAGCTGGTCGCGCGGAATCCCCGCATGCAGCTGGGGTATCAACATCTGGCTTTTCTCCTGGAGGAGAAGGGAGACACGGCCGGGGCCATCAAGGTCCTCGAGCAGGCCACGGCAAACGGCGTCAAGAGCGAGGCGCTCGACCGGCGCCACGGGCTCCTGCTAGCCGAAGCGGGCAGGCCCCGGGACGCGGTCGCGATCCTCGGCCGCTGGGCGCAGAGCCAGGACGGCGAGACCCTGAACGCGCTCGGCATCGCGCTGGCCGACTCCGGGCAAATCGACGAGGCGCTGAAGGTTTTCCGGCAGGTGCTGGCGGCGGATCCCTCCAACGTTCAGGCTTGGCAGAACATCGGGATCGCGCTCCTGAAGGCCGATCGTCCGGGCAGCCTCGGGCAGGCCCGCGAGAACCTGGAGAAGTCGATCGCGTTCGGCCTCCGGAACCCGAAGGCCTGGAATGCGCTCGGCGTGGCGTGGATGCGGTCCGACGACCCGGCCAAGGCGCTCGACGCCTGGGCGCGGTGCGTCGAGTACGGACCCGAGGAATACGACGCGCTCTACAACATAGGCCTCGTCGCGCTCCGGACCGGCGACCGCGCGCGCGCGAAGCAGTCCTTCGAAAAGTTTCTGGCGTCCGCGCCGCCGGCGCGCTACGCCCGCGAGCTCGCGGAGGTCCGGAAGCTCCTCAAGGACGTTTCTTGAAGGCGTCCGCTACCGGGCGGGCCTCGCCCCGAGCGTCGCTTCGCCGGACGCTGGGTCGTACGTGCCCCCGGCCGGAAGCACCAGCAGAGTAACGCCGGCGGCTCCGAGAACCGGCGCGCCGGCGGGCGTGATGCGGGCGCGGCGCGCGTCGAAGATCATCGCGGCGCTTTCGCCCAGCACGCGCCACCGGCCGTCCGGGCCCACTTCCACGGCGGTCGATTCGTCTAACCCGACACCTACGAGCTCCGGGTGCTCGAGGATCACGCTCAGGAGACGGTTGGACCGGCGGCGTCGGATGAAATGCTGGTCGACGACTGCGCCGGGCAGGAACCCGAATCCCGGAACCGTCTCGACGTTGTCGCGCGCCACCGTCATGTACGCGGCGAGAGAGTCCTTCGGGTCGCGCGGCGGGCGTAAGCCTCCCACGTGTTTCTCCTCGCCCGTCAGCATCGGCGTTGTCATGACCGCCGCGCCGGCCGACGTCCCTCCGAGGACGCCTCCGGCCGCAAGCAGCCTGTGCATCGCGGCTTCGACGCGTGTGCCGGCGAGAGCGGCCGTCAGCTTGACCTGGTCCCCGCCGCCGAACCAGATGCCGGTGGCGCCGTCGAGCCGCTTCACGGCCTCCTCGGCGTCCGCCTGAGCATGGTCGAGCACGATCCGCTCGGCTCGCGCGCCGAGCTTCTCGAGGTCGGCCGTCATTTCGATCCCCGCGTCGGAATCGCCCGACGCCATCGGGAAGACGACGATGCGGGCCTTGCCGGAACCTCCGGCGAGCTCGACGAACCGCCGGATGATTTCGGGCGGAATCGGACCGCCGCCGACGATGAGGAGGTGGCCGCCGATCGTCCGGGCCTGGGGCGGAGACACGGTGGAGCACGCGGGCGTCGCCACGAGTGCCGAGGCGCAGGCCAGCAAGACCAGAATGCGGATCTTCATGGCGCGTTCCTCCCGGCTCGATCGCGGAAGGCGCGAGCCGCTCTCTTGTCGCCGACGATCTCACAAACGCGGGCCGCGGTCTCGAGCGACCCGCGGCCGGGTACCTGTGCCGTCATCCGCGTGAGCAGACTTCTGAACTCGCCGTCGCGTCCGGTCGCCGCGTAGAGCAGCGCGAGGCGCGACCAGGCATCGAGATTCCCGGGGAAGCTCGCGATCTCGGCCGCGAACGCCTTCTCGGCCGCTTTCTCTTCCCCCATTCGCGACAGCACATCCCCCCGCGTCGACTCGAGGTCCATCAGGGGCGGCCGGCCCTCGCCGAGGGCGTCGGCGCGCTGGAGCGCGGCCAGCGCCGCCTCGAGGTTCCGGGCCGCCACCTCGATCTCCGCGAGGAGCACGAGGGGTCCCCGGTCCCGGCTCCTTTGGGCGATCGCCTCGAGCGCTTCCTGCCGTGCGCGCGCGAGGTCTCCCGCCGCAAGGTCGATCTTCGCGAAGAGCGGCGCGACGTCCGTGGCGCCCGCGGCTTTCGCGGCCTCGGCGAGAGAGCGCGCCTTTGCCGGATCGCCGCACTCCAGCGAGAGGTCGGACATGCCCGCGAGGATCTGAGGCGTCCCGGGCTGCAGCCGATCCGCGTGTCCCAGGGCCTCCAGCGCCTCGCGCGGACGGCCGGACTGCCGCAGCACGCGCGTGAGCAACTCCCACGCCTCGAGCATGCGCGGGTTCTCGGCCGTCAGCTTCCGAAGCAGGGCGACGGCTTCTTTCTCGCGATGGTCCGCGGCCAGGTGCGCCGCCTCCCGGAACAGGCCGAGCGTCCGGATCCGGTCCTTCGGATCGGGGAGGTCCTTCGCGGCCGCGTCGGGAGAGCGCGAAGCGATGTAGCCGAGCGAGGCGAGTTTCTTGATCGTCTCTGCGTCCGCCGCCCCCGGCGGCTGGAGGGGGCGCTCCGTCGCGAGGAGCTGCGCCCTCATCGTTCGGAAGGCCGGCGGCAGCCCGGCGGAGAGGTCGTTCTTCTCGGCGGGGTCCTTCGTCCAGTCGTAGAGCTCCGGTCGCGGGGCCTCGATGTACTGGTACGTTGAGTCCGTCAGCGAGGCGAGGTCGCTCCAGCCGAAGTGAAGGCGTGGATAGAGCGTCTCGGCATAGAGGCGGCGCCCGGCGCCGGGCGCCGCCCCGCCCGCGAGGAGCGGCTCGCCCGCCAGGGCGAGCGGGACCTTCTCCCCCAGGAGGGCGGCCACCGTGGGAAAGACGTCTACGAGCCCGGCGGGCGAGGCAATTCGCTCGCCCGCCCTCGCGTTTCCCGGCAGCTTGACGAAAAGCGGAACACGGAGCTCTTCGCGATAGAGGAGGATCCCGTGCTCGTCCTCGCCGTGGTCGCCGAGCCCTTCGCCGTGGTCGGAGAGGAAGACGACGATCGCCCTGTCGTAGATCCGTCTCGTCTTCAGGAAGCCGAGGAGGCGTGCGACGACCGCGTCGGCGGCCGCGATCTCCCCGTCGTACGGTCTCGCCGCGTACCGGCTCTTGAAGGGCTCGGGAGGATCGTAGGGAGAGTGCGGCTCGTAAAGATGGAGGAACGCGAAGAACGGCGTCTCCGGCGCCCGCTCGCCGATCCACTTCTCCAGCAGCTCTTCCGTGACCGCTCCGCTCCGCTGAACCTGCCCGAGGGCTTCACCCGACGCGCGCATCTCGATGTCGTCCCGGTAGTGGTCGAAGCCTTCGGCGACTCCGGTCGCGTGGTCGAGGACGAAGGCGGAGACGGCGCCCCCGGTCGAATAGCCGCGCTGCCTGAGGAAGCTCGCGAGCGTGGTCGTCTTCGGCGAGAGCCGGTAGCCGATGTTGTCCCTCACCCCGTGCTGGTAGGGAAGCAGCCCGGTGAAGAGAGACGCGTGCGCCGGCAGCGTCAGGGGAACCGGAGACAGGGCGTTATCGAAAACGACCGAGTCCTTCTGCAGCGCGGAAAGGCCCGGCGTCTCGACCTCGCGGTACCCGTACGCGGGCAGGTGGTCGGCGCGAAGGGTGTCGACCGACACGAGGATCACGGGGGCGCGGGGAAAGACGGCCCGGGATTTCGCGCAACCGCCCGAACACGCGAGCACGAGCGCGAGCCGAGGCAGTCCGCGCGCGAGGACCCCGCCGCGGGCCCTCACTTGAGGCTGTCGAGAATCGCCTTCACGGTGCCGGCTTCCTTGCCCGAGGGATCGAGCTCGAGGTACTTCAGGAAGTCCGCCCGGGCCTCGGCGGCCCGCTTTCCCTGGGTGTGCGTCAGGCCGCGGAAGTAATAGGCGTCGGCGGCGTCCGCCTGCTTCGCGATCGCCTTCGAAAAGTAGTCCTCCGCCACGGACAGGTTGCCCTTGTTGAACATCAGGATTCCCATGTTGAGGTACATCGAGGCGGTTAACCTCTCCTCCGGGACTCCGGAAAGCGCTTCTTTGGCGGCGTCGAGATGTCCTCTCTCGAGCTCGATTCCCGCGATCGTCAGACGCGCGTTGACGTTCTCCGGCTCCTTCTCGACCACCCGTCGCGAGAAGTCGAGAGCCTCGTCCGGCCTGTTCTCCGCCTCGTATGCGAGCGCGATTCTCATGAGGAGCGCCGTGTTGTCGGGCAGCTCCGGGAGGGCCTTCAGGTAGTGCTCGCGCGCCGCCGCATAGTCCTTCTTCTCGAGCGCCGCGTTCCCCGCGTCGATCGCGGCCGCGGCGTCCTTCGAGATCTTCCGGCCGCCGACGAGGATCTCCTCCTGCGGCGGCGCCGCCCGCACGGCTTCGGGCTCGAGCCGGATCTCCACGTTGGGGTTCCGCGCCGCCTCGCTCAGGCTGACGCTGATCTTCTTCGTCTGGTAGCCGGTCGCCTCGAAGTCGACGTCCCACTTGCCGCCGACGATCCCGAGGATCGCCCAGTGGCCTTTCTTGTCGGTCCTGAGGTCAGGTCCGCCGTGGCTGCTCTTTCCCCAGCGGAGAGAGACCTTCGTTCCTTCGATGGGTTCCCCGTTCGCGCTCTTCACGGTCCCCTCGACGCGTGCGGTTCCCCCGCGCCATTCCTGGCCGCTCGCGACCGGAGCGTGAAGCAGGGCGACCGCAGCCGCGGCCATCACCGTCTTGCGGATTCTCAACGTCGACCTCGCCGTCGGCAGCACGTCACGGCCGCGGAGTATACGGCTGGCATCCCCACCCTTCCGGCCCCCCGGCTCAGCGGGCGGTTCGGGGTGCAACTCCGGCGGAGTCGGCAGCGGAGCCGAGGGGCGTCGCGCGCACGATCAACCGCTGGGGGGCCGACCCGACGAAGTAAAACGGGTAGCACGTCACGAGCGTGACCGTGGGGCCGTTTGTCTCGTCCAGCACGGACACGTCGTCCGGGTCGACGATCTTCGTCCACGCCACGGCGTACCGCGTCGTCGCTCGCGGCGTCTCGAGGACGATCTCGTCGCCGACGGCGACGTCCTTGAGAGCGCGGAAGAAGCCGTCGCGATGCGCGGAAAGGGCGACGTTTCCCGGTTCGCCGGGGCGCGCCGTGCCCTCGATCCAGCCGGCGCCGCGGTTGAGCGTCAGGTCGTCCGTGCCTTCGAGGACCGGAACGTCGATCTTCAGGCGCGGCATCCGCAGGAGGGCGAGCGGCGCGCGGCGGTCGGCCTCGAGGCTCTCCTTCCACTCCTTGACGCGCTTCTCCGACCAGAGCGAAACGTCCACCGGCCCCTCCGCGAGGACGCGCGGCAGGATCGTAGGCTCCGGCGTCGGAGCCGGCAACCGCTGGGCCGTGCGCTGCTCCTCGAAGCGGGCCCGGTCCTGCCGCGACCCGAGGATCGTGTGCAGCCGCGCCGCGGCCCAGATGCCGAGGAGCACCACGCCGACGGCGATGAGAGTGGTTCCGATGCGCTTCATCTTCACGTGCGCGGCGCCATCACAGCGCGTCGAGCGCGCGCTCGATGCGCTTGCAGATGGTCCTGAGCACCTTGACGCGGGCGAATTTCTTGTCGTTCGCCTCCACGAGCGTCCAGGGGGCGCTCGCGGTCGAGGTGCGCTCGATCATGTCGGCGGCGGCCGCCTGGTAGAGGTCCCACTTCCCGCGGTTGCGCCAGTCCTCGGCGGTGATCTTGAAGCGCTTGAAGCGCATGCGCTCGCGCTCCTTGAAGCGGCGGAGCTGCTCGTCCCGAGAAATCTGCATCCAGAACTTGCACAGCACGGTCGAGGAGCGCGCGAGCTGCTCCTCGAAATCGTTGATCTCCGTGTAGGCGCGCATCCAGTCGGCCCCCGAACAGAAGCCCTCGATGCGCTCGACGAGGACGCGGCCGTACCACGTGCGGTCGTAAATCGTAACGCGGCCCTTGCGCGGCAGGTTGCGCCAGAATCGCCACAGGTAGGGCTGGGCGCGTTCCTCGTCCGTGGGCGCGGCTACCGGAATGACGTGGTAGTAACGCGCGTCCAGGCCGCCGGTGACACGGCGAATCGTGCTGCCCTTGCCCGCCGCGTCCATGCCCTCGAACGCCAGCGTGATTGAGAGCCGGGGGAACTTCGCGTGGCGTGCGAGGAGGTTGAGGCGGCCCTGCCAGGCGGAGAGCTCGGCCTTGTAAGCCTTCTCGGTGAGGGACCGGGAAAGGTCGAGCTCGGTAAGGACGTTTCGCCTGTCGATCGGGCGGGCGATCGGCGCGGGCTTCGAGGCCGGGCGGAGGCGCTCGGCCGGCGCGTCGAGGCGCTTCTTCATCGCCCCGAGCAATGCCCTGCCGACCGTGAGGGACCGGTACGGCGGGTCCGCGCCCTCGACCACGA
>Ga0315270_10001230_pt1 | contig 13637 bp, 12 predicted proteins | sample C1_bottom_MG_FD_204932 | JGI IMG/M metagenome (GOLD analysis project Ga0315270, IMG submission 204932) | Sediment microbial communities from Yellowstone Lake, YNP, Wyoming, USA - C1_bottom | ecosystem: Environmental > Aquatic > Freshwater > Lake > Sediment | place: USA: Wyoming | collected... | reverse complement strand
AACCCGGTAGAGATTCTCATCCGATCCGCCTCCACCAAAAACCAAAACAAAAAGCCACCGCAGGGGTGGCCTTTTGTTCGATTTTTGGTGGAGGCGGGGGGAATCGAACCCCCGTCCGCAAGCCCTCTACAGGCAGTTCTACATACTTAGTCCGATTATTTGGTTTTAACCCTCGTCACGCCAATCGAACAGGCTGGATTTGGGCGAGTTGCCTTGAGTTTAGCATCGGTTCAAGCAACCCGAACCGACGCGAGTCCCTATGAATGACTCTGCTCTTCAACCTTGCGGTCTAAGCCGGCCTAGAGACCAACCGGTGCAGAGCTCAGCCGGTATTAAGCGGCTAAGGAGTAGTTTTCGTCGTTTGCGACTATATTTTTTCCAGTTGTATTTACGAGGTAGCTGGCCCTCGGTATGCCCTACTCTGCTTCGCAACCCACGTCGAAACCGGGTCGCCCCCATGCAAACTCAGACTGACCTTGGGATAAAAAAGTTCCCGCATTAAGTCCAGGTTTTATTAATTATACATGATTGGAGGGGGATTGGATGAATCGTTGCTATCCGGCTGATGCAGCGAATGTGGCTGTGTGCAGGATCAGGTCGGATGGCTGGTCGATGTCTGCAAAGATGCCGGCATCTTTGCATGGAATAAGCTGTAGTTGCGAGGCGTGCGTGCTGAGTAGCTGGCGCGCGCCCCGGTCGCCGGTCAGTTGAATCAGTTCGTTGTAAAATTCACGTCCAAAGCCGACTGGATGGCCGCGTTTTCCTCGATAGCTGGGCGCTGCGATGGGTGCGCCGGTTCTGAGTAGATTGGCTACTTTGCCGACGGTTTCGGGCTGGATGTACGGCATGTCGGCCAGCGCGATTACCCAGCCTTGCGCATCCGGCGTGGCGGCTACACCGCAGGCGAGGCTGGCTCCCATGCCGTCTGCGGCATTGGGGCAATAAACGATTTCCATGCCCGCTGCACGGAGCAAGTCTGCAAGTTGCGGGTTGGTCTCTGGCACTACCGCTATGCCATGGTCTACGCCGCCAAGCAGCGTACGCGCAGCTGCGATGGCGATAGGCGTGCCGCAGGGGAGGGGGTGCAACAGTTTGTTGCTGCCAAAGCGGCTGCCTGTGCCAGCGGCTAATAGAATGCCGGCAATCATGAAGTGGCGCTGACCGGTTGCTGTAATAGCGGCTTGATGGGCGGGGTAGGGGTGATGTGCAGTTCTATGCCGTGGCGTATCGCGGTGAGTTCTGCCAGTATGGAGATGGCGATTTCCGGAGGGGTGCGGCTGCCTATGGGCAAACCGACCGGGCCGCGCAGGCGGCTGATTTCTGTTTCCGAAAGATCGAACAGGCGCAGCCGTTCGCGCCGTTTGCTGTTGTTGGCGCGCGAACCCAGCGCACCGATATAGAACGCGGGGGATTTAAGCGCTTCCAGTAACGCCAGATCATCCAGTTTGGGGTCGTGGGTAAGCGCTAGTACGGCGCTTTGGGTGTCGGGATTGAAAGCCTTTACGATGTCATCCGGCATGCCGGAAAGCAGTTCTGCGCCTGCTACATCCCAGCTTGCCCGGTATTCTTCGCGTGGGTCGCATAGCTGTATCTGATAATCCAGCGTTTGGGCTATCTGTGCCAGGTAACGGGATATTTGCCCCGCTCCGATCAATAGCAGCCGCCAGCGGGGGCTATGCACCATGCTGAGCGTTTGGCCGTCAAACGCGGTGGTTGCATCGGCATGAGGAGCGTAAAGCGCAGCTTCGCCGGTCTGAAAGTTGAGGCGCCGCCCGACGGGTTTGCGCCGGGTGATGGCGTCCAGTATGGATTGCAGGTGCAGGGCAGGCGGTGCCGGTTCCAGGATGAGTTGCAGCGTGCCGCCGCAAGGCAGGCTGAAACGCCGGCAGTCTTCTGCCGTGCCGCCATAAACAAGCGCTTCCGGGCGGGCGGGCATGGCGCTGCGGATGCGTTCGAGCAGATCAGCCTCGATACAGCCGCCGGAAACCGATCCGGCCAGTTGCCCGTCATCGCGTATGGCGAGCAATGAGCCGACAGGCCGCGGCGAAGAACCCCAGGTTTTGACCACCGTGGTGAGCGTCGCGCTGTGGCCTGCCTGTTGCCATTGCAGGAGCTTTTGCAATACCTCAAGGTCCATGCTGTCCATTATGCGCTCCGCAGTTCCCCGGTATTGAAGGGGAGGTTGCGCAGGCGTTTGCCGGTCGCAGCGAACAAGGCGTTGGCAACAGCGGGTGCGATGGGCGGGACGCCGGGTTCGCCTACGCCGGTAGGGGCTGCTTCAGAGGCGATGATGTGGACTTCCACTTTGGGCATTTCGTGCATGCGCAGGAGCGGGTAGTCGTGATAATTGGATTGCTCGACCTGCCCGTCTTTGAGGGTGATCGCGCCGTAAAGCGCCGCCGTCAGTCCGAAGCCGATACCGCCTTCCATCTGGGCGCGGATGATGCCGGGGTTGACGGCTACGCCGCAATCAATCGCACACACCACTTTGTCCACCATAAAGCTGCCGTCCGGTTTGACGGTCACTTCTGCTACTTGCGCTACAAAGGTGTTGAAAGATTCGTGCACGGCGATACCCCGTCCGCGCCTTACCCCCGGTTGGCTTGCCAGGGGTTTGCCCCAGCCGGCTTTCTTCACTGCCATGTCCAGCACGCCGAGGTGACGCGGGTGATCTTTTAGCAGTTCGCGGCGGTATTGGTAGGCGTCTTTGCCTGCGGCATGGGCCACCTCGTCGATAAATATTTCTGTGGCAAATGCGGTGTGGGTAGACCCGACAGAGCGCCACCATTGCACCGGCACAGGCAGTTTGGGTGAATGCAGTTCTACCTGAAAATTAGGAATGGCGTAAGGGAGGTTTGCCGCACCTTCTACAGAGGTGACATCGATACCGTCTTTCATCATGCCGCCTTCGAACGCGGTGCCGGCAATGATGGACTGTCCCACTATCCGGTGCCGCCATGCGAGGAGCTTGCCGTTTGCATCCAGCCCGGCGCGCATCGAGTGGAAAAACAACGGGCGATACCAGCCGGCGCGCATGTCGTCTTCGCGCGTCCAGATCATTTTCACAGGGGCTTTGCCACCGATGGCTTTTGCGATGTAGGTAGCTTCCAATACGTAATCAGAGGCGGGATTGGCGCGGCGGCCGAAGCTGCCCCCCGCGTAAAGCATGTTGATCTTCACCTGTTCCGGCTTCAGGCCGAGTGCTTTGGCTATCGCGTGCTGGTCGCTGGTTTGCGATTGCTCGCCGTTCCATACTTCGCAGCTATCCTTGCCCAGCTTGATCACGCAGTTCAACGGTTCCATGGAAGCATGGGCGAGGTAAGGCAGCTCGAATGTCGCATCAAGCTGCTTCGCCGCGCGGCCCATCTGTCCCTCTGCATCGCCCACCTTGCGCGCCACTGCGCCCGGCGTACTGGCAAGGCTCCGGTAACTTGCGAATATTTCTTCGCTGCCTTGCCTGAATGACTGGGATTCGTCCCACACTATGGTGAGCAAATCACGGCCTTTTTTTGCGCTCCAGAAATCCTTGGCCAGCACGGCAACGCCAGTGGGAATCTGTACCACGTCCGTCACCCCTTTCACGGATTTTGCGCGGCTGGCATCAAATGATTTTACCTTGGCGCCAAAGCGTGGCGCGTGAGCAACTACGGCAGTGAGCATGCCGGGAAGGTTGATGTCCTGGGTAAAAATGGCGCTGCCGTTGATCTTGGCTTTGCTGTCTTTACGCGCCACGCCTTTGCCGATATAAATAAAATCTTTCGGGTTCTTGAGTTTGACATCCGTCCACTCCGGCACCGGCTGGGCGGCGGCCTTGCCGGCAAGCTCCCCGAAAGTGGCTTTATGGTTCGATGCGTCGTGGCTGACAACCCCTTTTTTAACCTTGATTTCACCAGCCGGTACATGCCATTTTTCTGCCGCCGCAGCCACCAGCATGGCGCGCGCCGTGGCGCCGGCTTTGCGCATTTGTTCGAACGAGTTGGCGATAGCGGTGCTGCCGCCGGTGCCTTGCGCCGGACCCCATAGCAGGTTGTTATAGCGTTTGGCGTCCGCTGGCGCGCCTTCAACGCGGATTTGCGACCAGTCTGCGTCCAGTTCGTCTGCCACGAGCGTAGGTAGCCCGGTATAAGTGCCTTGCCCCATTTCCAGATGCTTCACGATGACAGTGACCGTGTTGTCCTCGCCAATGCGAACAAAGGCATTGGGCTCGAACGGCAAGGTTGCTGCTGTCATCGCACTGCCCGCTTTGCCCGGTCCGGCTTCTGATGCGGCACGACTTGCCGGCAGATAGATGGCAAGTGTCAGTCCCAGGCCCGTTTGCAGAAAGCGTCGACGGCTTTCGTTCACGATCTTGATTGCGCTCATTTCCGTCTCCTTAGGCTAGTTTCCTGGCCGCTTCCTTGATGGCTTCGCGGATGCGTTGGTAAGTCGCGCAGCGGCACAGATTGCCTGACATCGCGTTGTCGATATCGCTGTCGCTGGGTTTTTTATTGCTGGCGAGCAATGCAACGGCAGACATGATCTGACCGGATTGGCAAAACCCGCACTGGACCACTTCCAGTTTTTCCCACGCGGTTTGTACGGCAAGAGCAACTTTGGAGTCTAGCCCCTCGATCGTCGATATTTTTTGGCCGGCAGCTGCCGATAGCGGGGTCATGCAGGCGCGCACCGGCGCGCCATTCATATGCACGGTGCATGCGCCGCATGCGGCAATGCCGCAGCCGTATTTGGTGCCGGTAAGTTGCAGGGTATCGCGCAGCACCCATAACAAGGGCGTGTCTGGTGTGGCATCTACGGTATGTTTCTTGCCGTTGACGGTGAGCGAAATCATAGGTATAGCCTCCTGGCTGGAAAGAGATTGTCGTGTAATGTCATACCGCTGTCATTTTTATATATTACGGTAAGCACAAGCAGAACAACAATCATTATAGTCAATTTAAAAATTAAGCAAGAAAAGCGCGATTTACTTTGGCATGCCGGTTCTAGCTTGTGCACCCCGGCTGTCAGGATGACCATCGTCAAGTCCGATGCGTAAGCAGGTGCAAGGGTGCGTAGGCATATTGAGACGAGTTTGTGCCATACTAGGCGTGTAATTAATCGGTTGTGCGTCATTAAAAAATGCATTTTTTTCGATTGAGTCGCAAGGAGAATGTGTCGAACATGAAACTCAAAATACTGGGCGCAGTGGCCGGTTTGCTGGTAGCGCATCATGCGATTCCGCAGGATGCAGCAGGCGCGGCGCGCAATCTGCATATGCCGCCTTCTGTGATCGGTGAGATTGCTGCAGTGCAGGAGCCAAAGTAAAGCAATTGGTGTTTTCCCACCGGATGAAGCACACTCTGGGGCGGGGAATAGGCAGCATTCATACCTAAGGAGAATTAAAGATGAGCCGACAATTATTGCTTGGGCTGGTTTTCAGCTTTTTGGTCATGCCTGTCCATGCGGCAAGCAGCAGCGATGCGCCATGGGGACATGCAAAAGAAATCGAGCAGGAATACAGCAAGCAGAAAGTGGTGTACGACGCATCAGTCAAAACTGTAGAGGCCATGACCAGCATTCTGGATCGTGCCAGCTACCTGAGCGCATTGAATGGCGCAGATCCGTTCGACAATAAAATTGTGATCGTGATGCATGGCAGCGAGATTCCGTTTTTTGCCATTAAGAATTACGAAAAATACAAAACCCTGATGGACCGTGCGCAGAGTTTGTCAGTAGGCGGCATCATTGAATTCAGGATGTGTAAAATCGCCGCACAAAGCCATGGTTTCGGCGCCAAAGACATACACGGCTTTGTGTCGATGGTGCCCATGGGCGATGCTGAAATCATCAAGCTGCAACAAGAAGGCTTTGCTTACATGCGTTAACCCGGTTTTTACGCTGTATGGTAAAAGGCAGGGGTCAATTGCATGGTTTCCGCTGGTCTGTGCTTACTCAAGGTGGCTGATAATATCCATCGGGGTATCAATGCTGCCATGTGCGCCCCATTTGTCAGGGTGATCTTCCGCGCCTATATAACCGTAGTTGGCGATCACCACGGTCATGCCTGCTGCAAGGGCTGCTTCCACATCTCTTTCGGCATCCCCCACATAAAGGCATTGCGCTGGCGTTACTCCGGCTTCCATGGCCGCGGTCAATAGCGGTTCGGGATGCGGTTTTGCGTTGGCTGTGGTGTCGCCGCTGATGATGCAGACAGCACGTTCTGTCAGGTGTAGCCGATCCAGTAGCGGGGCAGTAAAGCGTGCGGGCTTATTGGTGACCACGCCCCAGGCAATCCCTCGTTGTTCCAGCTGTGAAAGCAGTTCCGGCATGCCGGAGAAAAGTCGGGTATGCAGGCAAATGTGGGTTTCATACAGCTTGAGATATTCTTCGCGCATGGCGTTGAAACTGGCGTCCTGGGGGGTAAGATTGAAACCCAGCTTCAACAGGCCCTTTGCTCCATGGGATGCCTGAGGCCGTATGGCTGCATCCGACAAGGGCGGCAGGTTGTGCAACCTGCGCTGTACATTGAGGGCGTAACCCAAGTCCGGCGCGGTGTCTGCCAGCGTGCCATCCAGATCAAACAGTACCGCCTTGATTTCAGGCATCGCGTTTGCAGCTGATAATGTAGTTCACGCTGGTGTCCGGACCAAGGGAATAGATCTTGCTGAACGGGCTGTAGGTCATGCCGATGATTTCTGTTACTTCCAGGCCGGCATTGCGACAGGTGCGCGCCAGTTCAGACGGCTTGATGAATTTGGCGTAGTCATGCGTGCCGCGAGGCAGCAAATTCAGCACATATTCCGCACCAATAATGGCAAACAGATAGGACTTCGGGTTGCGGTTGATGGTGGAAAAAAACACATGGCCGCCGGGCTTAACCAGATCGAAGCAGGCTTTGATCACGCTGGCAGGATCCGGTACGTGCTCCAGCATTTCCATGCAGGTCACCACATCAAACTGTTGCGGCATTTCTGCAGCCAACTGTTCTACCGGCACTTTGCGGTAGTCAACTTTGTTGCCGGTTTCCAGCAAGTGCAGCTTGGCTACCTTCAGGGATTTTTCGGCCATATCGATACCCGTGACTTCGGCGCCGCGTACAGCCATGCTTTCAGACAGAATGCCGCCGCCGCAGCCGACATCCAATACCTTCTTGCCGGCTATGCCGGCAACGCCATCGATATAGTCGAGGCGCAGGGGGTTGATCTCATGCAGCGGCTTGAATTCGCTGTTGGGATCCCACCAGTGATGGGCCAGCGCACTGAATTTCTCGATTTCCAACGGGTCTACATTTTGATTCATGATTTATTCTAACTTAAAAATGATGTTTGAACCACGGGGCAGGGAAGAGCAACCCCTGAAACAGTTATTTATGGACGTGCAATCCTGCCTTGCCAGTAAGCGGCTTTCGCCTTGAGTTCCTGGGTGTTCAGGGTGGTCAGATTGCGATCATTCAGCAGCAATTCGCCATTGACCCATACGTGGCTGACCTGTTCGCGGCCTGCCGTGTAAACCAGATGCGATGCTGCATCGTAACAGGGCGAAGTTTCCAGGCTGGAGAGGTCGACGGCGGCAATGTCAGCAGCCTTGCCCGGCTTCAGTGAGCCGGTGACAGTGTCGATACCCAGTGCTTTTGCGGCATTCAGTGTGGCCATTCGCAGCGCCTGATGGGCGGGCAAGGTGTCGGCTTTGCCGCTGATGCCTTTAGCCAATAGTGCGGCAAGCCGCATTTCGGCGAACATGTCGATGCGGTTGTTGCTGGCTGCACCATCCGTGCCTATGCCGATATTGATGTCATGCTCCAGCATCGTCGCAACAGGCGCGATGCCGCTTGCCAGTTTCAGGTTGGATGCGGGGCAATGGGCGATATGGCAGCCCTGTTTGGCCATGGTGGCGATTTCCGCCGGCGTGAGGTGAACCATGTGGACTGCGAGCAGATTGGGGCCAAGCAAGCCCAGGTTGTGCAGGCGCTGTATCGGTCTGAGATGATATTGCGTCAGGCTTTGCTGGATTTCGTCCAGGGTTTCATGCAGATGGATATGGATGGGCAGATCCAGTTTTTCTGCATAGGTTAATACTTTGCCGAGTGTGGCGTCGCTGACGGTATAGGGTGCATGGGGCGCCATGCAAAAACTGAGCAGGGGTTCGGCGCGGAACTGATCGCGCATGCTCAGGCCCTTGTTCAGGTAATCGTCTGCGTCGCTGGCATAAGCGGTGGGAAAATCAATGGTAATCAGGCCGATGGCGGCTCGCATTTTTGACATCAGCGCGGCTTCGGCTGCAGCTTGCGGGAAAAAATACATGTCGTTAAAGCAGGTGATGCCGCCACGAATCATTTCGGCGCAGGCCAGGAGCGTGCCATCCTGTACAAATTCCATTGAAACATGTCGACTTTCTGCTGGCCAGATATGGCCCTTGAGCCATTCCATCAGAGGCAGATCGTCAGCCAGGCCGCGCAGCAGCGTCATGGCGGAATGCGTGTGCAGGTTGATCAGGCCCGGAATGAGTGCGTGATCGTTGAGCTGGTGATGATGTTTGGCAGTATAGAGCTGGTGTGCTTCAGCCGTAGGAAGAATGGCGGCAATCTTGCCGCCGGTGATCGCAATGCTGTGCTGGTGCAGGATTTGATTGGCTGGTTCGACAGGGATAATCCAGCGTGCGTCGATCAGGGTGTCGGCTGTAAACTCGCTGTGCATAGGCATAATCAAATCTCGGGCATAAAAAAAGCCCCGCGAGGCGCGGGGCTTGATTGCGGTCTGTTGCTTACTTCTGTGCTTGAACCTTGATCTCTACTACCACACGGCGGTTAGGCTGCAGGCATTCAACCAGTTTCTTGTTCTTGCCGCTGACTTTACCTTTCACGTCATTGCAGGAAACAACTGGCTCGGACTCGCCCTTGGCAGCTGTTTCGATGCGTTTTGCTTCAACGCCTTGGCTTTCGAGGTAAGCTTTAGCTGCATCAGCACGACGCTGGGACAGTTTCTGGTTGTAAGCATCGGAACCAATGCGGTCTGCATGGCCGGTGACCAGAACCACTTCAACTTGCGGGTATTGCTTCATCTTGGCAACGATTTCTGTGTCCAGAGTCTTTTTGCCGTCAGCGCGCAATACAGCTTTGTCAAAGTCAAACAGTGTTTCTGCTTGCAGGGTAATGGCTGCGAAAGCGCCTTTGGCTGGGCCGGCGATAGGCGCTTCTGTTTTGGCGGCAGCTACAGTTTCATCTTTCTTCACCAGGGAAGGGTCGCATTCAGCAGTCGCCATCGCAGGCGTCCAGTAGCCGGTCTTCCAGCATTCGTTGTAATTGTTTTTAACTACATTCCCACGCGTATCAATCAGATAACCAGCATTGGGAACATCGTGCGCAGAAGCTACGCCAGCAGCAGACAGGGTGGCAACGGCAATTAATTTGAGAAGAATGTTCGATACTTTCATGTTATTTCCTTTATTTTGAAACTCGAAATGAATACTGCGAAATCGGTATACAAGCAAATGAAAGTTGCTCTGTTGCTATATATTAGATGTAACCGAAAAAAAGTTCAAGGATTTACTCCAAATATATGTCTTCTGGGTGAATTGTAAAGGTAATAGTTTGAGTTGTGGATGAGATTGTCTGGTCATGCTAGAATCATGAGCTTTATCGTACGCTTTTTGAAGAATACACAATAGAATCCATGGAACAATTCGCTAGAGAAACACTGCCAGTCAGCCTTGAAGAGGAAATGCGCCGCTCCTACCTCGATTACGCCATGAGCGTCATCGTGGGGCGTGCGTTGCCGGATGCGCGTGATGGTCTTAAACCGGTTCATCGCCGCGTGTTGTTTGCCATGCACGAACTTTCCAACGATTGGAACAAGGCTTACAAGAAATCGGCGCGTATTGTCGGTGACGTCATCGGTAAATACCATCCCCACGGCGACACCGCGGTGTACGACACCATTGTTCGCATGGCCCAGGATTTCAGCTTGCGTTACCCGTTGGTGGACGGTCAGGGTAACTTCGGGTCGGTTGACGGCGACAACGCTGCTGCGATGCGCTATACCGAAATCCGCATGTCGCGCATCGCTCATGAGTTGCTCGGCGATCTCGACAAGGAAACCGTTGATTTCGGCCCGAACTATGACGGTTCTGAGCACGAGCCGCTGGTTCTCCCCGCAAAAATCCCTAATCTGTTGATTAACGGCTCATCCGGCATCGCGGTGGGGATGGCGACCAATATCCCGCCTCACAACCTGAATGAGGTGGTGGACGCCTGTCTGGCATTGCTGGAAAACCCGGAAATCGGCATTGAAGAGCTGATTGATATTGTCCCGGCACCGGACTTTCCGACCGCAGGTATCATTTATGGCACGGTAGGGGTGAAGGAAGGCTACCGCACGGGTCGCGGACGTGTGTTGATGCGCTCAAAAGTGCACTTCGAAGACGTGGACAAGGTAGGCGGCAAGCAGGCCATTATTGTGGACGAATTGCCCTACCAGGTAAACAAGGCCAACTTGCTGATCAAGATCAGCGAGCTGGTGCGCGAAAAGAAAATAGAAGGTATTTCAGACCTGCGCGATGAATCGGATAAGTCCGGTATGCGCATGGTCATCGAGCTGAAGCGCGGCGAAATGCCGGAAGTGGTGCTGAATAATCTGTACAAGCAGACACAGATGCAGGATACCTTCGGCATGAACATGGTAGCGCTGGTAGACAACCTGCCGCGCCTGCTGAATCTGAAACAGTTGCTGGAAGTTTTCCTGCGCCACCGCCGTGAAGTGGTGACGCGTCGTACCGTATTCGAACTGCGCAAGGCGCGCGATCGCGGTCACGTGCTGGAAGGTCTGGCAGTCGCCTTGTCTAACGTGGACGACGTGATTGCCCTGATCAAGGCGGCGGAATCTCCTGCAGTCGCCAAGCAGCAGTTGATTGCCCGTGTCTGGCGCTCCACGCTGGTGGAAGATATGTTGTCGCGGGTACAAAGCGATGCTTCCCGTCCCTTGGGGCTGGCCGCTGAATTCGGCTATCACAAGGATGGCTACCGCCTGTCTGAAACCCAGGCGCAAGCGATTCTGGAATTGCGCTTGCAGCGCCTCACCGGGCTGGAACAGGACAAAATCGTGGCTGAGTACAAGGATGTGATGGAAAAAATCACTGACTTGCTGGATATATTGGCCAGACCGGAACGTATCACTGAAATCATTGTAGGCGAACTGACCGCCATCAAACTTCAATATGGCGACAAGCGTCGCAGTGAAATTATTGCGCATGCGCAGGATCTGTCGCTGGAAGATTTGATTACGCCGGAAGATGTAGTGGTGACGCTGTCCCATACCGGTTACATCAAATCGCAGCCGCTCGCCGATTATCAGGCGCAGAAGCGCGGCGGACGCGGCAAACAGGCAACGGCGACCAAGGAAGACGATTTTATCGACAACTTGTTCATCGCCAATACCCATGATTACATTCTGAGCTTCTCGAATCGTGGTCGCGTTTACTGGGTCAAGGTTTACGAAGTGCCGCAGGGCAGCCGTATCAGTCGCGGCAAGCCGATTGTCAACATGCTGCAAATGGAAGAAGGCGAGAAAATCAACGCCATCCTTCCGGTCAAGGCGTTTGACGACGACCACTTTATCTTCATGGCAACCGCTAACGGCGTAGTCAAGAAGACGCCGCTATCCGAGTACTCCCGTCCGCGTTCCAACGGTATTATTGCGGTGAATCTGGACGAAGGCGATTACCTGATCGGTGTGGCGATTACCGATGGCAATCATGACGTGATGCTGTTCTCCGATGGCGGCAAGGCAGTGCGTTTTGAAGAGAAAGATGTGCGTCCTGTCGGGCGCGGCGCGCGCGGTGTACGTGGCATGCGTCTGGCCGAAGGCAAGAAAGTGATCTCTTTGCTGGTGGCAGAGAACGAACAGCAGTCTGTGCTGACAGCGACTGAAAATGGTTATGGAAAGCGCACGCCGATTGCAGAATACACCCGGCATGGACGCGGTACTCAGGGTATGATCGCGATTCAGACTTCCGCGCGTAACGGCCGGGTAGTCGCCGCCACGCTGGCCAATACCGAAGACGAAATCATGCTGATTACGACCGGCGGTGTATTGATCCGTACCCGCGTGAACGAAATTCGCGAAATGGGCCGTGCCACGCAAGGCGTGACGCTGATCAATCTGGATAAGGGCGAAACGCTGGTGGGCATGCAGCGGATTGTTGAAACTGAAGATGCTTCTGCGGAAATGGATGCAGGCGTTGACACAGACGCAGGTACAGATGCAGACGGTGAAGAAGGTCGGGAATAAGAAGCCGGGAAATTCATATTCAGGTGCGGCAAAGCTGCCTGCACCTTTTACTTTGGCATTGTTAACGGAGTGATTGATGGAACGCATTTACAACTTTAGCGCCGGTCCGGCTGTATTGCCCAAGGAAGTGTTGCAGCAGGCAAGCGATGAAATGATGAATTGGCAAGGTTGCGGCATGTCAGTCATGGAAATGAGTCATCGCGGCAAGGAGTTCATGGGGATAGCGGCCCAGGCTGAAGCCGATTTGCGCGAGCTGATGGGAATACCCGCTAATTATAAAGTGCTGTTCCTGCAAGGGGGCGCCTCCAGCCAGTTTTCCATGATTCCCATGAATTTGCTGCGCGGCAAAAAGAGCGCGGATTATGTCAATACCGGCGAATGGTCGAAAAAGGCGATTCAGGAAGCCAGGAAATTTGGTGCGGTCAATGTGGTTGCGACTTCTGCCGATGCAAATTTCAGCTATGCGCCTGCCCAGGACAAGTGGACGCTTGACGCCAATGCGGCTTACGTGCATTACACCCCGAATGAAACCATAGGCGGCGTGGAATTTAACTGGGTGCCGGATACCGGGAGCGTCCCGTTGGTCGCGGATATGTCTTCCAATATCCTGTCGCGGGTGATGGATGTCAGCAAATTCGGCCTGATTTATGCCGGCGCGCAGAAAAATATCGGTCCCGCCGGTTTGACCATCGTGATTGTGCGTGACGATCTTCTGGGTGAAACCTTACCTGGTACCCCTACGATGATGGACTACAAGATTCATGCGGATAATGATTCCATGTATAACACCCCGCCTACTTATGGAATATATGTAGCGGGTCTGGTTTTTAAATGGCTGAAGCGTAACGGCGGGCTGGCGAAGATGGAAGAGTTGAACGTGGCTAAAGCCGGCTTGCTCTACGATTGCCTGGATGCCAGCAGTTTTTATCATTGCCCTACGGCCAAAGCGGATCGTTCGCGCATGAATGTGCCATTTACGCTGAAAGATCCGGCGCTGGATGAAGCGTTTCTGAAGGAAGCGAAGGCGCGTGGTCTGGTGCAATTGAAAGGTCATCGCTCGGTGGGCGGCATGCGTGCTTCTATCTATAACGCGATGCCGATGGAAGGGGTAAAAGCCCTGGTCGATTTAATGAAGGATTTCGAACGCGCCCATGGCTAGTATACCGCTCCTCGCCCGGAGTGACCCCCAAAAAAGCGCCATGACCGCGTTGCGGCGCTTGACAAGGGATAACTGTTGCCTGCGCACCGCGCCTTGTTCTGGCGCTTTTTTGGGGGTCTGAAAATGCCGTTTAGCGCGAATCAGTGCACTGGGAACTTTAAGGTTCAAACGCTTAATGCGATCTCAAAAACAGGATTGTCTCGCCTGCCGGCCAGTTATGT
>Ga0315270_10001229_pt1 | contig 13637 bp, 16 predicted proteins | sample C1_bottom_MG_FD_204932 | JGI IMG/M metagenome (GOLD analysis project Ga0315270, IMG submission 204932) | Sediment microbial communities from Yellowstone Lake, YNP, Wyoming, USA - C1_bottom | ecosystem: Environmental > Aquatic > Freshwater > Lake > Sediment | place: USA: Wyoming | collected... | reverse complement strand
ATCTACTACCGCTGTTCCATCCGCATCCGCATCTGCTGTTCCATCCACATCCACATCTGCTGTTCCATCCGCATCCGCTGCAAGCGTACATCGTGTTCCTATTCGCTCCTCGGATGATACGGGAAGCACTCTATATCAATACCTGCACGGCTCCCGTCTTCCTGAAACAGAAGTCGTTTTCACATCACGATCCACTCGCCCTCAAAGCTCGCTTTTTAACCGCAATTGGATGGGTGGAGATTCCTCTACCGATACGCTTCTTACCAGCCTCATCGGGCAAATGTTTGATGCCCCCTCTCTTCATAACTTTCTCGATCAATCCGTTACCGTCCATCCTACTGCAGATCAAATTCATCAGCATACTACCCTGATCACTGCCCCACGTACCATGGATGACAATTGTGCCATCTGTCAGGATCCCATCGAGCAGGATCAGCGCATGCGCATTCTGAATTATTGCACCCATTCCTTTCACAATACTTGTATTGATACCTGGTTCGCAACCCATGTAACTTGCCCCACTTGTCGTCATGACATTCGTAATAGTTCATAGTAAAATAAAAATAGCTGCTATTTTATTTTTATTATGATACGCTGATGGAGCTCAAATCCTCTGGAAGCTCATGAACAACCGTAGAATAGTGAGCCTCAATCTCGTTCATTACTTTCAATTCATCGCCGCATATCAGATTGATCGCGTTTCCTTTCTTACCATATCGACCCGAGCGACCAATGCGATGAACATAGTTTTCGCGCTGAATCGGTAGCTCATAATTAATCACCAGTGATACTTGCTGCACATCGATTCCACGCGCCAGCAGATCGGTGCTAATCATAACGCGTGTTTGACCCGAGCGAAAGTCCTCCATTCGCTTCTTTCGCTCCGCCACATCCATCTCTCCATGAATGTACTCCAGCGTAAAACCATGAGAAGAGAGTTGTTTGGCAAGCCACTCTGCCTTCTGACGCTTATTTACATAAATCAGAGCCTGATTCACCGTAATTTGTTGATAAAGATCCAGGAGTACAGGAAGCTTCCAATCCTCGCGATCCAATAGGACATAATATTGTTTGATGCCCTCCAGCGTTACCTCATCTTGTGGAATAAGGATACGAACGGGCTCATTGAGATAATTCTCTGCCACCTCGAGCACATTTTGTGGCATGGTCGCACTGAAAAGGGCCAATGAGGTCGTCGGTGGGAATTTGCTATTCAGAATGGCCTTGATCTGATCCGCAAAGAGATCCTCCAGCATCTGGTCGGCCTCATCGAGAATAACATACTTCATATGTTCTACGCTGAGTTCTCCGCGGCAAATGAGATCGAAGATTCGTCCAGGCGTACCGACGATAAACTGGGCACCCGATTTTAGAGCCTGAATGTCACTACGAAGCTGATTGCCGCCCGTTGCGGATAGGACTTTCAGATTCATGTAGAATCCAATGGATTGTGCTACTTTTTCTGTTTGCTGGGCGAGCTCACGCGTTGGGCAGATGACTAGCACCTGGGGTGCCTTTAGCGAACTATCCAATGCAGAAAGCGCGCCAATGGTAAATGCACCCGTCTTTCCTGTACCCGATTGTGACTGAGCAAGAATATCTTTCTTTTGACTCATCGGCACAATGGCCCATTGCTGGATTCGGGAAGGCTGCTCGAAACCGTAGGTATAAATCCCACGGGTGAGCTCATCACATAGACCCATTTCATCAAAGGTCTCATATAGTTTCTCTGAAGTAGCAGAATCGGTCATCTCTGGTTGGATAGTATGATTATGCTTTATGCTGATCTTACGCATGGATTAATTCATCAATTTTTAAGGCATGTGGTTTGATATAAAATTTGATTGCCAAAAATAAAAAAGATAGAGGTAGACATGGCAGATGAACTTGATGATAATCTTGACTACGAGCAAGAAGAGTGGGCGGAGGAGTATGCAGAGGGTCTTCCTGAAGAGGAAGTAACAGCAGAAGTGAAGCCTGAACTCAAGCGCCTTTATCAGCAGCATCCAGAGTGCCTTTTGGACTATGTGGGTCAAGTCCTTACTAAACTTCACCCCTCCGTCTTGCCTCCTGGCGGTGTATCCACCGACCCTGAAAAGCCCACCACCGACCCAAATCACCGGACCTACCCCTTCTTGACGAACTTTGAGAGAACCAAGATCATTGGTCTCCGTGCCAATCAAATTAGCAAAGGATCAGCGCCCTTTATTGCCGTTCCATCCCATATTACGGATGTACGCGATATTGCTCGCATGGAACTCGAACAAAAACGATTGCCTTATATTATTAAGCGTCCGCTTCCTGACGGATCATTTGAGTACTGGCGTCTTGCTGACCTTTTGATCTTGCAGTAGTTGTCTTTCGGTCAAATTCAACATGTCGTTCAGTAAAGGCACGTCTTCTTCCCGATCGATGTAACAATCGACAGAGTTGATATTCTTGATCATGCAAGACAGAGATCGTAATAGGAATATTCGTTCGTTCTTTGGAGCAAGAGCGCATCCTTATTATTTCATAATAATAAAAATTGATTTATTTTATTGGTTAGATCACATAGTAGAAATGGATCATCAAGATTGGACTACCGTTACATTGCGTCGCCGCCCTAATACAAAAGATGCTCATGCCAAGGGGCAAACCGTGGCAGAGACGCGTGATGCCGAGCGAAGTGAGAAGTCGCGTATGGCAAAACTGGATGCCATGGATGGTACAGAGATTCCGAGAAAGCGCGTACAACCCGAGTCCATTCAAGCATTGATTCGAAAGCGTATTGAACTTAGTCTTACTCAAGAGAAGGCCGATCAAAAGTGTTCCTTTCCGCGCCATACCTTTAAAACAATTGAATCCAATCATCATTTGCCGACGGTCACCCAACAATCTGCCATTCAGAAACACTTCGGCATCCAACTTAAAGTGGAGACCTATCAATCATCTTAGTGTATCTTAGGTAGAATATGGTATTGAGTTTGATTCCATACCATATTCAGCAGACAAGCCATCTTTGTCTTTACCAGTTGTGTAAAAAGCCCGTTTCGCCTACTCTCTTTTTTCCAAAGGTGAAAACGGTTGCACTGATTCATTGCAGTAGTGTGGGAATTTCAAATATTCTCCGGCCCTCGATTTTTCCAAATCTAAGTGAAGTGCACTACTTATCCGCTCATCCAGGTCGCTTTGATCTTCATACACAATTCAAATCACCTGTTTCATGGGTCTTTCCCAATCTTCGTTATGCTTTTTATCAATGTATGATTGAGGCAGGTCATGGGCGCGTTGAAAATCAATTGATTAGCACCTATATTCATGAGTTTGTAAAATTTCCGCGTGGTGCCAAAATGATGATTCATCTTCCAGGATATGATGTGGTAAAAGGTTCGGACTATTCACGGTATCTTCAACGATATCTGTATCCACCAAAATATCATCATCAATCTTATTCAACTGAGATCTCTCAATATTATTCGAACCAATATGACTCTCAACCACGACTATTTGATAATCCATATCCCTACTTTGATTGTGGATCAACGGAACATTCTTTTTCAACCTTTTTTCGACAACAACTTGAAAGGGAATTCATGGACTGTATCCTTGAAGAATGCGAAGAGGAAATGAAAAATAAGTGACTTGATTCTGACTAACCGCCCTGGCGCCACTCCTTGCCGCAATTGAGACAAGTAATGAAGATTGTCATCGGTTCATCTGCCGAACGCGTTTGAAGCTCGTAATAGGTACATTCCTGCTTCTTACAACGCCGACATTGGAATTGATCTGTTGCACGACTCTTGTTACCCTCCAGAATCTTTTGCTCGCGTTGTAGCAGTTTATCTTTCAAGGCAAACCAGCGCTCAGGATACATTTCATAGGCCGACATAAATGGAATGGTATTCAATGGGAATTCACCCTCTTTGACGCGAAGAAGCAAGCGTGAATTCTTGACGGGACTATCTGGATGAATATTACTAAAGATCGCTCTCATAGTTTGACGATAGGCTTCCACAAAGGTAGGAACTTTCCAATTTCGTGTAATATACTGTTTTTGGGAATTCTGACAAGTTGCCTCAAAGATGGCTTTTTCCAATGAGCGAATGTCATCCGCCGTGTAGTCGGATTCCAGAAAGGAGAGTTGCTGCAAACATTGTAGCCGAAGAGGCGCTGATTCAGGCGGAGAATCCATGGAGATTTCCTCTTTTAGGGCATTGGGATCAATCTTGATGCATGCAGGGGCGCGACGGCGTTTGATGACAACGGGTACCTCTTCCAATTCTTCTTCCAAATCCTCTTCCAATTCCTCTTTGTCAAGAAGATCTTCCTTATCTGAATCACTGTTCTCAAAATCATCCTTAATGGACTTTCCGTCTTCGGATAGGGTTTCCTCTTCTTCCTCTTCCTCCTCTTCCTCCTCTTCTTTTTGTGCAAATGCATTCCAATGATCAATGGTATAGGGGATAGGGCGATTCCATTCATGCGTTAGCGCGGCAATGACCAGAATGTCTCCAAAGAGGGTTAGTTCAGAATAAGGAGGAGGGATCTCTGTTTTGTTCTCTTTTCCTTTCTTCCCCGTTTGATATCCAAAGAGGAAGATGACTTTATGATCGTACTTATAATGGCATACCATTTCGGGTGTTTCTTTCTTTTTAAAGTACTTTTGGATGTTTTCCATGGTTAGCTCACGCTCCGCGTTAAGCTGGATGTTCGCTTTACGACAGTCTCCGCTGGTAGAAAGTAATACAGTGGATAGCGTTGTCATGTCTAATTAAGATAAGGCAGACAATGCTTAAATAGCGTGTTCTATCTTAGAATAGTATAAATCATGCCATCAATTTTTGTGTGGAAAGCGATTACCCCTATTTCATCCTCTTCTATTCGATATTATTCTGGATCAAACTGGTTTTTGGAGGAGCATGCATCTCATTCTCTCAGTTATCTCTATTGTCAGCATCAAACACTCTCTCAAGGAATGGTATTTGATGCACAATGCATGCCACAAAACTGGGTTGGTTCGGAAATCATGGAAATCATGGAGGTCCCTTATCAACTGATCAGGGAGGATGCAGATGGGGTGTTAGAGCAACTTGGTGGATGGATGCGTTATCGTTCTAAGTGTGACATTCCCTTTGAATTAGATACACTTGAAAGAGAATTTCAGAGAATCATGAATCCTTTGGACAAGCCATCAGCGAGGCCTTTGGACAAGCCATCAGCGAGGCCTTTGGACAAGCCATCAGCGAGGCCTTTGGACAAGCCATCAGCGGTAAAGCCATCGACAACACCTTCGGTAAGGCCATCGACAACACCTTCGCTAACACCTTCGGTAAAGCCTTTCGACAAACATGTAGAAGAACCCTGTATGATTCGCGTTTCACCCACATTTGTAGCACCTCCATCACATTTTCCTCGTAATCAACATCATAATCATCACATGAATAGAAAACCAGCACCACTTCGAATTGCCATTCCATCACGCTGATGAATTTCATATTGGATTTTCACGAGATCAAAAAGAATGAACTCGTACATCGCTCTGTTTGGTATTATCATTGTTGGATTTGTAGTCTATTTGGCGCTACGAGATAAATTATTTGGTGAAGAGATCCCTGTCCCAGTGGAATACTTTGAAGTCCCTGCCCCCGCTTCGATTGAGATCCGCCAAGCCCCTATCTATCCCAAACGAGTCATTGCACCTTCCGGTCCCAATCCACCAAGCCAGGCCAGTCCGAATCAGGAGATTATCTATCAAGAGCCTCGTGCAAAGGATCCTCTCTATGAACCTCAGGAAAGCTCGGATATCCCTGAGAACCTTCGTTATCCTGAGAATTCTTTCCGGCCAGCGCCTAACAATGATAATACTGCCATTGCCGTTCAGGCGGGCATTGCCAGTGACCGCCTCCAAGTGTCATCGGATAATTCTCAGCAGATGCAGCCTGAATTCATTCAAGGTGGTGGTGAATTTATGCCTGGTATCTTTGCCAATGACACTTATAATGACAACAGCTTTTCCGCATTTTAATGTCATTAATGAGTCTAAAGACTGGTTACTCTACATAGATAGGATGAATCGATCTATTCATAGCACTACACCACATTTTGAGAAGAAGAAAGTGGCACGATTCCATCGCCTAGATAATGATCATATCTCGGCCATTGAATCTCTGTTTCAATCCTTTCCGTTTCTGAAAGACCGCGTAGAAATCCACATGCCCTTTTCGCGCGCCAAGCCGACTTTTTCCTCGGGAACCGTGTGGATGTGGCCGAAGTTTGACAAGCGTCCCGTTGGATATCTCATTTTCATGGATGGATTTGCCCCATGCATTTGGTATCCTGAGCGTCAAGAGGGAATGACTTTTCGCTGGCTTCTGCCTCCTGCATTCTGTCAGGCGGGTCCCATTGTCTTTCTTGCGAATATTCTGGCGGGCGAATCTCTGCTTCAAATCGAGGATCTTATTATTCATCAAGGGACTGATCTGTGGTCCTCTCGTATCTTTTCGGAGCGCTGGACTACCCTACAGGAAGTATGGGCTTCTCTCCCACCTGATCAGCCCCTTCTTGCCTTTACACCGCGCTTGGTAAAGCCTATTGCGCTGGCAGACTGGCAGGAGCACTACAATCCGTCGATTTACTGGATCATCCAACCCGATCATGCACGCCAGCCTCGATGGTACTGGAAAGATACGGTAACGATGTCCGAACATAAGCCCGTTGAATATGTTGCACCTGTACTGAAGCGAAGTAATGAGATTGCAACGACATTGTGTGCGTATTGCACACCCTATACCAAGGCTGTTCTTCCCGATATCTACTCTCTTGCCGCACAGGAGGGCCTGGATCTTGGTGTTGCATCCATTGCTAGTATGACACTCTCTATGGATCTTCGCAAGATCTTTGCGGAGAAAGCTGTGGAGAAAGTTGCAGGTGTGCCCGTTGAGGTGGTGTGGAATGAGAACTTTCATAAGTATCAGATTGTGCGCATTTTGCCTGCGGATCGCACCATCACACCATCTTCCTTTTTCTATCACATCTAACTTTATTTTTATACAACATAAGAATAGAGATATGGCACGACGACATACCAAACGAGCTAAAAAGCCACATCGTAAGCGCACTCACCGTGTATCCAGAGGTGGTGGCTGGTCCGAAGGTCCCAATTTTGTATCTCCTGGTAATTTGATTCACAATCAGTATCCTGGCATTGGCAAAGATTGTACGGGTAACCCTGCCTCCCTGCGTCCAGGATACATTGCATACTATACGCCTGAAGGCCTACCCGGCCATGGTCCAGGCTGGTCGCGTGGTGGTCGCAGAAAGGGTAAAAAGCATGCAAAGCGTGTAAAGGGTGGTGCGCTGAGCGTAGCTGCTAATCAATTGTATAGCCCCGTTAGCAATCCAAACCTGGCACCCGTGAGCGGTTGCCTCACCCCTAAACCTGGTTATTTTCCTGCGACACAGGGTGTTGGCGGCACAGTAGCAAATCCGGCAGCACTCCCTGTTGTCATGAGCATGCCAGGTGTCCCTGTGAACGGTCAGCCGCTCATGCCAAAGGTTCAGCTGGATGCATCGGCTGATCCCAATAATCTGAAGGGCGCGGGTCAGAACGGTGGTCGTTATGGATTCTTTCCAGGAATGGGCCCTTTGAACGAAGTGAATGGCGTAGGTACCTCACCTGCACCTTTTGGTCGTATTCCATGCGAGCGTGGAACCTTTGATGCGCTTAATGCCAACCCTAACAATGTGCAGGGTCTTACTACTGCGCCACCTCTGCCACCTTATGTAACAGGCAATGCACCGCGCATGCAAGGTGGCGCAGAACTGATGGGCGCACCGACCTCGGTGGGTTCCTCTGGATTCTCTGCTGCGAACTTCCCCGTGGTCCGCGTCGGCGACGCCGATTCGATGCGCTACTATGCCCCTACCGCAGGATATCGCAATGATTTTATGACCTTTCGTGCGCCGAGCGCGGTCCCTGGCCTCACCATTCAGACTCCTTATGATGCCCGCGCCTTTAACCAGGCATGCATTAAGACGGGCGGTGGCAAGCGTCGCAAGCATCACACTCGTCGTAAGCGTAGCACTCGACGCACACATATGCGTAAAGGCGGAGCGGCGGGTCATTCCATTGGAGAAACGGGTAACCCTGTTGCGGAGGATGCAGGTGAGTTTTCAAATATTACCTTGAAGGAAGTTCAGAATCGTTTTGATTTTGATGGTTCTCACCAGGGACTCCCTGTTAAGTTTGGCGGTAAGCGTAGCCGCTCAAAGAAATCGAGAAAGTGCCGAAAATAAATATAAAGATGATTTGCAAATAATAAGGTAGAGTGCCTTGAGGATGGATTTTTTGTCTGAAGGACAGAAGGACCTATTTACCTCTGAAAAGAACATTGTTCATATTAGAATTCAGCAGCGAAATGGAAGAAAATGCATTACGCTGGTGCAAGGGATAGCAGATGATCTAGATCTTCATAAGATCCTCAAATATCTGAAAAAATTATATTCCACGAATGGAAATGTTCGATCCGATCCGACCTATGGTGAAATTATTCAACTACAAGGCGATCAACGCAAAAATGTATATGATTCCCTTATTGAGTGGCAGATTTCTCCAAAGGAAGATATTAAAGTTCATGGAAGTTAATATAAAAATTAAAAATTAAAAATGGGAATATATCACATTTTTAATATTTTATCCATATATTTAAGACCTGGACATATCCGTAAATAAATTGACATAATCCAGTAAAAATAAGAGGGAATACACTGGGTAATTTGGATGATTTCCTCGGCGTACTTCGGCACGACACATCTGAGCCCTTTCTTTAATCACTTGTGTATGATACACGGTAAAGAATGAAAAGAGAATAATACCAAATAGAGCCGAATAGGACTGTGACTGTTTGTATTGTTCAGGAGTTGAAATGAAGAACCATACTACTTCCGCGACAATGAGGCCAAGAAGTGCAACCAGCAAATAGGGACCAAATCCAAGTAGATGCTGATTATCATAGAAACCAATGGCCATCATTCCCACAAACAATCCTGTGACAAGGGTCAAAATATGTACCAGTTGATGATTCTGCTCGGCACGCTGTACCATTGGTTTAATCGTTTGACCCAAAGCAAATGCAAATGCAGCAAATAAAAGATAAATGAGGATTCCACCGGGTGGTGCATGGTTCATTCCAAAAATAAGAGCGATAGTAATACCAAACAATACAAAAGTACTTCCAATCGGAGAACCTGGTATTAGTTTCATTCCTATATTGGAATATTCCGCACTCAGCGCAGTAATCCCCATCCCTCCCGCCAAATGAGCAAAGATCTTTCCATAATAATGATCACAGACCGACATTTCTTCTTTATAGGATTAAATTAACTTTGATCCATTCCTTGATTGCCTTGTTGTATTTCATGAACATTTGATTTAACCCATCCAAATGATGACCTTGATTCGAGGGGTCGTTCTCCTCTTGCATCATGAGAAGGGTGTGTTGTATAATTTGTAAAATGTGCGGATCATAAATGTTAATAATACGTTCAAATACTTCGTCGATGTTCACCTTATTTTTTTCCACATCCACGATGTATTCATCTACCAGAATTTTATCATTGTTGTATTCCAATAAATTTTTATACATTTGAATGACATGAATGACAGTGTTTGAATCAGATGAACTATAGGTCTTGAATAAATTATCGAATCCCTCTTTTGCCATCGTTGTAATCAGTTGATACAAATCTGCACTAAGTGGGCTCTTCTTATTTATTGCAGGATTATACCACTTCATATAGCGTTTTACAACAGAGTACAAAAAATACAAATCATCTTTCTTATCCGAGTTGTACCATCTGGAAATGGGCTGTGTGAAGGTAGGCGTTTGAAGATACAAAATGTTTTCCTGAATACGCAACTTGGTTCCAATCGGACAAATGCTGAGGAGGGCGAGTTGAATCATGGCTTGAAGTGGCTCCAAAATCATATCAATCTTATCCTTTTGTCGATTACTCAGCATTTGATACAATAATTGAAATGAACTTGTGGAGGGTGAACTCATTACTCATCCATCATAATTTTATTTTAGATCCCTGAATAATGATCCATGCTCATTGGGTTGTACATTTCCAACCGGCTTTTTGGGTTTATTGATATGTTGAATGGTATATTCACATTCTTTATAAAATCGCTGGCGAATGTACCATCGTCGCACATGACATTCATGCGAATCAATGACATCAATAATATGCGGCGCAACCTTTCTCTCTTCGATTCGCTCTCGAAAAATGCGCCCCGTCGACTGTTGCACATTTTTACGTGGCGTTGCCAAAATAACTGTATTTAGTTTTTTCACTGAAAATGCCTCGGACGCCATTTGATAGGTCGCAAGTAGAATTTGACATTTGTCTGCATTTTCATCTAGCACCTTTTGTTTCATTCCACCAATGTAATACCCATGAACAATCGAAGTACCCTCCAATGCCTTTGCGATCCAGTCTAGTTGAGAAATGCGATCACTCAAAATTAAAATGAATCGCTGCGGATCTTTGGCATATTCGAGGATATTCTGGAAAATAAGTTGATTGCGCGCCTCAAAATCGGCCACTTGATTCAAGAGTTTGGCCGTGACAGGTTCCCCCCTCCAATTGACGGGAATCTCGGCGTAAGCAGGATCTTCTGAGCGGAACCAGATGGCTTTCACGACGGCTTCTTTATCAGGTGCGCGCTGCGTCTTTTTATAGACAGCCTCTCCCAAATAATACTCAAAGACACAGGTCAGACCATCTTCGCGATCCGGTGTGGCCGATAGACCGAGCATCCATTTGGTTTGAATCTTGAGAAGCGCTTTGGAGAAATAAGAAGCTCCCAAATGATGACATTCATCAAAAATGGTAAATCCATATTGATCAAAAAATCCATCTGGAAATTCACGGCGACAAATGGTTTGAATCATGCAAATGGTGACATCGTATTTCTCGGCATCGGTCTGAACGGTTTGCGCCTGAAGAATTCCCACACGCGCCCCCTCAATAAAATTCTCAATCTCTGCTTTCCATTGATTCATCAAGAACTCTTTGTCGACGATGATTAAAAATCGACGCTTGAGCTGAACGGCCAGATTCAAGGCCATAAATGTTTTACCATATCCACATGGAACACAGATTAATCCATTCGCTCCCTTTTCCAAAAAGGTCGTCATGATTTCCTTTTGAAAGTCGTGAGGAGGAAAGGTGGTACGAAAGGTAATGGCATCAGAAAAAGGAAGACCCTCCGAAACAATCGTCGCTTCCGGTTCTCCAAAATGCTGTTTGCCCCAGTTTCGCGGTACATAGAATCGGGTCTTCGATTCATAGTAAATGGGAAAATGAGGGGCCATCTTTTGGAATTTATCCAGCACCTTTGGCGACATCGTTAAATCCGATCGTAGTTTCTGAATTTGTAACTCTGTCAAAAATGACTTTTTAATGGCATAACCCTTAGATGTCAATACAAGATTTTTATCGTTTATGGACATCTTCTATCATATGTATCGCGATGTATGCTTAGGCCCTGCCTTGCTCTTAAGTATGCGATACGAATGAGTTCAATTTATTGCTAATATACAGAGGAATGGATCGAACGGAACTTATTTACTTTGTCGTTCTGACTTTCATTATTTTATTTGCACCCTTTTTTCCAACCAGCGTACTATTGCTATTGGATCATATTCTGTTTCGCCTGGCAGCAGTTGTCCTTCTACTCTATTTGATTAGCACTGGACCTACGGCGGGAATCTTTGGATTAATCGTGGTATGTGTGCTCTATTTGGAGCGTAATCGCCGCAAGGTAGCCGTGGCTGTCAAGAAGTTGGATCGCATGGATGTCTATCGCCCTGCGCAAGCCACGGTAGAAGAGGCGGGAACTCCGCAGAAGACCGTGCCCGTCAATTCATTTGCAACCCCCAATAACGAGGAATCACCCTATGTACCTGAAGATGCCGGCTGTGCAAATGACATGTTTGAACCGATTGCCCCGACGATCAATCAAAAGGCGGTACTTTCCACCATTTATCCCCTCTCCATGGATGCCCCAGAATCAGGTACCGCCGCCACTGATTTGTATGAAAAACTCGGATTTGGCCATGTGGACGGCGTACATACGATGGGAGATTCATAAAATTAGAACAAAGGCTTATTGGGTATATTAATATCACGATTTTGATAATAAGCAATGGCGACATCGTCAATATCCATATTTGTGTCAGGATTGGGTATTGGTATATGTGTTGCATCCGACCAGGCATTCGCAGATTCTCGCGAATAAACCGTAATCGGCGCAGGAGTGGGTGCCCCATTTACCACATTTCGATAATTATCAACGATGGTGTCAATTTTGAGAAGAGGCGGAGCCTTAGGGTCAAGTGAAAGAAGAAATTTCTTACAGTCTCTTCCAAAACAGACATATTCTTCCATTTTCTTTTGATTGACACAGCTATCCGTCTTATTTTTATTGTCATCTGAATTGGAATAAATCGTACAAGTGGGAAAACGGATCGGATCAAGGACTCTTGGACCGGATAGCCTGTTATTGAGTGCACCTTTGGTACATCCTTTCATTTTTGTTACCGAATCCTCATAGTAATTCCATCCGTTGGGGCATTTCTCCTTTCCCTTTTCTTTGTAATCTTTCAAAATGAGATGAGCGCAATTTTCGGATCCCTCTCCTAATTTGCATTGTCGTTGTCCGCGGCATTTTGAAAACTTAACCTCTCCATCGCAGCAACTGGCAATATCATTTTCGTCATAAAATAATGTGTCATATCCAGAGGGGCATGCCTGCAAATAAAAATCCTCAAATGGTTCCATCTTCTTGGATTGATAATGAATAATGAATAATACAACCAATACACTAACAATAAGAAATGTTATTTCCAACATATCTTTCTATTAGATAGACAATAATTTAGACCCGTAATTTTAAACCGGTATAGGGATCTTATTGATCTAGTATGATTTATTGAGAAGCGGAATCCATAGCTTTTTTTACACCATACCCAACAAGAAGGACAATGACAAGAACACCAGCAGCAGGCAAGATAGCATTTACAAATTTGTCTGGAAACATTTCGGTTGCCGTATTATTCTCATCGGTAAGAATCGTATTTTCATCCTTTACAATATCGGCTAATGTTGCACCACCCCTTTTCACATATTTGCCTGATTTGTCCAGATCCGTCTTTTGATGAAAAGGTGAGCATTTGTATTGTTCAGTAGGAATCAAGTCGCGACGATCTGATGACCGTTTAAGAGACATCTCAGTCAATTTCTTTGGGGGTTGTACCGATTTTTCGATCGAAAATTGCATGGTATTTGAACAGCCTGTAAATGGTGCTGCGGAATTGATAGCACCATCGGTGGATAGAATAATACTTGTCCCCTCTGTCGTAATGGTATAGAATTCGACTGTGCGCATATTATTGCGCATTGTATAGGGCATATGATAATCAATTAATGTATTATTCATTTTCGCATAAAGAAGATCCCATACTTTGGATGATAAATGGATTCCATTTGGAAAGACGGAAACATATACCGTATTCGATGATGCAATTTGATCATCACCATTATCATATAAATCGAGACACATCATATAACTATAAGATGACTGAATCGTG
>Ga0315270_10001227_pt1 | contig 13642 bp, 17 predicted proteins | sample C1_bottom_MG_FD_204932 | JGI IMG/M metagenome (GOLD analysis project Ga0315270, IMG submission 204932) | Sediment microbial communities from Yellowstone Lake, YNP, Wyoming, USA - C1_bottom | ecosystem: Environmental > Aquatic > Freshwater > Lake > Sediment | place: USA: Wyoming | collected... | reverse complement strand
CGCCGGGAATGTGGTCTTCGGCATACTCGGCGGGCGAGCGCACATCTATAATCTCGTCGTAATCGGCGAGCTGTGCTACGGTTACATCCTTTGCATTGCGCATCTTTAAAAATTTTTCTGAAATGACCGAACCCATTAAGTTGCCCCAATATTCCCACGGTTGCTGCTGCAAGATCGCTCCCCCGTGCTGACAGAAATGCTTGCCGCCATGCCGCGACCGCCATCTTACCCGAACCTGATGGTTAGCACCGAGAGCAGTGACGATACTGCGGTGTACAAACTCAACGAATCGCAGGCCATCGTGGTCACCACCGATTTTTCATGCCCATCCTGCCCGCCGCGCTGCAACTGGCGCAGCAAGGCTATGCCACCGGCGCCGCGGAGCGCAACTGGGCCAGCTACGGCGCGGAAAAGGACTTGCCGAATAATTTTCCGGAATGGCAGCGCAAGTTGCTGTGCGACCCGCAGACCAGCGGTGGTTTGTTAGTGGCCTGCGCGCCGCAGGCAGTTGATGAAGTGCTGGCGGCGTTCCATGCGGATGGCTTTGCCAGCGCCTGCGTGATCGGCAAGGTCAGTGCAGGGGCGGCGCGGGTTAGGGTGGGGTAGGTGCAACAAATAAGCGTAGCGCATTGCACCATGTTCATTTCATTCGTCTCGCGTTAGCTGGGGCGTTTAGGGATTTTTTCATTTTCATGCACCTTCTTTTGAAGCTTCTTAATTTCAGATATGGGAAATCTTAGGAGGATAATCCCAATACCCTTTCGTTTTGAATAGCGCTCGAAGATGTATTGCCCAGGGCCATTATAGATTTCCTCGAAGGTGCCGTCTTCATTGAGTTTCAAACCAAGGTAGTAGTCCGGGACAGTCTTAAAGGTTAATTGATTTTGAAACGTTGCCTTGATCTGGACTCGACGACCATCAGAAGTGGTTCCGTCGTAGCCTGGCTGCGATGTTTCATCCAGGGCAATATCGTACTCTAGGGCTGCGATTACCTCGCCTATGTCGCCAACAAGGCGCCCGTCAATCGTGAACTGGCGTTCGTGATTAAATGCTGAGCGCAGACTTTCAATGCCCTTGAATATGAGCGCAAGCGATTCTGTAATGGTTTTCCGTTTGCTCATGGTAACGTTGCACTCTAGATTCCCAAGATATTTGCGGCGATAAGCCAATTGAGAATCAGGGTAACGGCACTCATCGCAAAACGCAAGTTACAGATTTAATCCGCCACCACCGGCGCCGCTGGCGCAGCGCCTTTCGGCGGTGTCTTCACCAGCAGCAGCAGCGGCAGCATCACCACGAAGTTGAGCGTGGCGAACCAGAAGGCGTCGATGTAGGCGAGGTTCTGCGCCTGGTGGAACACGGCGCGCGCGGCGACGGCGATGCCTTTTTCGTCGAGGCCGAGGTGCAGCGGCTGCAGGTAGGCGGTCAATGCATCGTTATACGGATTGATATTGCCGCGCAGATAGCTCCAGCTTTGCTGCGTGGAGCGCGAGAGGTAATTGGCCAGGGTGGCGATGCCGATCGCGGAGGTGATGGAACGGATCAGGCTGTAGATGCCGGCCGCTTCTGCGGCGACGGTCTTGGGCAGGGTGGTGAAGGCGAGGGTGGAGATAGGCACAAAGATCAGCCCCATGCCCATGCCTTGCAGCACCAGCGGCACGATCAAATCATGCGGGGCGATGGTGTCGGAGAAGTGCGTCATCAAGTAGTTGCCCGCGATACTGCACAGGGAGCCGGCAAAGATGAAATTGCGCGGCGCTATCTTGCCGGAGAATTTTCCCACGAACATCATCACGAAGAATGAGGCTAGGCCGCGCGGTGCCATGTAGAGCCCGGCCTCGAAGGTGGGGTAGCCGAGGAAGTTCTGCATGTACAGCGACTGCAGCACCATGCCGCCGAAGAAGCCGATGCTGGTGGCGGTGATGACCAGGCTGGCGACGAGGAAGTTGGTGTCCTTGAAGATGCGCAAGTCGAACAGCGGGTGATGATCGCCGGTGAGCGAATAGACGATGAAGAACGCGAAGGCGAGCACGCTGACGACCGCAGCAGCAACCATCAATTGCGAACTGAACCAGTCTTCCTGGTTGCCGCGATCCAGCACCAGTTGCAGCATGCCGAGGCCAAGCGCCAGTGTGGCGAAGCCGTACCAGTCCATGCGCCGTTCCTTGACCGGTGTATCGTGCACGTGGCGCATCGCCATCAGGAAGGCCATGATGCCGACCGGCAGGTTGATGTAGAAGGTCCAGCGCCAGCTGAAATTTTCGGTGAGCCAGCCGCCCAGTGTCGGACCCATCACCGGCGCAACCATCACGCCCATGGCCCAGATCGCCATGGCCTTGCCGCGCTGCTCGCCGGGGAATACCTGCAGCATGATGGATTGCGACAGCGGCACCAGCGAGGCGCCGAACAATCCCTGCAGGAAGCGGAACAGCACGATCTGGAACAGCGAGGTGGCCATGCCGCACAGCATGGAGGTGACGACGAAACCGCCGATGCTCACCAGCAGGAAGCGTTTTTGTCCTACACGGTCGGTGATGTAGCCGGTGAGCGGCATCAGGATGGCCGAGCCGATCAGGTAGGAGGTGAGCACCCAGCCGATGTTGTCCGGCGTGGCGTCGAGCTCGCCCGCCATGTTGGGCAGCGCGACGTTGGTGATGGTGGTGTCCAGCACCTGCATGATGGTGGCGGCCATCACGGCGATGGCGGTGAAGATGCGGTTGCCGCTCATGTTTTCAGACCTTGTTGATACTCAGCGCAGATGCACGGTGACCGTCGCCGTTGCGCCAATGCGCAGCGGATGTTCGGCATCGGTTGGATCGAGCTTGATGCGCACCGGCACGCGCTGCGCGATCTTCACCCAGTTGCCGGTGGCGTTTTGCGGCGGCAGCAGCGAGAAGGCGGTGCCAGTGCCGCCGGAGAGGCTTTCCACAGTGCCGTGAAATACCTGTCCCGGATACATGTCGATATCGATGTCCACGTCCTGGCCGGGGTGGATGCCGGGCAACTCGGTTTCCTTGAAGTTGGCGTCTATGTGGTAACTGTTGTCCACGATCAGCGCGAACTGCGGCGCACCGACCGATACCAGCGAGCCTGCGGTCAGCGACAGGCTGCTGACCCTGCCGTCCTGCATCGCGGTGACATGCGCATGATCGAGATCAAGCTTGGCCTGTTCGATCGCGGCTTGCGCCTTCAGCACATCGGCGCGTTCCTGCGGCTTGGCAGGCGCGGAAAGCGCCTTGTTGAGCTTTGCACGCGCCTGATCCAGCGCGGCCTGCAAACCTTGCACGCGCGTCTGCGCATCGTCCGCTCCCTGCTGCGACATGAAGTGCTGGGCAACCAGTTCCTGTGCACGTTTGTAATTGGTACGCGCGTTGTTCAGGTCATTTTCGGTCTGCGTTACCTGGGCGCGCATGGCGGCCACTTCGGCATTATCCTGCCGCGAGGTTTGCATGGCCTGTGCCAGGTCTGCCTGCGCCCGGGCCAGTGCGATGCGGAACGGCTCGGGGTCAATGTCGAACAGCGCATCGCCTTTGCGTACCTGCTGGTTCTCCTTGACGTGCACCTTGATGACACGCCCGGAAACCTGTGCGGCTACTTCGACTACGCTGGCACTGAGATAAGCATTTTCGGTGCTGCGGTAGCGCGAGCTGTATTGCTGGTAGCCGATTCCGCCGAGTACGGCGATGACCACGAGGGCGATGGCGATGGACTTTTTGTTTTCGGCGATGCGTTTCATGTGAGGCTCTCCAGCTTGCTGCGAACTTTTTGCAGCACGTCCAGTGTAGTTCTGATTTCAGCCTTGCTCAATCCCGCAAGAATTTCTTTGCGCAGGTCAGATGCGCAGGCCCAGATGCGATCCATCTCCTTGCGTCCGGCGGCGGAAAGATGCAGGTGCTTGACGCGGCGGTCGGTTTCGCTGGCGCGGCGCTGGAGCAGGCCTTCCTCTTCCATGCGGTCGATCAGGCGCACCAGTGTGGCGGCCTCAATGCCGAGGCGTTCGGCCAGTTCGCGGTGGGTGATGCCGTCCTCGCGCGATACGTGCAGCAGCGCCATCCAGCGCGAGCGCGAGTAGCCGAGCGGGCGCAATCGCCTGTCCAGCGCAATGCGCCAGCCGTGCGCCGCACGGTGCAAGGTCTCGGCAAATTGTTCGTCCCATGACTTCATTGTCAGAAGGGAAATAGTTAGCAGGCTAACTATTATCCACAAGAAGCAGGGAAATGTCGAGAGGCGTGGCTGCCTGGCTTGCGTTGGGGAAATGCCGTTAGCACCGGATTAGCGCTATGATGCAAGCACCAATCAGCCATGGAGGGTGCGATGCTATTCCTCAATCGTGATGATGCAGCACACAAACTTGCGGAAAGGCTGCAGCATTATCGCGGCCAGAATCCGCTGGTGCTGGCCATTCCGCGCGGTGCGGTACCGATGGCCAAGGCCATCGCCAAGTCGCTGGAGGGCGAGGTGGATGTGGTGCTGGTGCGCAAGCTGCGCGCGCCAGGCAACCCGGAGCTGGCTATCGGTTCCATCGATGAATCAGGCTGGGTTTATCTTGCGGACTATGCCACACAGATGGCGAGCAGCAGCCATATCGAACGAGAGAAGGAAACCCAGCTCGAGGTGATGCGGTCGCGGCGCGCGCAATACACGCCGGTGCGCCCGCCGCTCGATCCTGCCGGACGCATTGTCATCGTGGTGGATGATGGCCTGGCGACCGGCTCCACCATGATTGCCGCGCTGCATGCGCTGCGCGCCAAAAAACCGAAGAAGCTGATCTGCGCCGTGCCGGTGTCGCCGCCGGATACGCTGCAGAAAGTAACACCCTATGCGGATGAAGTGGTGTGCCTGGATGCGCCCGAGATGTTCTACGCGGTGGGGCAGTTCTATATGGATTTCCCGCAAGTCAGCGACGAGCAGGTAATGGACTTGCTTGCGCAACGCTGAGGTACTTTGCAAACCAGAAGGCCGCTGTTTTTGCCGCCTGTTCCAGTGTACCGGTTTCCTCGAATAAATGGGTGGCACCCGGAATGATGGCCAATTCCTTTTCGCAGCTTAGTTGCTCATAGGCATTCTGGTTTAATTCGATCACTCCGAAATCATTGCCGCCTACGATCAGCAGGGTAGGGGCGCTTACCTTGTTCAGGGCCGCGACTCCGGCAAGATCGGGGCGCCCACCGCGCGAGACGACCGCCGAGATTTCTTTTCCCCTATCCACCGCAGCCAGCAAAGCTGCCGCCGCACCAGTGCTGGCACCGAAGTAGCCGATGTTGAATGATGAAGTGTCTGGATTCTGTTTGACCCATGCTGTGGCGGCAAGCAAGCGCCGGGTGAGCAATGCTATGTCGAAGCGCGTCTCGTAGCTGCGGTCTTCTTCGCGCGTCAGCAGGTCGAACAGCAGGGTACCTATGCCTGCCTGCTGCAGCACCGACGCGACATAGGTATTGCGCGGACTGAAGCGGCTGCTGCCGCTGCCGTGCGCGAACAGCACCACGGCGCGGGCATCTTGCGGCAATACCAATTCGCCCTCGAGAGTGATGCGACCTGCAGGAATTTCGATTTGTTTGCGCAACATGGCAACTCCCTTCTGCGGGTATGTGTTGCATGTTCCTTTCAAGCGCCTAGTGCGCCGGGAAAAAGACCACGCCTAACAGAACGAGGAATACGATCATTCCAATGAAGAACAGGATGCTGCGCCAAACGCTGGAGTTCTCGGAGTGTTCCATGATTTCCTCCTTTCCAGGACAATAAACCGTGGTTCTGTAACTTACATTTTCCTCATGACCACCGGGATGCGCCGTTGCCCGAACGGCTGGGTGAATTTCCCGAAACGTCCAGCCAGTTTTTTGCCGCAGTGCGGACAGGTACCGGCTTCCGTTACATGATACTCGTTGATGTTGTACCAGTCGCGCACAATCAGCGGTGCATGGCACGAGGCGCATTGCGTGGTGCCGCCCTCAAGGTCATGCACATTGCCGGTATAGACGTGATGCAGCCCGGCATCCAGTGCGATGCGGCGGGCGCGGGTCAATGTGGCGGGCGGGGTGGGGGAGACGTCTGCCATCTTCCAGTCCGGATGGAAGGCGGAGAAATGCAGCGGTACTTCCGGCCCCAGTTCCTGAGCGACCCATTGGGTCAGCGCGGCAATCTCTTCGTTGCTATCGTTGTGGCCGGGAATCAGCAGGGTGGCGATCTCCAGCCAGCAGTTCGTGTCATGGTGGACGTAGGCCAGCGTATCCAGCACCGGCTGCAAGTGCGCGCCGGTGAGCTTGACGTAAAACTCGTCAGTGAAGCCCTTGAGGTCTATGTTGGCGGCATCCATCTTGGCGAAGAATTCCTTGCGCGGTTCGGCATGGATGTAGCCCGCCGTCACCGCCACGGTTTTCAATCCCTGTTCGTGGCAGGCGTCCGCCGCATCCAGCGCATACTCGAAAAATACCACCGGGTCGTTGTAGGTGAAGGCCACGCTTTTGCTGCCATGTTTCTTGGCGGCTTGTGCAATGGCCTTGGGCGAGGCGCGATCCATCAGCCTGTCCATGTCGCGCGACTTGGAAATATCCCAGTTCTGGCAGAACTTGCAGGCGAGGTTACAGCCGGCGGTGCCGAAGGAAAACACGCTGGAACCGGGATAAAAATGATTGAGCGGCTTCTTCTCGATGGGGTCGATGCAGAAGCCGGAGGAGCGGCCATAAGTGGTGAGCACCATCTGCCCATCCGCCATGCCGCGCACGAAGCAGGCACCGCGCTGGCCTTCGTGCAGCTTGCAGTCGCGCGGGCAGATGTCGCATTGCAGGCGGCCATCGTCCAGACGGTGCCAGTATTTGGCCGGGTGGCGCTCATCCGGAAGTATAGCTGCGTCCATGATTCACTCCTTCCACTTTTCGACGGTGTAGCGCAAGAGCTGCACCCCCGGCGACCAGAAATCTATCGGCAGCCCGGCCTTGTGCTTGAGGTGCGCCATGAACTCGCGCGGGGTCGGCAACTGTTCCCACACTTGCGGCAGGAAGGTGCTGCGGTGACGGCCATATTCTAATACTACTCCATCCACTTCGGGATGCAATTGCGCCAGCGCATCCTGCTCATCTTCGAAATTCAGCGGCTGCATGGGTGACAGCAGCGATACTTCGACCCTGGTGTGTGGAAGCTCTGTCTGGGTTAGTGGCAGGAAACGCGGATCGTGCAGGGCGGCAGCCACGGCATTGGCTTTCACATCGTGCAGCAGTGGGCGATGCGCCAGCAGCGAACCGATGCAGCCGCGCAGTTCGCCATGCTGGGTGAGGGTGACGAAGCAGGCGCCTTGTTCGGCCAGCCACAGCGCGCTTTCGTCTGCCTCAAGCGGCAGCGCCAGCACCTGGTGGATCGCGGCGCGGGCGATGGGCAGCAATATCTCGCCTTGGTCAGCCGTCATGGTATCTCCTCAAAAGCAAATGCAGCATAACCTACTACGCCATCGCGCGGCCCGGCGGTATCGCCCGAGTTGCGGAGGTCGAGTTGGTGAGCGGTAAGATGATGCTTGCGCGCGGTAAGCAACAGGCCGTTGATCGGAGTTGCCCCGCAGGCATGGTCGTGATCGATCCCGGTTTTCATGGCAAGAATGGATTGGGCGGTAATCGTGTCTTCGCGCCTGGCCGTGTCATAGGGCAGGTAATGTGACAGGTCGGAGCTGATCACGATCAGTGTCTCCTCGCCGCCCCACAACCGTTCCAGCACCTCGGCAACTTCCTCTGCCGTGGCCATACCCACCGCCAGCGGCAGCAACTGGAACTCATTCAGCACCGTTTGCAGGAACGGCAGTTGCACTTCCAGCGAGTGCTCCTGGGCATGTGCACGGGGGCTGACCGTGACCTGCGGTAAATCGGCGATGAACTGCATGGCATCGACATCCAGCGGCACGACACCCAGCGGAGTGGCGAATGCCTCGACGCCCGGCAAGGCCAAGCCTTGCACTGCTACACGATGGGTGGGGCCGAGCAGTATCACGCGGCGAATATGCGGCGCGACGTTATTCAAGGTTGCATAGGCAGTTGCAGCAATCGGGCCGGAATAAATGTAGCCTGCGTGCGGAACAATTAACGCCTTGGGAATTATTTTTTCCGCATGAGGTGCTGGGAACGGTACATTGGCCAGCATGGCCCGCACATCAAATGTCAGCGCTTTCGCGTCTTCTGGGTAGAACAAACCGGCAACGGCAGGTGGACGAGTAGATTGCATGGCAACCTCGCAGTTGTTTACTTAGTGCATAAATGGAGGGGGATTGCTGGAAATCAAGCCAATCATTGATTTGACATAATATACATTATGCGCAAATCAGACAGTACCCCCAAGGAACAGTCGGCCAAAATTCTCGCTCGTGGCACGGCCAACTTCCTCAAGCGTAATGCCACGCAGCTTGGCTATTTCCTCTGCTATGTGCTTTACGTATGCGGGCTGGTTGAGCTTGCCACGGTATGGCACGGGGGCTAGATATGGCGCGTCGGTCTCGATCAGTATGCGGTCCAGCGGGATGCTGCGCGCAACTTCCTTGATCGCGGTGGCGTTCTTGAAGGTGACGATGCCGGAAAATGAGATGTGGAAGTTCATTTCGATTGCGGCTTTGGCGACTTCCAGGCTTTCGGTGAAACAGTGCATGACGCCGCCAATCTGCTCTGCGCCTTCCTCGGACATGATGCGCAAGGTGTCGGAAGCAGCTTCGCGGGTGTGGATAATCAGCGGCTTGCGGGATTCTCTTGCGGCGCGGATGTGGGTGCGGAAGCGTGTGCGCTGCCATTCCAGGTCGCCCTTCAGGCGGAAATAGTCGAGGCCGGTTTCGCCGATGGCGATGACTTTGGGGTGCTGCGCCAGCTTGACCAGCAGTTCCTGCGTGGGTTCGGCTTCCAGTTCGTAGTCCGGGTGGACGCCTACGGATGCGTAGATGTTTTCGTGCTGCTCGGCCAGCGCCAGTATTTGCGGGAAGTTTTCCAGATTCACCCCTACACACAGGGCATGGCTGACTTCGTTCCGGCGCATGTTAGCCAGAATCTCGTTCAGGTTTTCGGCCAGTTCGGGAAAGTTGAGGTGGCAGTGCGAATCAATGAACATGGCGTGCTAGGAACCCGCCAGCATCATCTGGCGATAGGACAAAAAGAGGGACTCAAACTGTAGTTTTGGATTCAGCGGATGCAGCGCCTCGCGCCGCGCAACCAGCAAATCCTTCTGGTAGCGCGCCAAGTCAATTGCTGAAATTTTATCTGCAAGACTTTTAATATAATTAATAAGCTCGGGATTGTATCTAACCTTTCCCGTGAGCTTTGCGCTACTCAAGTCGTAGCACCATTGCTGTAGCCAATGGACGACTTGGGCCGGTTCGGACTTCTGCAATTGCTCCGCCAAGGCAAGCGCATCGAATTTGGCGGGCTGTTTGATTTCCTGCAAGAAGCGGTTGTATTCGTCCGTTGCAGCGCCCTGTTCCGCCAGGCACATCGCTTGCAACGGGGCGAAGCCTGCCTGTGCCAGCAGCGTTGCAGGATTGCTAATGCCCTGCTGTTTCAGGAAAGCGGTGCTTTGCTCAGGCGTGGGCATGGGGATGGCAAGCGTCAGGCAACGGCTCAGGATGGTCGGCAATAATTGCTGGGGTTTGTGCGAAACCAGGATGATGAGCATCCGCGCTGACGGCTCTTCCAGCGTCTTGAGCAAGGCATTTGCCGCATTGGTGTTCATCGCTTCCGCCGGGTGGATCAGCACCACGCGGTGGCCGCCCTGATGCGCGGAAAGGTTGGCGAAGTCGGCCAGGGTGCGCACTTGGTCAACGGAAATTTGTCTGGAGGGCTTTTTCTTTTTGCCTTCGCCCTCATCGACATTTTCGGCCTCGGCCAGCGCATCCGGCTGGAGCAGGCGGAAATCGGGGTGGGTTTCCTGCTGGAACCAGTGGCAGGAAGGGCAATCCTGACAGGCCAATCCGTCGGCGTGAGGCTTCTCGCACAGCAGAGACTGGGCGAGATTCATCGCAAAATCGAGCTTGCCTATGCCCTGTGCGCCCTTCAGCAAGATGGCATGGGGCAGGCGCGAGCGCAACCCGGCCCAGCGTTGCCAAGGCACAGTCTGCCATGTGTATAGTGATTTCACTTTCAAAGTGATGAGACAACTTTCGCTAGATCTGCTTTAACTTGTTCCGGCGTCTGGCTGGCGTCTATCAGCGCAAAACGCCGGGGAGTTTTCCGGTAGCGATCCAGATAAGCCCGGCGCACTTTCTCGAAGAAGCTACCCTGCTCTTGTTCGAAGCGGTCCAGCGTGGCGTTGTTAGCCAAGCGTTGCCGCGCCACTTCAATCGGGATGTCGAACAGCAGGGTCAAATCCGGCTGCAAGCCTTCATGCACCCAGCTTTCCAGTTGCTCTAATTTGATAAGCGGCACTCCCCTGCCCCCGCCCTGGTAAGCAAAACTGGCGTCGCTAAAACGGTCGGACACCACCCAGGTACCGCGCTGCAAGGCGGGCTTGATGACTTGCTCGATATGCTCGAGGCGGGCGGCGAACATCAGCAGCGCCTCGGTTTCGGCATGCATGGGCTGGTTGAGCAGTATCTCGCGCAGGCGTTCGCCCAAGGGGGTGCCGCCGGGTTCGCGCGTGACCAGCACGTCCAGTCCGCGCTGGCGCAGGATGTCGGCAAACCAAGCGATATGGGTACTCTTCCCTGCCCCGTCCACGCCTTCAAAAGTAATAAATTTTACGGCTCTCATTTTTGATGCAACTGGAATTTATTGACCGCGCGATTGTGCTGCACCAAGGCTGCAGAAAACTCCGAGCTGCCGTCTCCGCGCGCTACAAAATACAGCGCATCGGTCTGCGCCGGATGCAATGCGGCCTGCAATGACGCCAGCCCCGGTAACGCAATTGGCGTGGGCGTCAATCCTGATCGAGTATAGGTATTATAAGGCGTGTCTTTCAATAAATCGGGTTTACGCAGATTACCGTCAAATTTATCCCCGATGCCATAAATGACACTAGGGTCAGTTTGCAATCTCATGCCTTTGCGCAAGCGATTGATAAATACACCGGCAATCATATTTCGGTCACGAGCTTGCCCAGTTTCTTTTTCCACAATGGAGGCCAGCGTCAGCGCTTGATAAGGTGATTCCAGCGGCAAATCAGGTGCGCGCCCCTGCCAGCTTTCCTGCAGGTGTTTCTGCATGGTTTGATAGGCACGCTTGTAGATGACCAAGTCGCTGCTTCCTTTGGCAAAGTAGTAGGTGTCCGGGAAGAATAAGCCCTCTGCATGCACTTCTGATGCGCCTATGCGCTGCATAATCTCCGCTTCGGATAATCTCGCACTGTCGTGGCTAAGGCCGGGATTGTTATTTATCTCTTCGCGGAATTCATTGAAGGTCCAGCCTTCTATGATGCCGATTTCGCCTTGGCTGACTTGCCCCTTGGTCAGCAAGTCCAGCAACCCCAGTGCAGTGACGGCTGATTCCAGTGCATAATTTCCTGCTTTGATCTGAGTTGTCTTACCGAGTGTTCGTGCCAGCCAGACGAAGGCCAAGTCGTTCTGAATCAGCCCGGATTGCTGCAATTGTTTTGCCGCACTTTTAAGGCTGGCTCCCTGCTTCAGGGAAAATTCAAAAGGTTGCGCAGGGAGGGTTAGCGGGCGAGTCGCATAATATGCAACACCGCCAACCAGAGACGCCGCGAGTAATAAAATAAAAAACAGCAGATGTTTAATCCGACGCATCGTTTAACCGTTTTTCAGAAGTGCTGGCCTGGTAATTTGCGTGCCATAGACCAGCATGAGAGACAGCTCGCCGTCAGATTTTGCGGAAGACCAGTGTGCCGTTGGTGCCGCCAAAACCGAAATTGTTATTTACTGCCACGTCTATCTTCATGTTACGTGCGGTGTTGGCGCAGTAATCCAGATCGCACTCTGGATCCTGCTCGAAGATGTTGATGGTGGGCGGTGCAATCTGATCGTGTATGGCTAATACGCAAAACAGTGATTCAATGCCGCCCGCGCCGCCTAGCAGATGCCCGGTCATGGACTTGGTGGAGCTGACCACCATTTTCTTTGCATGGTCGCCGAAGGCCAGCTTGAGCGCCTCGGTTTCGTTCTTGTCGCCCAGCGGCGTGGAGGTGCCATGGGCGTTGACGTACTGCACCTGGTCGGGATTGAGTCCGGCATTGCGCAGCGCGTTGGCCATGCTGCGCTTCGGACCATCCGTGCTTGGCGCGGTCATGTGATAGGCATCGGCACTCATGCCATAACCGGCGACCTCGGCATAAATTTTTGCGCCGCGCGCCTTGGCATGCTCGTATTCTTCCAGCACCAACACCCCGGCGCCCTCGCCCATCACAAAGCCATCCCTGTCCTTGTCCCAAGGGCGGCTGGCTGTAGCCGGATCGTCGTTTCGAGTGGACAGCGCCTTGGCGGAAGAAAAGCCACCAATCGCCAAAGGCGAGATGGTTGCTTCGGAACCGCCCGCGATCATCACGTCGGCATCGCCGTACTCGATGATGCGTGCGGACTCGCCTATGCTGTGTGTGCCGGTGGTACAAGCCGTAACCACCGAGAAGTTCGGCCCCTTCAGTCCATACATGATGGACAGATTGCCGGAGATCATATTGATAATGGTGCCGGGAATGAAAAAGGGCGAAATCTTGCGTGGGCCACCAGCGAGGTAATCATTGTGCGTATCCTCGATCATCGGCAGTCCGCCAATACCGGAGCTGATGCATACGCCTATGCGCTCTGCATTCTGTTCTGTTACTACGAGGCCGGAGTCCATGAATGCTTCCATGCCGGCAACAAGGCCGAAATGAACGAAGCGATCCATACGGCGCGCGTCCTTGGCAGGAAGGTGTTGAGTTACGTCAAACCCCTGCACTTCACCTGCAACCTGACAGGCAAAAGCGCTGGGGTCGAACTTGCTGATCCGGGTGATCCCGGATTTACCGGCGACAATGTTCCGCCATGTCTGGGCAACACCCATACCTACGGGCGTAATTGCACCCAAGCCGGTTACCACGACTCTGCGTTTGGCCAAACTGGACTCCTGTGAATACTATTAGGGGGGTGAAGATTACTTTGGGTGTGCGTTGACGTAGTCTATAGCCTGCTGCACGGTGGTGATTTTTTCCGCGTCCTCGTCCGGAATTTCGCACTCAAACTCTTCTTCCAGCGCCATTACCAGCTCTACAGTATCCAAAGAATCGGCTCCCAAGTCATTGACAAAAGAGGACTCATTTTTCACTTCCGATTCGTTGACGCCAAGTTGTTCTGCAACGATTTTTTTGACGCGCTGTTCGATGTTAGACATTGTGATTCTCCCTACTCCGGTTAAAATTCAAAAAGCTTTTCTATTCTACCAAAATTGCACGATTTTCCAAACTACTCTATCAGTCCATGTACATCCCGCCGTTTACATGCAGGGTTGCTCCGGTAATATAAGTTGCTCCGGATCCCGCGAGGAAAGCCACGGCAGCGGCAATGTCCGCCACCTGCCCCAGTCGCCGTAATGGCACATGCTCGACCAGTTTGGCGCGCTGCTCTTCGCCCAGGCTTTGGGTCATGTCGGTATCTATAAAGCCTGGGGCAACGCAATTGACGGTGATGTTGCGGCTGCCGATTTCCTGGGCTAGGGACTTGGTGAAACCCATCATGCCTGCCTTGGAGGCGGCGTAGTTG
>Ga0315270_10001226_pt1 | contig 13643 bp, 8 predicted proteins | sample C1_bottom_MG_FD_204932 | JGI IMG/M metagenome (GOLD analysis project Ga0315270, IMG submission 204932) | Sediment microbial communities from Yellowstone Lake, YNP, Wyoming, USA - C1_bottom | ecosystem: Environmental > Aquatic > Freshwater > Lake > Sediment | place: USA: Wyoming | collected... | reverse complement strand
AACCAACGCTCTGAGATCCCGCTCGTGATTAGATACCATCCAGACCTCATCTTTATTGGCAGACAGGACAATGGGTGAAACGGTCTCAAAGCGGCCCCACTTGTATATTGAATTCCAGTCCTGCGTGTCGGGGTCTAAAAACTCAAGATGATAGGCCGTCTCACTTTGTAAAACGCGCCCCCATAGCGCACCATCGTGATCAGTCAACCACCGGGTTACTTTGCCGGGATTCGTGGCAACTTGCGTTTCTTGGCCGGTGCCAAGATTGATTTTTACCAGGTCAAATACATGAGAATCCCGCCGGTTATGGGCGATTAACAAATGCTGCGGATCGGTATCGATAATTTGCTGAATATAGGCACGCGTGCCCGCATAGGGTGTCAAGTCTATCGCTTGAGCCTTTGGATTGGTTATATCAACTTTTAGGATATGGTAATTTTCATCTCCTTTTTCGTCACGATAAAACAACAAATGTCGGCTATCTTGCGCCCACAGGTAGTCTCCTTTGATCGGCAATATAACAATCTCTCCGCTCGGCAAGGTTTTTACAAACAAGGACTCGGTCACCCCGTTCACCGCTTGCCATGCGAGTTTTTTTCCATCTGGAGAAATCAGGTATCGGCCGTTGTAATCCGTGTTGGCAACGAAATCACGAACCGGAAGCAGTTTGGGCAAGTGGGCTGATTTAAGCGCTACACTGCTCGGCGCGACTGCGCATGCCGTAAGTAAATAAATTAAAACGAACAACACTGTTGACGAAAATATATGCATAGCCTTGTTCATTATTAATATTCCAATTTAGGTTTTTGTTCATCGCAACGTATCAATTATTGTATTCGCCAAACAGGAATCCCTCCTATTTACAATAGCAGGATGACTGTAATATCGGTTTCTGAGAATTTGATTCGCAAGCGTGAGACTTGCAGATAATTATGGAGTGTTTGTAACTGAAAGTGCAACTTATTGTTTATTTTTTTACCCATAAAATGACAATCACAACGGCCAGGAATAATGAAACGCCCTTCCAAAAAGCGACAGGATTTCGTTCCAGCAAGGGTGAACGGGTTTTATTCAGAAATGCCTGATTCGGGTGACGCAGGTCATACAGAAACCCCGATAGCTCCTCATAACGCCTATAGGGATCGGGATGCACAGCCTTCCTGAGGGCCTCGTCCATCCAGGCGGGTATTTCACGGTCATCATCCAGAACGGAGTCATACACCAGTTTATTTTGAGCGGATCTGGTTCTGGTTTTAGCGACTTGTGCACCATAGGGTAGCCTGCCTGCAAGCATTTGGTAAGTGATAACTCCCAAAGAAAACAAATCCGAACGCGGTGTACCGCACTCTCCCAGGAAATATTCTGGCGCGGTGTATTGTGCCGTGCCCAGAATAGGATGACGTTCGACAGGAGTTGCAATTTCCATAATACCGGCAACGCTTGTTGCGCCAAAATCAATAATCTTTACGGTACCCGTGTTGTCGATCATGATATTTTCCGGACGAAGATCCTGATGCAACATTTCCATCCGGTGAAAAGCAAGCAGTCCTTTGGCAATTTGTTCAACAATACCTCGAACAGTTTCCACTTCCGGTTTCGGATGATCAATCATCCATTGCGTCAAGGTTTGACCCTCAATATACTCGGTGACAATGTAGAGATAGTTGCGCTTGCGTGTTTGCAAACAGGGTTTGAGTACATAGGCACTGTTGATACGCCGTGCAATCCATTCCTCCAACAGGAAACGCTCAAGATAGGCAGGATCGGCCCTGAGATCTATGGACGGGGTTTTTATAATGACCTGAGTGTTGGACTCAAAATCAAGCGCCAGATATATATGGCTGCGACTGGTAGCATGCACCTCCCTGATAATCTGGTATCCGTCAAATATCGCACGGGCATCCAAAAGTGGCGGAAAGGGGAGTTCGGTTAATTGCTGGTAGATCTCACTGGCATCCTGACTCGGTAATTCGTCAATTTTTAAGATCTGTACTGTCAGATTATCAGTGCTACCTTTCGCATATGCATCTTCTACAATCAACTTTGATGCTTTGTTTAAATCGTTCAAATTTGTATTAATCGTATTGACGATAAATTGTTCACTGGAAAATTCATAGACACCATCCGTCGCGAGCAGAAAAATATCGCCCTGCTTGACAGTCAACGCTTGATAATCAATCTCTATTTGGGGGCCAATACCCAAAGCCCGGCTCAAATAACTTTTATCTTGCGAGATCCAGTGTCGATGATCTTCAGTCAGCTGATCCAGCCCATTCCCTAGCAAACGGTAGATACGAGAGTCGCCCACGTGGAGAATATGTGCGGTTGTTGATTTTATTACGATTGCGCTCAGGGTACATACATAGCCCTTATCTTTGTCATAGCGATATTGGCTTTGCTGGCTTTGCGCATGTAACCAGGAGTTGGTCGCATTCAAAACCTGCTGTGCCGATTTTTTAACCGACCAGGCTTCGGAGGTACAAAAATAATCCGCCAAAAAACTTTTGACGGCGGTTTCGCTGGCAATATGGCTGACCTCGCTACTGCTAATACCATCTGCCAACGCAAACGCTACACCTTTGGAAGTCAACACAGGTTCTTTCGGTATATAAACACCGTGAAAATCCTGATTGATATCCTTGCGGCCCTTGTCAGAATATTGTCCCGCCGATATGACTAATTTAGAGGCCATGCTTCATCGCAAAGAAATCACCGTCATACTCAAGCACGTCATTTTAGTAGCTCTTGTAAGGTAAAAATTTGCCGCTCATCACGATTTTGACACGATCGCCTTTGGGATCGGCTTCACGCTGAAGATCCATATTGAAATCGATAGCGCTCATGATACCGTCGCCGAACTCTTCGTGTATCAGCGCTTTAAAGGTGGTGCCGTATACATTGACCAACTCATAGAAACGGTAAATCAACGGATCGGCAGGTACTGCAGTAGGGAGGGATCCTTTGTAGGGAACCACTTGCAATTGCACAATCGCCTCAGCGGGCAAATCAAGCAAGGTACCGATTTTTGCGGCCTGCTCGGCGGTAAGGGTCATTTGCCCGAGCAGGGCAGCCGTCGTCCATTCCTTGCTCATGCCTATGGCTTTGGCGAGCTGGGGCCATGTTAGCTTTTTAGTGAGCTTGTGCGCGATGATTAATTCGGTGACTTCATTGCGAGTCATGACATTTCCTTTTAGATTTATAGGTTCAAAGAGCCTCAAACCTTCACAGGATTGAGGCTCTGAAGGACGTGCACAAATTAACTCATAACACGTTTGGGTGATGTCCTGATGTGCGTGGTATATAGTGTCAGACCGGTAAATGCCAGTCCACCCACCAGATTTCCCAGAACGGTAGGGATCTCATTCCATACGATGTAGTCCATAATTGAAAATTCCCCCCCCATCATTAATGCCGATGGGAACAGGAACATATTTACGACAGAGTGTTCAAATACCATCGCAAAGAACAACATGATAGGCATCCACATTGCAATCACTTTACCGGTCACCGAGGTTGAGATCATCGCACCAACTACACCCATTGAAACCATCCAGTTGCACAACATCCCCCTGACGAAAAGGGTCAACATGCCTGCAGCGCCAAATTTTTCATAACCCAGTGTACGTGCGACACCGATGCCTGCAATTTTTTTGCCGACTGCATCAGGCTCGACGGAGAAACCATAGGTAAAAACTATGGCCATTAAAAAAGCGACAGTCAATGCCCCTGCAAAATTACCCACAAAGACTAATCCCCAGTTCCTCAACACACCACCAACAGTAACGCCAGGGCGCTTATCAATCAATGCCAGCGGGGTTAACACAAATACACCGGTCAGCAGATCGAAGCCCATCAGATACAGCATGGAAAAACCAACCGGAAAAAGCATAGCACCTACCAGTGGCGAACCCGTTTGTACAGCCACGGTAATAGCAAAAACTGCGGCCAAAGCGAGTATTGCACCGGCCATGTAGGCTCTGATCAATGTATCGCGGGTTGACATGAAAATTTTGGATTCTCCTGCATCTACCATTTTGGTTACAAATTCTGAAGGTACTAAATAAGACATATCATTTCCTCTCTCACTTTCAATTATTCTCAGCGACTCTTAACGAGCCATCTCTATACGATTTCGTATACACATCACTGAGCAATAGCCGTGCCAGATGCTCGCCCGATCCACTATCTGGCTGTTATTGTTAAAGCTATATTGTTCATGCTAATTGCTTCGCAAGGTTATTCAGGCACCGAGTTGGTGCGGCAGCTTCTGTTATTGGTGCATTGCATGCTCGCATTAGCGTGATCCGCTAAAACTTGTCAATTCCTGGTTGGGAGTCATCTATTAACCGAGACTCAATAACTGCGGATGCTTCCCCATACCATCATTCGGGGTTTGGAATTCGATCGTCCGGTTATACTGAGAAGCTAGGTTTTGATTAATCGAAACCGGTTGGTGCACCTCTTGTCAGCCCGACCTGCAGGATAATGAAAAATGTGCTGAATGCTGCAATGCATTGCGTGCTTAAATATTGTCCCTGAGATGCATACCTGTACCCGACATCTTGTAAAGGTCTCGCCACTCGGCCATAAACAATCCTGAGTACCCTTGCTACAACCTAACGCTGTATATGCAGTCTGGTATCATTGTTTCATGCTAACTATCCAGAACCTAACCTACCTTCAGGGCGGCTTGCCGTTACTCCAAAACGTAAACTTGCAGGCGTTTGCCGACCAGCGCATCGGTCTCGTCGGCAAAAATGGCTGTGGCAAATCCACTCTATTTCGCCTGATACGTGGCGAGATTAAACCCGAAAGCGGCGATATCTCAATACAGTCCGGCAAAACAATCGCATTTGTCGAACAGGAAATTGCAACCTCGGAGCAAGCCGCAATTGAATTTGTACTCGACGGTGATGTGGAATTGCGCCTGCTGGAAAAAACCCTGGTACAGGAAAACCACGATGCTCACTGGTTTGAAGCACAGAGTCGCTATGAAGCGATTGGCGGTTACACCGCAAAATCAAGAGCTGCACAGTTGTTGAATGGTTTGGGTTTCGCCAACGACACACTTGAACGCCCGGTAAGCAGCTTTTCTGGCGGATGGCGCATGCGGCTAAATTTGGCCCGAGCGCTGATGCATCGGGCTGATTTACTGCTACTGGACGAGCCCACCAACCACCTCGACCTCGAGGCCATTCTATGGCTGGAACAATATCTGGCGCGCTATCCCGGCAGCCTGCTGCTGGTGTCGCACGACCGCGAATTTCTGAATGCCTGCGTCAACCGCATCGCCCATGTGCACGACAAAACCATCGACACCTATGCCGGTGATTACGACGTTTTTGAGCGTGCGCGTGCCGAAAAAATCACACAGCAGAACCAGGCTTACATCCAGCAACAAGCCAAGGTCGCTCATCTTGAAGATTTTGTGCGGCGGTTTCGTGCCAAGGCCACCAAGGCCAAGCAGGCACAAAGCCGTATCAAGGCGCTCGAACGCATTACCCGTATTGCCCCTGCCCATGTTTCAGATGGTCATTTTGAGCTGGAAATTGAAGCGCCCGAACGCAGCCCCGATTTACTGATGCGTGCCGAAAATATGGGCTTTAAATACGGTGATAAAAATTTATTTCAAAATATTAATCTGGTACTTCGTGCTGGGGCACGTATTGCGTTGTTAGGCCCCAATGGTGCAGGAAAATCCACACTGATCAAGTTATTGGTTGGTGAGCTGGCTCCCACGTCTGGCAAACTGGATCTGACCCCCGATATACGCATCGGTTATTTTGCCCAGCATCAGCTTGAAAATCTGGATAGCAAAGCCACACCGCTGCAACACATGGAACGCTTGGCACCCAAGGAAAAAACCCTTGCCCTGCGTACTTTTCTGGGTCGATTTGGCCTGGCTGGCGACAGCGAGGACCGACCGGTGGCAAGTTTCTCGGGCGGCGAGAAAAGCCGCCTGGCGCTGGCATTATTGGCTTGGCAGAAACCGCATTTGCTGTTGCTGGACGAACCCACCAATCACCTCGATCTGGATATGCGCGATTCGCTCACCATTGCGCTGGAAGAATATTCCGGTGCCGTGGTGATTGTGTCACACGATCGCAGTTTGATACGCGCAGTGGCCGATGAGCTGTGGCTGGTAGCCGATGGTGAAGCAAAACTATTTGAAGGTGACCTGGAGGATTACAAAGTCTGGATTGAAACCCGCCGTCCACGTGAAGCAGTTGCCGCAGAGGTTGCAAAACCCCAGCAAACTGCACCACCCAAACCCAACCGTAAAGCGTTGCAATCAAGACAGTCCAAATTGAATATTGCGCTTGCAGCCGCACAGACCGAGCTGACGATTGTTACAAATAAATTGGCTGACCCGGCAACCTACGATAATTTACCGCGTGGCGAAGTCGACAAATTAAATGTGTTGCACACGACGCTGGAAAAGAAAGTAGCCGAGCTTGAGGAAAGCTGGCTCGAGTTGGAAATGGCGATAGAAGAAAGCTGATCACGCTCACGCTCACCCGCACACCTATTACCTTCGCTCATTATGATAGAATCGTTTCATCCATCCAATAGGGGATTCCAATGAAACATTTGCTCCGTTTCTGCATTGGTTTTTTTCTTTTAATGCTTGCTTTATCAAGTGCTTTTTCAACAGAAGTTCGAGATTATCCCCTCAGCAAAATCTCCGCACATACTTACGTCATTCATGGCCCGCCCGGCTATCCCTCACCCGAGAATCAAAGCTTCATGAACAACCCCGGCTTTGTCGTCACCAAAGACGGTGTGGTGGTGATCGATCCCGGCTCCGGCGTTCAAACCGGACGTATGTTGCTGAAACAGATACGCACAGTAACCAAGCTGCCCGTTACCCATGTTTTTAATACCCATGTACACGGTGACCACTGGCTTGGCAATCAGGCAATTAAAGATGCATATCCCAAGGTTAAAATATTGGCTCACCCAGAGACGATCAAAAAAATAAGTGAGGGTGAAGGCGAGGTCTGGTTAAACATCATGAATGATCTGACCAAAGGATTTACCACGGGAACCCGTTCAGTTCCTCCAGAAACAGCCGTGCTTGATAACACAAACTTAAAAATCGGCGGCATGAATTTTCGTATTTATTCAGCCGTAAAAGCGCACAGCCTAACCGATATCATAATCGAAGCAGTGGAAGAATCCGTTGTTTTTACCGGTGACACGGTACTCAATCAGACTCTTGCGCGCATGGTCGACGGCTCATTCAAAGGCAGTATCGACGCTTGCAACAGAATCGCCGCCATCAATGCCAAACACTATGTACCCGGACATGGGCCGACCGGTGATGTAAGCATCGTCACACACTATCGCGACTATCTTTCGATCTTATATACCAATGTAAAGCAACAATACGGCCTGGGAAAATCGGATTTTGAGATGAAGGATAGTATCGTAGCCAAGCTCAAACCCTATGCTGGATGGGAAAGATTTGACAATCAAGTGGGACAACATATCAGTCTGGCCGTACTGGAAATTGAAGCCACAATGTAGCAAGAAAATTCATCTGAACTTTTCCAAAACATTTTAGTGTTCACAAGTCGATGACGCTTTAAAATGAATTTTCTGTTTATGCTACAACCCTATTGATCATGCAGAGATTGATTAAAATAGGTGTACGCCCAACAAAAAATATTTTTATTCTCACATGCTTTTACCGCTTACTTTAGAATAGCGTTCGTTTGTCATTCCACGTTTAAGCCTCATATGTCACAAGTCGTCATCCTCGATGCAGCACAGGAAAAAAGCCTGCTTCGCAGCCTCTCTGGCATTCAGTTTAGCCATATTCTAGATGTAATGATCATCATGCCATTGGCCCCCATGCTGATGCGCACTTTTGATCTGACCGCCGTGCAATTCGGGTTGCTGGTTTCTGCCTACACTTTCATGGGGGCGATTTCTTCTATTATCGCCGCAATGGTCATTGATCGTTTTGATCGTCGTCGGGTGATGCTTGGTTTTTTTGCCGCTTTTATTGTTGCGACCCTTTTATGCGCTGTGTCCCCAACTTATCACTTATTGCTTTTCGCACGTGGTTTGTCCGGTGTATTTGGCGGCGTATTGGGTTCACTGGTGCATGTCTATATTGCCGACTGTTTTCCCTATGAACACCGTGGCCGCGCAACCGGGAAAATTACCGCCGCATTTTCGGTTGCAACCGTATTGGGTGTACCCGTCAGCTTACTCTTGGTCAACCACTCCATCCTTGGATGGCGCGCACCCTTTATCGTAGTCTCATCTCTTGCCACAATTTTTTTATGGATGGCGTATAGATCAATTCCTTCCATCCCTACACGTATCACTGATCACCGCTGGAGCAAAACACTGGTGCCCATGAAACAGGTACTATCCCACGCCAATCACTGGCGCGCTTTCGCCTATATGTTCTTGATGATGATGGGCGGGTTTACTGTCATTCCTTACATCACGCTATACAGCACCCTCAATCTGCATTTCTCGGAAACACTACTACCCGTCTTGTATTTATCCGGTGGTGCGTTCACCTTTTTTACATCGCAATGGATAGGAAGACTCGCTGACAAACACGGAAAGGCACACGTATTCCGTATCACCGCCGTGTTGGCCATGCTGCCGATATTGGCAATGACGAATGTGACAGATATTCCCTGGTGGGGCGTGCTTTGTATCACAACGCCTTTTTTTATTTTCGTCAGCGGGCGGTTCGTACCCGGCATGGCCATCATCACCTCGGCCAGCATCCCGCATTTGCGCGGCACTTTTATGGGCATAAATTCCGCTGTTCAATCCATTGGATCCTCTATTTCCACGCTCGTGGCGGGCTTTATCATTACGATAAATTCTCAAGGCATGCTGGAGCATTACAACATCGTTGGTTATATTGCCTGCGTTGCGATACTGGCGACACTTTGGCTTGTGGGCTACATCAAGGTTGCAACGAACAATGCTAATTATTGAAGAATTCAATATCGCACCTGACGCCTGAAAACCCATGAAGCCCGCCCGCTTAATACGGTGCTTTAAATCTTGTTTGATGATTTTATTTTGGTTTTAACAGAAAAGAACAAGGTAAGGTGCGGGTAAGTACTTCTGCATAGATGGCCTCCGTTTTTAAAAATCCCCAGATACCTTTACGCAAACCAGCATCATTGTTTGAGTGGTATAAATTACGGGATATTATTCACGACTGCCACGCCATTTCTTGTTGAAATATAAAGAGAGGTTCCGTATACGGCGACCCCCAAAGGAAATTCGATCGTTCCCGGCAAGACGCCTGGAGCAAATCCTTTTTGGCCTGATATACCGACCAAAGTAGTGACAACACCTTCTGCATTTATTTTCCTGATAACATGGTTGTTGTAATCTGCCACATAGACATTTCCATTACGATCAGTCGCTATACCTCGAGGATTGTCAAAGCGTGCTGCTTCTCCGACTCCGTCTGAGCTTCCCTGAACCCCGGCCTTCCCCGCTAACGCTGTGACCACACCTTCTCGTGTGATTTTTCGAATTGTATGGTTGCCGGTGTCAGCCACATAAATATTGCCCGCACGATCAAGCGCGATGCCATCCGGGCTACTCAAGCGCGCCTCAGTACCCACTCCATCTATGCTGCCACGCTTGCCAACTGATCCGGCAAACACCTTAACAATATCTGAAAATAGTGTGCGTCGAATAATCTTCCGGATAGTATTGTCGCTGCTATCTGTTATATAAATATTGCCAACACTGTCCGTTGCAATACCTTGTGGATGTTGTAAATTTCCTGTCTTGTCTACTACCGTGCTCACAAAACCTCTCGCACTAATTTTACGAACAGCACTGTAAGACTTGTCCACAAAAAATCTGGGCCAAAAATAGTAACCACCGCCCGCCTCACGGTTGGGTGCTTCGCAATCGGTTACATATACATCCCCAGTCAAACTGGTCGCTACACCCGTCAAGATATTAAATGACCGTGCACCTCCCCGCGAATCGGTTACATTGGAATGATTCCAGTTACCGTTATCCAATGTGCTCACCACACCCGCAGGCGTTATTTTTCGCAAGATTCTGCCGCTATCCACGACAAAGACGTTACCTGAACTATCGGTCGCAAGCGCACTCGGGCTGTCGAAACGGGCCCGGGCACCTTCGCCATCCATATACCCAAAATTACTTTCCCTGCCAGCAAATTTGCTCACCTCTCCCTGTGGCGTAATTTTACGTATGGCATTGTTGGCACTGTCGGCCACAAAAATATTTCCCTCACTATCCACGACCAAACCACCCGGTTGATCAAATTTCGCGGCAGCACCAGTTCCATCAATCAAGCCCAGCGAATGGTAGTCGATCATTGTCCCTGCCAGCGTACTGATTTCGCCAGTTGAAATAATTTTGCTGATAGCAGACGTATGGTTTGATATATAGAGCGTACCTGAACGGTCTATTGCGATACCGCTTGCATATACTCCCGCATCTTCACGGATAAAAGTACTCACCGCGGCTGATGGTGAGATCTTTCGTATACTCGAGCCATCCACAACAAAAAGATTCCCTTCACTATCAATAGTGATTTCTTCCGGATGTTTAAAGCGTGCTGCTTTGCCAACGCCATCTACAATATTGTATTCACCTGCAAGGCCCGCAAACGTACTCACCACGCCGTCTGGTGTAATTTTTCGAATGACATGATTGAGGGCATCAGCAACATATAGATTGGCTGAACGATCAATTGCCAAACCACCTGGATAATAAAATTGCGCCTCGATACCAGCACCATCTTTAAAACCCGATTGGCCAGCTATACCGGCAAGGGTGCTCACAACACCTTCGGGAGAAATTTTGCGTATCGTATGATTTCGGCTATCTGACACATAAACATAACCCGCATTATCAACCGCCACACCTTGTGGGTGATTGAATCGCGCCGAGGGACCTATGCCGTCTTCACTACCAAGCTCGCCTGCAGCTCCGGCAAATGTACTGACTATTCCTGAAGGGGTAATTTTTCGAATGGTGCTATTACTATCACCGGGATATCTGTTTTCACCCGTATCTGTCACATAAAGATTACCTGCCTTGTCGAGGGCAACACCTCTTGGGTAAGTGAAACGCGCGGTTAAACCAGCACCGTCATCACCTCGCCCACTCAGATCACCCGCAAAGGGACGCAGTTCCGGTACGGTCAAGATTTCACTTATTGCGTTGTTACTTCCTATCCATATCAGGGTGAAAATAAACAAGACGACTTTCGAACAATGCTTAATCATCCCACCCCCTGTATCAAGACATACGCACGAAATATCGCATCATGCATAGGCAACAATTGAATTATTGCTCGATTTTTTTACTACGCACTTATCCGCACAACTGTTGCCCTACTGAATTTTTCGGATTTTATGATTTCTCCGATCTGCCACAAAAAGGTTGCTACCATCACTGACAATCCCTGCAGGATCACTAAAGGATGAAGTCGCGCCTGATCCATTAGCTGCACCAGCGACAACAGTCGCACCGGGAGCACCAGTCAGGCTGGTAACTACACCTGTTGAAATTACAATTTTGCGGATTTTGTTATTCTGATTATCCGCGACATAAAGATTAGTGCCATCGGTAGTGATACCAACGGGGTAACTAAACGTTGCCAATTTTCCGGTTCCATCGGCGAATCCGGATTTACCTGATCCGGCCAACGTTGTTACCACGCCGGATGCGATAACAATCTTACGGATAGCGCAGTTCACCCCGTCCGTCACATACAAATTACTACCATCACTGGTCAGTTTATTGGGTTCATTAAAAACGGCGTTTTTACCCGTGCCATCTGCAAAGCCCGGGGAACCTGACCCTGCGAGGGTCGATACTGTACCGCTATTAATATCAATTTTGCGGATTTCATGATTCCCCAAATCTGCCACGTAAACATTACTTCCGACGAGTACCATTCCGTGCGGCTTATTAAACGAAGCCTTTGTACCGATAGGATCATCCGTAGCGCCTGGTGTTCCCGATCCGGCCAAAGTAGTAACCTCGCCGGTTTTGATCGCTACTTTTCGAATCTTGTTATTATAGAAATCCGCCACATACAAATTCGTTCCATCCGTGGTGATACCAGCCGGGCCATTGAAGGATGGCACACCATCCCTGGTATCAACTGCGCCCGCAACATCCACACCCGCTAGCGTTGTCGTATTACCCGTGACAATCTCAATTTTCCGAATTTTATTCCCGTTGATTTCTGCTATATACAGGTTAGTGCCATCAGTCGTTATCCCATAGGGATGATTAAATGTTGCAATCCCGGTACCGTCTGCTGAACCCAACACGCCGGTACCCGCCTGCGTGCTGACCAAGGGGGTCAGGTTCAGGGTAGTGCCCTGTATTGTCCCGCCCAACAAGCTGCCCGCTGTAATTGCAAGCAGTGCGGGAGAGGATGATTTTTTTCCCGCGCTCGCCGTTACATTACACGTGCCCGGAGCTTTCCCAGTCGCGATACCGGTATTACTCAAGCTGATATCGCCCGAACTGCAGGTATATCCCCACGTTATATTCCCCAGATAGTCGGTACCGTCGGACAACTTTGCTATCGCATTAAATTGCGTTGTTCCCAACACACTGATCGAGGCCGCGTCCGGACTGATCAATACACTTGCCACGTCTGCTATAGCATTAAAATTACCGACTACACCATCCGCACTGGAAATGAGTGTTTTTTGGGTGATGGGGTCAAATAGGTAACCGGATAACCTGGGCGTAAGTGTGTAATTGCCACTGGTTAATCCGGCGAAGCTGTACTTCCCGCTGGCATCCGTTGTCGTCGTTCCACTTTTGGCGCCATTCAATGTTATCAACACACCGTTCACCTTGGCTCCCGTCACAGTACCGCCAAGCAGGTAGGATTTATCGACTAGGGTTGTTGCATTGAAAGTTGGCAAAATAAAACTGGCGTCGGTTACGCTAACCGCAATACTGGCTGGATCAAAAGTAAACCCGGCCAAAACTGGCGTTACCGTGTAGTCACCCATTTTGAGTCCGGCAAAGCTAAACTTGCCCTCTACATCGCTGGGCATTTCCCTAGCTTCCGCCCCCGTCAGCTTGAGCACCACACCGCTGGCCCCTTTCACCGAACCCGAGATAGCGTAGGTGGAAACGTTGACCGCAGTAGACATAAAACTATTCAACGTTACGTTGCCATTTTTGATAGACGTTTGCATGTCGACCGGGTGAAAACTGTAACCGGGCAGCGAGGGTGTAACGGTGTAACTGCCGTTGGCTAAATTCGTAAAACTGAAATTTCCGCTGGAGTTGGTCGTCGTCTTGGCCTCGCTCGTACCACTCAGGGTAAGCGTAACCTCATGGACCATCGCACCCGAGATACCTCCAGAAAGTGTGTAGACAGTCAGACTATTGAGCCCTGCTCGATCTCCTCCCCCGCCTGACCCACAGCCAAACATATGCAGGCTAATGAAACATGTCAAAACTACGCGGTTGAGGAACGTACTCAGCTTAACTTGCTGCATGTTGTGACTCCGTTTTATTAATTCGATTATTAGTTTGCTTGTGCAGTGCTTTATATTTCAGGTGTTAGGTTTCTGTATTTATACCGTATCAAGTTTTGACAAGGCTTTATTTTCAAATCTGACCCC
>Ga0315270_10001225_pt1 | contig 13663 bp, 13 predicted proteins | sample C1_bottom_MG_FD_204932 | JGI IMG/M metagenome (GOLD analysis project Ga0315270, IMG submission 204932) | Sediment microbial communities from Yellowstone Lake, YNP, Wyoming, USA - C1_bottom | ecosystem: Environmental > Aquatic > Freshwater > Lake > Sediment | place: USA: Wyoming | collected... | reverse complement strand
CCGTGGTGTAATCAAGGGCGAGGCTTTGCAGGATTTTATTAACCATGCAGTCAGGCAGCGCACCTTGGAGAAAATGACGAAAACTTTTGCTGTCGTTGCGACTGATTTGCAAAGTGGCGAAATGATTGTTTTTCGTAGCGGCAACACCGGCATGGCAGTGCGCGCTTCCAGCTCGGTACCGGGCGTATTCCAGCCGGTCAGCATCAACGGCCACGAGTACGTGGATGGCGGCCTGGTCTCTCCGGTTCCGGTACGCGTTGCGCGTGCGCTGGGTGCCGACTTTGTCATTGCTGTCGACATTTCGGACAAACCAAAAAACAACAAGACTGAAAGCAGCTTTGACGTGCTGTTGCAGACTTTTAATATCATGGGGCAGTCGATCAGCCGCAACGAACTGGCGGAGGCAGACATCGTGATACGCCCTCTCACGCCCGGAATCAACGCGACCGATTTCAAGGGCAGGCATCACGCCGTGCTGCAGGGCGAAATAGCAGTCGCAGCAGTCCTGCCAGAACTCAAGGTAAAGCTGGCAAAAAAGAACGAGAATCGCCTGGCTGTGACATCACTCGAAGGGGCTCCCAGAAATTTAAAATTCTAAACACGACAATCCTTGCAAAGGCTGCGCGAAAAAAATTCAGCCCGCACCAAATAAAAAAAGGCCGGGATTTCTCCCGGCCTTTTTTTGCTGTGTAGTGCAGCGAAAACTTTACAGCATCAGCTTACTTCCTGAATACACCAGTCTTCAATGGCAAGCCATTGCTGATATAACTATGGAAATATTCCAGGTCATTTGAATCAGCTGAACCTTGCTTGATAGGATCTGCTACCAGGGTGTTCTTCTGGCAACCGAAGTAACGCTGTTGCAGCGTAACAAGACTTAAACCGTCATTGCTCTTGTCCAGGCGGAATACAGGGAAGTGGGCTGCATGGCCGATCGCAGGAGAAAGCTCCTCGGTGCGTGCAACTTTTTCTGCATGCTGAATATGGCAACTCGCACAAGCCTGCTCCGCCTTGCCAAAACGTCCGTAGAAAAGAGCTTTGCCACGTGCAAATGCAGCTTTCTCGGCATCAGTCTTGACTTCCATCTTGATACGAGAGCCATCGGATAACTTGCGTGCAACGACAGACAACGCACCCATTGTTTTCATATCCTTATATTCCAGCGGCTTCTCACCGTTGGACACGAGGCACTGGTTCAACGCACCTTCAAAGGTAAGCACCTTGCCTGAAACTGCATCAACTTTTGGATAATCATTTGCAGCACCTTTGCCGCCATGAGGGAAGCAGTCGGCAAACTTCTTGCCATTGGCAAATGGTGTCTCCCAAAGTTTTTTGCCTGCAGCCATAGCCTGTGCATAGCTCTCAGGCTGGTCGAATGAATCATTCATACGATCTGTCCAGAACTTGTTGTACTCTCTGGAGCCCTTGGAAAAATTCATCGAGCCATCTACAAAAGCATCGCCCTTGACTTCAGGCATTGTTTCTTTGAAATGTTTTTGGATCGCTTTCAGTGTTGCTTCTGCGGTAACTTCCGATTCTCCGGCAGTTTTCACAGTCTCTGCAAACGCAGGCAGGCTAAACGCGAGCAATAAAACGAGTATAAAATTTTTCATTCGTAACCTCTTAATATTGATAGATATATTGAGCAATAACGTCAATTTGCTCAGGTGTCAGAATCTTATTGCGTCCGAACGGAGGCATGATCGTTTCAGGAGAAAATACCTTCTGATCTGCGATGGCTGCTTTCAGTTTCGCGAAATCAGGGAAACGCCCCTTCATGCCGATGAACGGAGGACCAACGTCGCCAGCAACCAATTGTGGGGCGGCAGGTATTGCATGGCATGCAGTGCAGTTTCCAATGTTCGGATTGATCATTATTTTCACTGCATCCATTTCAACCACTTTGACTTCTTTGGGAGCTTCAGCTGCAGGTGCTGCTGCCGGGGTAGCCGGTGCGGTCTTGCAACCCTGCAGTAGCAGGGTGCTAAGTATTGCTAAAAATATTATTCTTTTCATAAAATCCCCTCTCCTTAATTTCAGTTTTAAAAAGCGTAATCAGTCAAAATTACAATAGCATTGTGACCATCGATTTAACCGCTATAAAGTATCGCAGAATAGCGATGACTAAGCAACCCGCAAGCCCAACAAAATATGCCTTGGCGGGCAATCTGCGCATCTTCAGTACGCCACAAATCTGCTTAACATATTCATTCTATGAGTATATCAATATAGCCTTATATTCCATTCTGCATCACTTGGAAAATCGCAACTTACAGGACGTTTCAACTGTTAAATTTATTCCACCTCGCTTGATTATTTTCTGATTAGCTGCGTTCTCATTTACTCATCGCTTCTCTCTCCATTAACAGGTAAGTGTTATAGGCATTGGCGCGGTTGGCGTCCTGAAAGGCTGGCAGCTTGGAAAATTGGCTCCAGTCGGTATGCGCATAAACCTCTTCAAACGGCACAAAATCTTTCACCGCATTGCCCATCACATGCCTGATATAAGTCAGATAGTCACGCGTCAGCTGCAGGTCGGCCACCGGCGTGGCGGATGCGGCTCCATGCCCGGGTATCATGAATTTTGACTTGAATGCGGTCAGCTTATCCAGCGCTTCCAGCCACAGGCGGCTGTCTGCGTTGCCCACAAACGGTACACGGCCCTTGAAAACCAGATCGCCCGAATACAGCACCCCGTCCTCTTTGACAAATAATGCCATGTCTTCCGACGAATGAGCGGGGCCTACATAGCGCAACTCAAAATGCAATCCGCCCATTTCAAAGTTTGCATCACCAGCGAGCCATTTATCGGCTGGCACCAGCTGTGTACTCTCATCAACCCATGGCTTCAGCATTTCGCGCCGCTGCTGTAGCCGCAGTTGCGCTTCATCCGAGACCAGGTATTCCTGCCCGGCGGTATGCGCCCATATTTCGGCGCCCAAAGCCTTGAATACCTGCAGCCCGTATATATGGTCTGCATGATAATGACTGATGATGACGCGCTTGATGGGCTGCTTTGTGATTTTCCTGATCGCTGCAACCAGCTTGCTGGCGAGTGCCGGTGTGCCCAGCGTGTCGAACACAATCACGCCCGCACCGGTCACCACAAAACCGGCATTGGACATATAGCCCTGATTCTCGGCAGAGGCTGCGCCGGACATGCCTTCAACATAATAGCTATGAGCGCTTATCTTGATCGGCTTAATCTCTATGACCACACTTTTATCCGTGCCGGCATACGACAGAATATTCCAGCTGAACAGACAGACAAACATGAATAATTTATGCATCGCACACCCCACCCGTGTTTAACTTTACTGCATACAGATTCAGTCGGCTGCAGCCAAGCGTATCGTATAGGGACCCGATTTTTCGTCACGCACGACGATCAGCAATTTATGTTTTTGCGCATCCTCGACCAGTTCCTTAAACGAGCGGTAGCCGTAGGAGGACTCGGTAAATCCCGGCTTGCGCCGCTGCATCGTATTTTTTACCAGCGAGCCCCATATCTTCTCGTCCGAGCCGCGCTCTGCGATCAGAGCTTCCACGGTCTCAACGATAAAATCGAGCGCTTCCTGGCGTTTGTCATCATCGCTTTTGCTGGCTGTTTTTTTCTTGTCTGCTGAATCTTTAGCTGGTGCTTTTTTCGCTTTGCGCTTTTGTTTGGCCTCCTGCTCCAGCACCAGATCGTCATAGAAAATAAATTCGTCACAGTTGGCGCTCAGCAGATCCGAGGTCGAGTCTTTTACACCGATGCCGATCACGTATTTATTGTTCTCGCGCAGCTTGGAAACCAGCGGTGAAAAATCCGAGTCGCCGCTGATGATCACAAAAGTATCCACATGCGATTTTGTATAGCAAAGATCGAGCGCATCCACAACCAGTCGGATATCGGCCGAATTTTTTCCCGACTGCCGCACATGCGGGATTTCTATTAATTCAAATGCCGCTTCGTGCATCGTCGCCTTGAATTCCTTGTAGCGATCCCAGTCGCAATAGGCCTTTTTGACCACAATACTGCCCTTCAGCAGCAGGCGTTCAAGGACTTTTTTTATATCGAACTGTGCATATTTTGCATCACGCACACCTAGCGCAACGTTCTCAAAATCGCAGAACAATGCCATATTGGTTATTTCATTTTGTCCGGCCATTTGCACACCTCTTCATTTCTGGTTGATTCACCTGGCAACTGCACTGAGACTATACCTGCAAAAAAACGATCAGACGACCCTGCTCGAACTGCTTGTCTGCGCTGGCACTGAGCCGCTATTGAATTAGCGGAGTTAATTATAAATAAAAAAGGACCTGACTGAGGTAAGCTATGCGCTGGACATGACGGATTCCTACAGTGAGTATGACTGCACAGACACTTGTTTCCCTGCTGTTCCCAAGACAGGCCACGCTGTCCCATCGCGAGCGCATCATATCAGGCCTGGGCGGGATTACAGCCATCCTGATAACCGCCTGGCTGACCCATGTTTTCATCGGACCCGTGGCGGCTCCCTATCTGCTTGCCGCGATGGGAGCCTCGACTGTCTTGCTCCTGGGAGCGCCCCACAGCCCCTTTTCACAACCATGGTCTTTTGTCGGGGGACACCTGGTATCAGCCGCGATCGGGGTAACTTGCGCAATGTATCTGCACAATATTTACCTGTCTGCCGGACTGGCAGTGGGTCTCTCCATCATAGCAATGTACTACCTGCGCTGCATCCATCCGCCGGGTGGCGCCACGTCACTGCTGACGGTAATTGGCGACCAGAAAATCCATGCCATGGGGTATCACTTCATCATCATGCCCGTGCTTGCGAATGTGGTGATCCTGTTGAGCGTTGCCCTTCTGATCAACAGATTTATCCTGAGGCGCAACTATCCGCTTAACCTGCCGCTGCCCGGCAACGACATATCCCGTGACAGTGTCCGTGCAACTGTCAAGTTGAGCTTCAACAAGGAAGATTTGACTGCGGCACTGAGGGAGATGAATGGTTACATAGACGTAACCGGCGAGGATCTGGTAAAGATTTATTCCCTGGCAGTCGTTCATTCCCATAGGCGGCGCCTGGGAGAGATCCGACTTAAGGACATCATGACGCGGAATGTTATTACGATTAAGCCTGAACAGCCACTGGAAGAAATCTGGAAGCTGATCCGCAGCCATAATATTCGCGGAGTGCCGGTCATAAATGATGCAAAAAAACTGGTGGGAATCGTGTCCATTGCGGATTTTCTGAAAGTGACGGACTGGCGAATGTGCAACACCCTGGCTGCACGTATCAAGTTCCTTTTTTTACGCAAACCCAGCCACACAGCAGAGCAGATTATGAGCACCCCGGTAACCGTAGGTCACGAAAACATGCTGATGACGGAAGCTTTCCTGCTGTTTGCTGAAAAGGGGATCAACCACCTGCCCCTGGTGGATGAAAATGGCGAGCTGGTCGGCATTCTTACACGCCTTGATCTGCTCTCTTCCCTGTATGAGAATATGGCCACCCTATCACACGACTAAGCAGCGCACTGCTCACACAGGAATTATGGCCTTTTCCCTGTGCGGCTGTCTTCTTTTCTGACCGATAGTTTTTTCAGCAGACAGGCTGCTTCACGCGCGAGATCGTTTACGCCTGTATCGGTTTCATCTGCACCATACTGCACGCTTGTCAGCTTCTGCACTACAGCAGCCAGCCGTTCATCACCGTGATGAAGCTGTAACCACTGTTGCAGGGTAAGGCACTGCACAGCGGCCGTTGCCCTGTCAAATTTAAGCAATGCCCGCTGCAGTTCAACTGCACTCGTGGCGCTGCTGATCGCCAGCAGGGATTTCCGCCTTTTCAGCGCGCGCCTGAATGCCTTAAGCAGCCAATAGCCGAGGCCGGCTGCGCCAAGCAATAGCAGCAATCCAGCTGCAACTTTTTGCACGGTTTGCCACAACGGATTAAACACCTCAATACGGGCGCCCGCAATTACAACCGCTTCGACTCGCCCGCTGGCAGGGTCGTAGTACGGCAGATTGATTTCAGGCAGTTGCAGCATACCCGAACGCAACGGCACAAATGGCAGAGTGACCAGCAGTGTCTGAGTAGCAGTGGTGGTGCGCGCAGTGTCTGCAGCGCTGATCATCGGCGGATAAAAGCGCAGCGACTCGCTGCTGCGAATTGCCGACAGCAGCTTGCCCACGCCTTCCGCACTGATGCCGGAACCTTGCACGGCAAACGTCCAGTTGACGGGTCGCTCCAGCGCGGCTTCAGCGGGCAGCGGATCAACCGCAACAACAGGCTTCCCAACTGGAACATGCACGGGAAGATAGGCCGGCACCGGAGCGGCGTCTATCCACAAAGGAGCAAGCGCATAGCGCAGGCGCGTGCCAAATTTAAACGCATCAAGCATCGGGAACTCGACCGTCATGCCGCCTTCGCGCAAGGGCATCAGCGCCCATGCGTAGTGATGGACGGTGTAGCGGGTGCCGTCCACCGTTTCTTCGCGCTGGCTTTCGGCCAGCCTGCGCTGGTGCGCGCCTGCTGCCACAATTTCGCGCGGAGCGGTCCATTGCGGACTGCCATCGTCGTAAATCTCCAGCGTCAGCGTGGCCGCCTGGCGCACCTGCAGACGCGTCGTGTCCAGCTTGGTCCTGAAAATAACCCGTGAAGTTTGCTGGCTGGATTCAAGCACTGACACCACTAATGCCTGGCTATTTTTTCCGCGGTAGCTTAACGCGGGCAGTTGCAACTTTCCTGCACGCAGCGGGTACAGTGTGAGTGTCATCGTTTCGCTGCTGATACTGCGGCCTTTTTTGCTTTGCGACTGCACATTGCTGGAGATGCCGTAAACATTAAAATCCTGTTTAAGTTTGTCCAGACTGATACTGCTCAGGGGCTCGCGCACATCCTCTGCCTTGAGCTCCACCATCAGCGGTTCGCCGAGTGCCATGGTTTTTTTATCCGCCCTGATCGTCAAGCGCACGTCGGCCACTGCCAGGCCTGGCCATGCTGCACACAGCAGCAGTGCTGGCAGCCATATTTTTTTTACCATGGCGGCATCTCCGGCTGCGGCATGTACTCCCGCGCCGCTTCGATCTTGACCAGCGCTTTATGCATGGCAGCGGGACTGTCCGCTGCCAGCTCCAGTTTTTTTAGCGCGGCACGGTAGGCAATATCGCTGCCTGACTGTGCCGTTGAACTATTGCCGGCCGATTGATTTTCGCTCGAAAGCAGTCTGGCTATGTCGCCTTGCTGCAGCTCGCTGCCATGGCCCGGGGATTTATCCTTCTTTTCGTCGGACGGCTCAAGCGACACCGGTTTATCACTGGCATCGTCACCCAGATCACCCCCCGTTCCGCGCCCGCGACGACCTAAAATTCCCTGTGATTTTTTGCCTGCCTTGCTTGTCTCGGCCAGCTTTCCGGCAGCCAGCGCAAGGTTGGCCCGGGCATCCTGATTGTCGGGCACGTATTTCAGCACGCCAAGAAAAGCATCCGCTGCGGCGCGATAGCCGCCGGCAATAAAATAGCTGTTACCCAGATTAAACAAGGCCTGCTCGCGCTGCCTGGCATCGTGCGCTTCCAGCAGCGCAGTGCTGAATTGCCTGATCGCATACTGGTAATCTTTGCGTCTGTAGGCAGCAGCGCCCTCCCCCATCCGCGCCGCATAGCCCTGCAGATCGCCATACAAAGTTTGTGCCAGTGCATGGTTGTGATTGCGGTAAGCATCGTAGGCATCGGCTTCAGTTGCATGGGCATCATGCACACCGATACCCGCAACCGCACTCACTACAATCAGCAACGAGGCTGTTACAGTCAGCTGTGCTTTTTTCAGCCTGAACGGGAAATACAGGATGCCGAACAGCAGCAGCGCGGGCAGCAGGAAGATGGCATACAGCTCCTGCCAGGCCTGCACATTTTCTGCGGCTTGCTTGCCGCCCGCCAGCGTCAACAGACCATTGTCATACAGCGAGCGCCAGTCACCATCGCCATCTTCAACCGCAACAAATTTCCCCCTGGTCTTTTGTGCCAGTCCGGCAAAACCGGTCTCATCCATGCGGCTCACCACTTCCACGCCCTCGTCTACCAGGGTATTACCGTTAGCCTGCGGGATGGTTGCGCCTGCAGCCGTGCCCACACCCAGGATATACAGCCTGATACCGGCGCCCGCCAGTTTGTCCGCGACCTCCCGCACCGCAGCACCCGCCGGACCCGACAGGGCGCTGTTCTCGGCATCGCTCAGCAGCAGGATGGCGCGGCTGGCTGATTTCTCACCGTTATCATCCCCGTATTTTTTTTCAGCAAATTTGCGCATCGCCAGCTCCAGTGCGCCGGCGATAGCGCTGCCGGGCGCATCGAACAATGCGGGTTCGGCAATCTGCAGGTAATAGCGCAGGGCCGCGTAATCCCGGCTCAAGGGCATAATCTGCGCGGCGCTGCCGGAGAAGGCAATCAGTCCCAGACGTTCACCGTGCAGCCTAGGCAACAGATCCAGCAGCTCAAGCCTGGCGCGTTGCAGGCGCTGCGGCGAAATATCCTGCGCCTGCATCGACGGCGACACATCCAGTATCACCATGATATCCATCTCGTGGCGCTGCGCGGCCTGCTGCCCGTTGTTACTGACCAGCGGGAGACGTGGCCCCGCTAGCGCGCAAGCCAGCAATATCCACGCGGCAAGATTTATCACTCTGCTCCATACACCCTGCTTTACTCCCAGACTTCCGCGCACCACCCACGCCAGCAAATGGGCATCGGCGTAGTGCATCACCTGCTTGCGGCGCAGCCTGAGCAGCAGCGCCATCAGCACCGGCTGCAGTAACAGCAGCGCCCACCATGGATGTGACCATTCGAGTTGTGACCAATTTATCATGTAGCCATCCTGCGTATCTGCAGCAAGCGCGCGGCGCTAAACAAACAGACTGCCAACAAAAGTGCCGCCCAGTACCACTCGTCCACCACACGCCGTGTGGAAGGCCGCGTAATGGTTTGTTCCAGCTTGCCGATATCCGCCACCACCGCCTGCAATGCGCCGCTGTTATCTGCGCGGTAAAAACGGCCGCCGGTGAGGCTGGCGATCTGCCGCAGATCAGGTTCGATAACCTTAATTTCGCGCAGCGATTCGTTCGTCCCCTCTCCCGCCGGGAGAGGGTTAGGGAGAGGGAGGCTAACTTTATTGAGAACGCGCCCCTCGGCAAACAGATCGCTGCCGACTTGCACGGTGTAGATCGCCACGCCCATGCGCCTGGCCAGCTCCACCGCTTCGCTCGGCGTGATATCGCCCGCAGTGTTTTCGGTGTTGTCGCTGAACAATATCAGCGCCGGTCTTAACGCCTGGCGCTCGCGCAACTGCTTCAATGCCAGACCCAGCGCATCGCCTATCGCCGTGTTGTCTCCGGCTATGCCGACCTGCGCCTGCTGAATCATGCCGGTCACCAGCTCGCGGTCAAAGCTGGGCGGCACCATGGTCGCGGCGGTCGTACCAAACACAATCACACCGAAGCGGTCGCCCTGACGCGCCGCGACAAAGCGGCTCACCACGCCCTTCAGCACGGCGAGGCGCTCCACCCGCTGGCCGTCCAGTTCAAAGTCGTCGATGCTCATGGTTTTTGAGGTGTCGATCAGCATCACAATCTCGCGCCCTTCCGGATTTTCCGGAATCAAATCGCCGATGCGCTGCGGTTGCGCCAGGGCCAGCACCAGCAACAGCAGTGCGCTGCCGTTCAGGGCCAGATACCAGCGCGATGATGTCGGGGGCGTGTTTCGTTCATCAGGCAAGGGGCTGAGATCGGGATGCAGCAGCACCATGCCGGTGCTGCCGATATCGTCTGCATCCGCATTTTTGCTTGCCGCACGCCACACCGCTGCGAGCAGCAGCGGCAATAACAGCAGCCATGCGGGATGGGCGAGGACGATCATGATTATTTGTATACCATTGCGGTGATCTGGGCCCACAAACCCATCGCGCTGATTATCACCACGCCGCCACCCATCCAGCGCTTGAACGCGACATCGTTTTTGCTGATGGTCTCATGCGCCTTCAGCCCCAGATAGTGGCCAACGGCGGCGACGGGAAGCAGGCTCAGCGCGGCAAGGAAGTGCAGATCAACCGACAGGATTACAAAGGTGGTCATTTTGATGCTGACCAGTGCAAACCATAATACAAACAGCGTATCGCGCAATTGCTCCTTGCGCACCCTGCGCATAAACACCGCGACCATCAAAGGCGCGCCGGTCAACGAGGTGCCGGCGATGTAGCCGCCCAGCACCAGCAGCAGCTTGTCTACCCAGCCGTGATGACTCTCTATCACGTAATTTAAAAACCAGATGACGCCATAAAACAGCGTGACCGAATAGATGAAAATATTGAGCCATGACGCAGGCAGGTTAACCAGACCGAACACGCCTATGATCGCCGGCGGCACGATAAACAGTGATGCATGGCGCAGATAAGCCCAGTCCACATTATTGAGGCGGGTAAACAGGGTGAGGCCGGAGAAAAACAACAAATGCACGCTGATGATAGGCAGCCAGAACAGCGGCTGGTTGCTGATGAACAGGAACAGGGGCAGCCCCAGCGCCGCACCGCCAAAGCCGAGACCGGTGCGTACAAATCCGGTCCAGATAAACAGCAGCGCAATCGCGATAGTCTGGTAGAGGGTGAAGTCAAGCAGCATGAAATTTCCAGTATTGTTGTAAATAGTGATCAGCGGCTATAGCGCCACAACCACTTTTCTATCTGTGCAAACAGTGCCGCGAGCGCGCCTGCATCCAGCTCCGCACCGCGCTGGTACAGCACCGTATCGAGATGCTGCATGAACTCCGGCCACGCTGTGCGATCCTGCTGCTTAAACATCACAGGCACCTCTTCGGCACGCAGCCGCTTAATCCCCAGACCGCGGCGCAGCTCCAGAGCCAGCATAAACACACTTTCATGCGGGGTCAGTTCTCCCGCAACTGCCTGCAGCCGCAATTTTCGCAAGCGCCTGAGCGCGCGATAAGCCGGCAATTTGTATTTCAAAATAGCGACTGCCAGCACCACCAATATTGTGACTGCTGCGGCAATCCACGGCCAGTTGCCATGCGCAGCAAGCAGCGGGGCGGCGGGTTCAACAATATCGATCAGGCCGCCAATATCGGCAACCCCGCTGGCAGCTTCATTCATAACCGTTGACCCTTGCAAATAAACCATAAACGTCGCCGTCGGTGGCGCAGCGGTGCAAGCGTACGCCGACACGTTCAAACAGCAGGCGCTGCTGCTGCTGCAGCGCAGCGGCTTCTTTGCTGAACGCATTGCGCACACGCTGGCTGCCGGTATCCAGCCAGCGCAGCTTGCCTGTCGCGACATCGAGAAAACGCATCATGCCGACATTGGGCAGATTCTCTTCCGCGCCATCCGTCACCTGCAGCGCCAGCAGGCCATGATGCGATGCCAGGCGCATCAGGATGGGCAGGTCCTGCTCGTGCAGTTGCGCAAAATCGCTGATCAGCACCAGCCTTGATCCGAACGGCAGCAGCGCATCCAGCTGGCGCAGCATTTCAGAAAAAGTGCGCGCTTCTTCATGTGTATCATGCTGCAACGGCGGGCAGGCTGCGATGGCGGCGCGCACCAGCCGCGTTGCACCCTCCTCGCCATTGCGGCACGGCAGGGTAAAGCCGCCGGGCTGCCACAGCGTGCCGCCGATGCAGGTGTTGCCGGGCATCGCAGCAAATGCGAAAACGGCTGCAATGCGCGCGGCGAGGGTCACTTTGAGCTGCGTGCGGGTACCGAAGCGCATGCTGGCGCCGCGATCGATGACGATGTGCAATGCGGGCTGATGCTCTTCGCGGTAGACTTTCAGATAGGGCTTGCCGGTGCGCGCGGTGGTGCGCCAGTCCATGTCGCGCATCTCGTCGCCGCGCTGGTAGAGCCGCACTTCTTCAAAATCCATGCCGCGCCCGAGGTAGACCGAGCGGTAATCCCCCGCCTGCCGGTAGTGCACGTCTTTGGCTTGCCGGTGCGCAAGATCCATCGCCTGCACATGCTGGATGATTTCGGCGAGATCCGCATCGCTCAGCAGCGGTGCGTGCAGTTGCTGCGCCGTCATCTGTCCTTGATTAACAGGCAGATGGCGAGTAATTAAGCTGCAAAGATTGCTCAACATGATTCAGGAAATTTTTGCAGCATTTATTAATCCGAACACTCCATTAGAAGCAAACCCCCTCCAGCTCCCCCTTGACAGGGGGAGAGCCAATTCCGCTCCTCCCCTGTCAAGGGGAGGCTGGGAGGGGTTTAAACCTATTGGATTATTTGGGACTAATATTTCCATCAGGGAATCGGCACGGCTTCAAGCAATGTCCTGACCATGTCGTCACGCGAGATTTTTTCCATGCGCGCGGTGAAGCTGGGGATGATGCGGTGGCGCAGGCAATCCGGTGCCACTGCAATTATGTCGTCGGGTATCACATGCTCGCGTCCCTGCATATAGGCCGTTGCGGCAGCGGCGTGCACGATCGCCAGCGAGCCGCGCGGGCTCGCACCGACCTCGATAAAGCCGGCAAACTGCGGCAGCCATTTATCAATCTGCCGCGTCGCGCCGACCAGTGCGACCACGTATTGCTCCAGCACCGGGGCAATATGGATGCGCTTTACCTCTTCTCTTGCGGCGAGCACGGTCTGCACATCGACCACGGCTCCCTGCGGGGCCGGCTCCGTGCCCGTCATGCGCTCGCGGTCGCGCTGCAAGATCAGCAGTTCTTCTTCCGCGCTGGGGTAATCCAGCATCACATGCAGCAAAAATCTGTCCATCTGCGCTTCCGGCAGCGGATAGGTTCCCGCCTGGTCGAGCGGATTTTGCGTCGCCATCACCATAAACAATTCCGGCAAAGGACGCGTCACGCCGCCCACCGTAATCTGCCGCTCCTGCATCGCCTCCAGCAAGGCGGCCTGCACCTTGGCGGGCGCGCGGTTGATTTCATCCGCCAGAATAATTTCATGGAACAGCGGCCCCTCGGCAAAACTGAAACTGCCCGTCTGCGGACTGAAAATTTCAGTGCCGGTCAGATCGCTGGGCAGCAGGTCCGGCGTAAACTGGATGCGCCGAAAACTGCTGTGCACGCCGTTTGCCAGCGCCTTCACCGCGGTAGTCTTGGCCAGGCCCGGCAACCCTTCCACCAGAATATGCCCGCCCGTCAACAGGCTCACCACCAGCTTGTCTAGCAGGTCGGCCTGGCCGACGATGGTGTTTTCCAGATGTTTGCGCAGGGCAATGATGTTGGGCTGATTGTTCATGATGTTTAATTTGTATAAGTGCGTCTGATTCGAACGTGAATTTTAACCGAAATAAGTAATGCTGATACTCCTACCCGACAGCGCAATGGACACATGCCCAAGCAGCAAGGCTACACCGCTAGCCATGATCGTGAGTACGACCAGGGGCCGAATCATGTTGGTGAATTTTCCCCTGCTTCCCTGCGATCCTCTCCCGCTCCAGTGCATAGTCCACCTCTAGAGTCTGAAGAATCTCACGATACGCTGCCTGGCCGAACTTAAAATCCGCTCGGGCGGCTCAAAATACTGTATCCCTGCGCGCCCGCCTCGATGCCCAGCGGTTTGCCAGCGCTCTCGGCATAGGGAGCAGTAAAGAGATTGCGCATTCCTCCTGTTGCCGGGGGCACGAGCTGGAAGTCGCGGGCGTGATTGTAGGCGACCCAGTTGGC
>Ga0315270_10001224_pt1 | contig 13667 bp, 11 predicted proteins | sample C1_bottom_MG_FD_204932 | JGI IMG/M metagenome (GOLD analysis project Ga0315270, IMG submission 204932) | Sediment microbial communities from Yellowstone Lake, YNP, Wyoming, USA - C1_bottom | ecosystem: Environmental > Aquatic > Freshwater > Lake > Sediment | place: USA: Wyoming | collected... | reverse complement strand
AGAGTAGACATCTCCCAGTCGACGATAGCCGCGACCTCCAGATTTGAATTCATAATGCAGTTATCAAGCCGGTAGTCACCATGGATCACACCGGTCTGAGTCGACGTCGGAATAATTTTTGAAAGTTTGGTTGCTAATTCGTCGAATCCAATGATCTCTCTGGATTTGGAAGAAGCAAACTGCTTTTGCCACCGTTCAACCTGTCGCTCAAGAAACCCATCCACTCTGCCAAAATCACCAAGTCCAACCGCGGCAGGATCCACTTGATGCAGTTGGGCAAGTGTCTCAATCAGATTGGAACTCATTTTTTTAGCTTGACTCTCGGTTAGTAGAGAGGTGTCTTGTTTGCTCCGATAAACCGTGCCTTCAACCTTTGACATTAGATAGAACGGAGCGCCGATAACCGATTCATCTTGGCAAAGATGCAAACTTTTTGGCACTGGGATGGCATTTTCAGACAAGGCAGAAATCACTCGGTATTCGCGGGCCATGTCGTGCGCGGTTTTGAGCACGTGCCCAAGAGGCGGGCGCCTTAACACGTATTCGCATTCGCCCGCTTGCACAAAGTAGGTGAGATTGGATCGACCACCAGGTATGAGGGTTGCGGTCAAGTCTCCGGATAGTTGCGACGCGTTGGTATCCAGATAAGTACGGAGTCGAACCAGATCCAGACCCGGAATCTCTGTCATGGCTCAATCATGGGCTATAGGCTCTCGAAACATGGGAGTGATTGATCGATTTCGACTAGATAACAAGGTGGCCATCATCACTGGTGCTTCCTCTGGATTGGGTGTTGGCTTCGCCCAAACTCTGGCCGAAGCGGGCGCAGATTTGGTTCTTGGCGCAAGACGTCTTGATCGCCTTGAAGAGACAGTTGCCTTGGTCCAATCTCTTGGCAGAAAGGCGATTGCAGTACAAACCGATGTGACTGATCCGGAACAATGCTCAGCATTAGTGGCGGCTGGCGTCGCAGAATTTGGTCACGTGGATGTGCTTATTAATAACGCCGGTGTGGGCACAGCGAGGCCTGCATTAAAAGAAACCCCTGACGAATACTCATCGGTTATTGATGTTAATTTGAAAGGTGCATATTGGATGGCACAAGCCTTCGCCAGAGTTGCGCCGGCAGGTTCTTCAATTGTCAATATTGCCAGCATCCTTGGCTTTCGCCCATTTGGTTTACCGCAAGCTGCCTACGTATCAAGTAAGGCTGGCTTGATTGGCCTGACTCGTGATCTAGCTGGACAGTGGACCGGACGAAAAGGAATACGAGTCAATGCGTTGGCTCCTGGCTTTTTCGAAAGCGAGATGACTGATCAGTTGGATGCATCAGTCTTGGCATCGCTTACCGCAGTGGCGCCGGCTGGTCGGATCGGAAGAGGTGAAGAAATCAACGCAGCGCTTCTCTTTCTCGCTACGGATGCATCCTCATATTGCACCGGAATTGTTCTTCCGGTCGATGGCGGTATGTCGATGTACTAATTGGCTTTGCTGAAGACAAAGAAGTCAGAGGTCGAAGTTTCAGTGGAGTCACCGTTAAATGGGTAACGATTTGGAATATGCCGGATTAGTTGCCACTCATGTCGATGTGCGGCAACCCACAAGGTGAATTGGCGATTTCGGACGTGTGCAGCGGTTGGTGCTGGTTCCGATTCGAAGTTAGATGAGTAGATAACGACGTACCGAGTTGCCGCGTCAAAAAGCCGACTCATGTAGGAGTCAAATACTCGATCTTCAACTAGATAGAAAATCACATCTAAGGAGAGCGCAAGATCGGCAACTTCACCTTGGTATTCCTCGTACGTCAAGAACTGTACATCTGCATTTTTAACAAAGCGCGTTCGACATTTATCGATTGCAGTTTGACTCACATCAATACCTAGATACTTTGGATAGCGAGAGAGCAGAAGTTGCTGGCCATCGCCACACCCAAATTCAATGACCGAAGAAATGGATTCTCTGGCCACGAACTCATTAATGATCTCTGCCTTAAATTCAGCAAGACGTCCTTTGGATCCAGCGCCTGAATCACCACCGCGCCGGTACTGCTCCTCCCAGAATGCAGCAGAACCAACGAAGTCGAGATGGGCTTTTTCTGGTTCAACCTTGGCTATTCGAGATTGCCCTCGGGCGTAGACAATTGCCGGGCCAATCGCTGGAATCCTTTTTAGAAGTTTCTTAAAAGATTTCAGAATTCCAGATAGTGAGTATCCGGTCACTAGATACCGCTTACGTGCGCTAGATGACCGATTAGTGAAGTGACTGCCATCGCTGCGGTACCACCCAACATCACTCGAATCGTTGGGTGCAACAATCGCGTCCCTGCCGCGCGTGCTCCAAGTAGTCCTGCTAGGGCCAGCCCCATCACAGTGACGACCACCATGGCAATCATGCGGTCCCTTGACGTACTAGCCAACATGCCGAGAAAAGGAATGGCGCCGCCTATTAGAAAACTGATTGCAGAGGCGGTCGCAGCTTGAACCGGACGAGCCTTGTGGTGATCGAGTTGTCCAAGCTCATCTCTCAGATGCGCTTCGAGTGCATCTTTGGCATGCATGGTTTCAGCTACCTGTTTTGCCAGGTCGTATGGCAGACCTCGACTCACGTAAATTTCGGTTAGCTCTTCGAGTTCTCCTTCTGGATCCATCGCTAAATGCTTGATTTCCAGAGCGGTGTCAGCGGCCTCAATGTCTGCCTGTGAACTTACCGAAACATATTCACCGGCAGCCATAGCCATCGCGCCTGCGGTAAGACCGGCGAGTCCTGCGGTGACAATGATTCCCGTCGAAGCACCGCTGACTGCCACGCCAATCATCAGAGACGAATTTGAAACAAGTCCGTCATTTGCACCGAGGACCGCCGCGCGCAGCCAGCCACTTCGATGGGTCTGGTGATGAATATTTCTGGCGATAACATCTGGCAAAGGCATGCACCCAAGGTATCGCTTCTAGGCTTGGCAGCGCACCTTGCTCGGCATGTGTGGTTTGCTACTCCGTATGCCCAAGCGTCAATTTTCTGCCCTGTGGAAGATTCCTGGGTACCGACGGCTCCTGACTGCCAGGCTGATTTCCAACCTGGGCAATGGGATGGCGCCAACGGCTATGGCCTTCGGGGTTTTGGCACTTAAGGATGGCACGCCGACTTCGCTGAGCATGGTTTTGGTGGCGCAAGCAATTCCTTTGGTGCTCTTCCTGCCGATCGGCGGGGTGATAGCCGATCGTTTTAAGCGAGCGGTACTCGTTTCATCAACGGACATAATTTTATCAGTGGTCGTTTTCATGATTGCTGCACTTTTTCAATTTGGTCATGCACGAATTCTCTATTTGATAATTCTTAATGTAATTGCCGGCGTGCTCAATGCGCTCTGGTGGCCTGCATTTCCGGGATTGACGCCTTCAGTGGTTGATCAAGATCGGCTACAAGCAGCTAACGCATACATGCAAGTGTTATCAAACCTGGGCATCATTGTTGGTAGCGCTCTTGGCGGCATTCTGGTTGCTTCATTTGGCAGTGGTTCTGCAATGGCAATCGATGCACTCACATTCTTAGTGGCTGGAATTCTGGTGTGGCCACTTCGACAGTTTTCCGAAGTTAAAGGTGAAAGCGAATCTGTTCTTCGCGAACTTCGCTCTGGTTTGCACGAGTTTCTAGCTCGCCGCTGGGTAGTTGTCATCGTCGGCGCATTCTCGGTGATCGTTCTGATTCTGCGCGGTGCAGAGGGGGTGCTCGGGCCAGTTCTTGCAAAGCAGAATTTTGACGGTGCCAAATCGTGGGCATTGATTATCACATTCGAATCAATTGGATTCCTGGTTGGTTCGCTTATCGGAAGCCGATATCGGCCCAAGTATCCAATGCTTTTTTGCATGATCATCACTCTGAGTGCATCACTGTATTTAGTATTGATGGCAATTCCAGCGCCCCTGTTGGTCATTGGCCTAGGCGCGTTTGCTTTTGGTGCGACCATGGATCTTTGGGGCGTTTACTGGACGACTGCACTCCAGACGCATATCCCACGAGAAGCCCTATCTCGGGTAGTTGCCTATGACGCTATGGGTTCGCTGATGTTCGGTCCAATCGGTTTAGCGCTCGCTGGTCCGGCAATTATTGCGATCGGTTTACGCAATTCGTTTTTGATTGGTGCTCTTGTTATTGCGGCTTGTGTGGGTGTTGCTTTATTGGAGCCAGAAGTTCGACGGCTTCGTTCTCCGTGAGCGGCGGGGTTGCTCACTTCGAGCGGCGGGGTTGCTCACCTCGAGTGGTTAGATGAAATGAGAAAATATCAATGAGCGGTGAATTGACTAGACGTCAACGAGCAATTGCCCTTTGGGACTCACGTGTTGGAGCGGTAGGTCTTGCAATGGGATTGCTTCCGCATTTCTTGCACCATGCTGGTTTTTTGGTTGGCACTGCGCTGATAGCCGGCGCGACGGGCAAAGCACTCTTCGGCTTGTTGGGACTCTTGGCTTCCATTCCGATGCTGTTGCGACTGCACAAGCGATTCGGTACTTGGAAAGCGCCGGTAGTCGGACTAGTTATATTCATCACGATGTACTCGCTCTCAACATTCGTTGTCGGCCCAATGATGAGAGGCAACTAAAATGGCCGACACCCTTTTCCACCTTGGCTCCGCTGCGGTGATTCTGCAGCGTCGGTTCGAAGATTCGCTCAATAATCAAGAGAGTTATTGTTAATCGACGCCGCGCTGCTTGATCGTTAAGAAACTTTGGATGATGCGCAAAAAGCAGAATTTAGTTTCGCAATGGGGCCGATGAAATTCAACTTCGCGGGATTCGTCAGTCTTGGAATTTAGCTTGGGTATTACGCTGGCGGTTAACAAGCTTCGAGCGGTTCGCTGCCTGGTCGGCCGAAGTGGTAGCCCTGCCCGTGCTCCCAACCGATTGCATGCAGCTGTCGGGCTTGCTCGGCAGTCTCAATTCCTTCTGCGATACCCGTCAAGTGCAAGCCTTTAACCAAACCGGCTAGACCAGTGGCGAGTGCCTCAGATGGATGATCAGCCTGATTGAGTTCAGTGACAAACCGTCGATCTAACTTGAGTCCGGTAACGGGCAGATCTTGCAGAAGCGAAATGGAGGAGAATCCAGTTCCAAAATCATCAAGATGGAGCCCGACGCCCAGAGTCCGCAATTCCTTTAGGGCCTCTCGAGTGGCCTTACTAAGACTGATAAGTGCTGTTTCAGTTAATTCAATGATGATTCGAGTTGGATCAACGTTATGCCTGGCAATGGCCCTCTTGAAGCCAGATAACCAGTCCCCTTTGTTTAATTCGACACCAGAAACGTTGATGCTGACTGGCGCTAACATTTCAGGACTGGCGCTCAGCATCGCACATACCTTGTTCAGAACCTGGCGTCCGATATCAATGATCAGTCCACTATCTTCGGCGATCCCGAGGAACTCATCGGGTGCGAGTATGCCTCTGACTGGATGCTCCCAGCGCAACAACATTTCATTTCCAACTATGCGTGAATCAAATAAATTGACGATGGGTTGAAACCAAACCCGAAACTCATCGTGGGCCAGTGCATTTCGTAATTCGCCTTCTATGGTGAATCTGTTCATGGCTTCGACGTGCATGTTGGTATCAAAGAATTGCCACCGGTTTCGTCCTGCATCCTTGGCTCGATACAGCGCAGAGTCGGCTTCTCGGAACAATGTTTCTGAAGTGGATCGCTGGTGGGAGATGGAGATCCCGATTGATACTGTCATCACAGTCTTACGCCCTTGAACTTCTTGCACTGCTCCAATGACGTCAGATAATTGAGCGGCCAAATGTTCAACTTCCATCGGATCGTGCACATCTGTTAGTACGACGATGAATGAATCGCCGCCATCACGGCCAAGTCGGTCCTGTGGTCGCAACACTGAACGAATTCGATCGGCCACATTTAACAGCATCTCATCACCTGCGGCATGGCCAAGCGAGTCGTTGATAACTTTAAAGTGGTCGAGGTCTAGGAAAAGAAGAGCGACGCTTCCGGCGGCCCGCTCACTCGCGTGAAGATCTATTGGCAAGATATCCATGATCCAGGCGCGATTGTGGAGGCCGGTCAAGGTGTCATGAAAGGCAAGGTGGGCTAATTTCTGCTGCGCCTCTCGTTGCTCGGTTATATCGCGTGAAGCTGAAACAAAACCGACTATCTCTCCGTGACTGTTACTGATGGGTCGTGAGATTACTGATAGCCAGAGATAGGTACCTTCTGTTGTGCGGTAGCGAGCTTCGAAGTCGCTTTGTCCACCTTCAGCATTAATTTCTAGCGCCGTCGCTCTGGTCTCGGCATCATCTGGATGTAAGAGCTCAGCGATGGGTGTTCCGATAATTTCTTCGGGCTTCCAACCCAGCGAAGCGAAAATTGATGGAGATACCCATTCGACTATGGATTTTGAGTTGGTGCGAACCACTATGTCAGAGGCATACTCCGCTAAGAGACGGTAACTTCTTTCTGAGGCAAGGAGCGCTTCTTCAGCCAGGACTTGGTTGTTGACGTCGCGCATGATGCCAACTGAGCCGTTCTTTCCATCTTGTTCTGAATATGGATGTAGCGTCACCTCAATCCAGATTGCATCGCCCCCTTTCTTTTGCAGCCGAAAGACTCCTCGACTTCGAGTTCCTGCATAAGCGGTTTGGTGGAGAGATGCTGCGATGTCGCGATCATCAGGATGCCAAAGCAGTGTCGAGCGTTGCCCGATGAGATCGCCAGGATGCCAGTTTGCTATTTCAAATATGGACGGCGAAATCCATTCGATGTTTCCATCTACAGTATGAAAAATAATGTCGGTCGTGCTTTCCAATATTGACTGGTAGCGCGGTTCATCATCAACTTGCTTAAACGCGCCCGAAGTTAACATGACTTCATCACTGCTATCAGAACCCAACTGCTCTTTATTCACGACCTACGAAGTGGCAACTGTATAACTCCAGGTCACGCGCCGGTATAGGCCTTTTGAAGGACATCAGAGACAACTTTTGCAGTGAAGGTGTTCTGATTGTCATCAGAAGAGAGGACACAAATGGAGAATTGTTAGTTTCTCAAGGGTTCACTGGCCGGTCGGCCAAAGTGATAACCCTGCCCGTGCTCCCAACCGATGGAGCGCAAGAGTTCGGCTTGTTCGACGGTTTCAATTCCTTCGGCAATGCCGATCAATCGGAGTCCGCTTGCTAAACCTGCCAGCCCTGCGGCAAGCGCATCAGATGGGTTATCGGTAAGTGATAGATCGTTCACGAATCGTCGGTCGAGTTTGATGCCGGTGACCGGCAAGTCCCGCAGCAAAGAGATTGAGGAGAAACCTGTTCCGAAATCATCCAGATGAAGTCCGACTCCTAAGGCTGGCAGGTCCTTCAGAATCTCTAAAGTAGATTTGTCCAGTTCGAACAGAGCGGTCTCGGTGAGTTCCACGATGATGCGTTTTGGATCCACCTGGTAGCGGGCAAGAGTGGACTTGAATCCCGATAACCAATTGCCCTTGGTCAATTCAACGGCGGAGATGTTGATGCTTACTGGTCCTGGCATGAGCGGGTTTGTTATTAACATTTCACAGACTTTGTCGAGGACCTGACGACCTATTTCGATGATAAGTCCACTTGCCTCGGCTACCGCAAGAAAGTCCCCTGGGGCAAGAAGCCCCCGCGTAGGGTGTTCCCAGCGCAATAGCACTTCATGGCCCACAATTTGTGAATCAGCTAATTCGACGATGGGTTGGTATCTGACGCGAAATTCATCGTTGGTCAATGCATTGCGCAACTCTTCTTCAATATCGAATCTTGACATGGCATCAACGTGCATACGGTTCTCAAAGAAGTGCCATTGGTTTCTTCCAGCATCTTTTGCGCGGTAGAGAGCAGAGTCGGCTTCACGCAATAGCGTTTCCGGCGTGGAATCCAACCTGGAAAGCGAGATGCCAATAGAGATGGTCATCACCACTCGACGGTCGTGGATGATTTGTTCGGCCGCTACCACTTGGGATAGTTGCTCAGCGAACTGCTCGACTTCCAGTGCGCTATTAATGCCAGGGAGCACGATCATGAAGGCATCACCGCCGGAGCGCCCAAGTCGATCTTGCTCACCCATTATTGACTTCATTCGCTGTGCGATATTCATCAACATTTGATCGCCAGCATCATGGCCTAGGGAATCGTTGACCACCTTAAACTGATCAAGATCGATGTATAGAAGAGCAACGGTCGAGCCGTTCTTTTTGGCTTCCTGTAGATCAGCCCCCAGAGTATCCATGATCCAGGTTCGGTTGCGAAGCCCAGTCAACGAATCGTGGAACGCTTGAAATTCGAGGCTTTCGCGGGCCTTTCGTTCGGTGCTGATATCCCGTGCTGCGGATACTCGTCCGATCAACTTTCCCTGCTCGTCATAAATAGGGCGGATAGTTATGGAAAACCACTGGTAGGTGCCGTCGGCCGAAGCGTAGCGGGCCTCGAATGAAGTGGAATTCTCAAGAGAACCGTTCGCGACTGAATCCACCCTTTCCTTTAGATCCTCAGAATGAAGTAGATCTGTGGCACAAGATCCGACGAGTTCTTCAGGATGCCAACCCAAAATGTTTTTTACTGAAGGTGATATCCACTGCACGATGGAATCTAAATCGGTGTGTGCGACTATGTCCGAGGCATGTTCGGCCAGCAGCCGAAAACGTTGTTCCGAAGCAATCAGAGCTTGCTGAGAAATGGTGCGGTCGGTTACATCGCGCATAATCCCTACGGCGCTGAATCGTCCATCTTCTTCGCTGTATGGCTGGACGTTCAATTCAAGCCAAATATATGTCCCATCCTTCTTTTGGAATCGAAGAGTGGCATGACCCGAGCCACCTTTGTAACTTGAGTTGAGTAGGGAGAATGAGAGTTCGCGGTCTTCTGGATGCCACAGGTGTCCGTTTGACGGTCCGAGGAGTTCGGCTGGTTCCCAGCCAGTTACCGTAAAAACTGAAGGCGAGATCCACTCAACTAGACCGTCGACGGTGTGAAAGACGATGTCGTGAGTGTTCTCCAACATGAGTTGAAAACGTTTTTCGTTGATCATGTACATGTCAGCATCCGACTTGGAAATTATTCATCGGATGTCCCCCTTGCCTCGCGTTCTCCAGAGACTGTACGCGAGGTTTCCATAAAGTTCCTGTTGAAAAAGGCTTTGAGGGGTTTACCCCTTACCGGCGCTTCCAACTGACGCTTCATTCTCGGATTCAGGCGTTGATCTGAGGTCGCTTATTTGGAAGCCGCCTTTATTTGTTTTCTTTGTTCGACGTAGCGCCTCGTCAGCCAAGCTAACTAAACGCTCGGCATCGGCATCACCTTTGTCGAAAACGACGCAACCGAGCGACCCGCCGCCGGTTACCTCATGCCCATCAAGGTGAAATGGTTCACGCAGTTTTTCTGAAAGTCTCTCGCAGAGTACTTCGACCCCAGCTATATCAGATATTGAAGTGCACATGATTACGAATTCATCCCCGCCAAGACGAGCTACCGTGTCTTCATTTCGAACAACTTTCGTAAGCCGATGTGCCACCTCTTTCAACATGGCATCGCCAACGTCATGTCCGTAGTTGTTGTTCACTTCCTTGAAGTTATCAAGATCAGCAAAAATCACCACCGTGGGCGTTAGCGGATTACGCAAACTTAGGCGCGAATTGATCCGCTCATAAAGAAGAGAACGGTTCGGCAAGCCAGTAAGTGCATCTTTCAGCGATAGGTCTAGCAGACGTTCATCTCGACTTTGGATCCGTCTGGATATCGATATTGCAATCGCTGAAAGTATTGGTCCGAGAATCAATTGCTCTTGATAGTCAGCCTTACCCAAGCTATTTTCAAGAACTCCGTCTAGAACCCCGAAACTGAACGCTGCAATGGACATGAGAAGAACTTTTTTCTAGGAAAAGAAACTCGCGGCTAGAAACACTGGCACCCAGTAGTAAGGAAGAAGATCCACTTTTGGTTGAGTCACATCGGCGATCGTGAACAAAATCAACATTGCCCAAAGCAGAACCCAGCCAAAACCACGATGGGCAAACCAGTTGTTGGCGAACTTCATGAAACCCCCCTCAAAAATAGTGTGCCTGGAAGATCCTCTTTGAGGGGTTATGTCCACCAAAAACCCGACACGCCACAGAGTGGGTTAAAGATTACTTTCCGTAAAGGGGTCTTGTCAGATCCACTGGCTTCGAGCGCTCAAAAATATCCCTTAGACTTATCGCGGCACCTTTCCCTAGGTTCGGTTTCGGTCATGACTTCGGTTATGGCTCTTGTCGTACCTTTTTGATTGGTCCCGGGCCTCTGGGACCAATCAAAAAGGTATCTGACCTGCGATTACATGCACAGGAATACTTTCTTTTTTCGGCTTTTTAAGATGCCGAGTGCCCATTTCTAAGACGTGGAAACCACCAAATTCAGACGTCTTACGTTCAAAGTAGCCATAAAAACCATTGATAACTGTCCTGTCGAGAGCGCGATCGGCAATCAAATACCGAACGGCTTTTATGTCGTCAAATAACTGACTCTGAGGGCACCTAGACCCAGGCGAATGACCGGCAGGCAGAGTCAAGAACAAATAAATAATCGAGGGTCTTGACTGGCTAGGGATCTGAACTGCCCAACGCTCTCCGGCAGATCAATCAAATTTCAATGCTCTGTTTGATGCTTCCAGTTTGGAACAATCTTTTAGCAGATCGTTCAAATAGTTTACGTTTTCCATTCGTAGTGGATCGTTTCGACTGCAATCGAAGTATTCCATTAATTGCATCTCCGCGTGCCAACTAGCGGGAGGGCCTCGAGGAGGAGAGGCTCGCAGAACATGTCCCAGTTCCGGAGACTGGGCAGTCATATGGACTGTATGGATTCTGTTTCATTTGACTTTCCATGAAACTTGCCGAGGCCGACCAACCTTTCCTTAGCCATCTACCTACAACCAAAATTGTCACACTTATCGAACCGGTCAACTTGAATTGGGACGCTACAGATTGAGCGCTCCCGCCTGACGTCCAAGTATCGTCAATGAGAAGTACGTGCCTGCAATCTACACTGTTTGGAAGGATCTGGTAATGCGCAGGGTTGTACCCACGGGAGCTCGGTAGGGGGCCAACGTATTTCGCCTCAACTACCGGCAAGCCACTGTGTATACCCGCGAAATTCGCGATTCCGCGTATTGGATGGTTTGGTCTCCCATGAGTGGAAGGAACAAATGAGAGGGCTGTTAAAGGTGAACCGGCATTCTCAATGCAAGTTCTATGGATTAGTAGGCCTAATGCGGACATGAGTGCAACGTTTAGTAATAGTTCCTTCTGCGGCTCGGGCCCTACTTGGTCTCCCTTATAGCCATGCATTAGGAGTTTCGATTGGGGTTCATCGTCGATATAAACCAGTGGAACTACCAAGTCCGCAAGTTGCGTTGAATTCAACGAGGCTGCCCGACTGTTACCGTTGCAGGCGAGGCAGTAAGCATATGAACTATCAACTGGTGTAGTACACACTTGGCAAAACTCGGCACCCCGTCGCGTTCCATATAGATATCCGCTGACGCTGATGGATAGGTGTTCAGCCGCCTGAAAGATATCTAAAGGCATGTGATATTAGACAAGTTGAGGAATGAGTGCGCTTAGTTCGTCTGGTACGCGGCTGGAGTACCGAATTGCGAGTTCGATTGCATTGTCTACATCACGCGCAACAAAGACACCTGGCTTCTCACTAAGAGCGGCGCCCCATTCGGTGCATTTCGCCACCTGGGAAGACAGGATCACAGATCTACCATGACCTACCGCAACGCGTCCCTGTATGCGCGTTCCGCTATGTTCCCTGGCTTGAATAATTACGCTCACGCTGCTGTAGCCAGACATTGTGGCGTTTCGCATTGGAAATGAATATTTTGTCGGACTGAAATCTGGCTTGAACTGCGACAAAAGCAACCCCGAATCCGCAATCTGCTCCCGCAGATGAAGGTTATTTTTTGGGTAAGTAGTGTCTAGACCATTGCCGAGAATAGCAACTGTCCGAAGTTCTCTTCTAAGTGCAGCCTCATGCGCTCTGGTATCGATTCCTTCTGCCAAGCCAGACACAATCGTAATATCTTGCGTGGACAAGCCCTCGACCAAAGCATCCACATATTGAAGTGCCCACTGATCTGGATTTCGTGTTCCGACGACGCTAACTGCATGTGTGTCTGGGGTGAGCTTGCCCTGAGTCCAAATGACCAACGGCATTTCATGGATACTCCGCAGTTGGTCAGGATAGTGTCGATCTAAGTAGCTGGTGACCTCGTACCCCTTCTCCCGCCAAAGCTTCAACAGGGCGACTGTCTGACCCAATTCTTCCTTCCGCAGTTCATCAGCGAATAAAGAGTCATCATGTTGGCTTTCCCAGACATTGGAGATCCCACCCATCTCGCTTATTTGTGTTTGCAAATCAAAAGGTGAGAACTTCGCACCGGGGAGTCCCAGCATGGTAATTAGATAGAGAATCTCTTGATCATTAAGAGTGCCCATGTAGGAAAGATACCGTGACCCACCCACATTTGTTAACGCCAACCGAAAATAGGGCCATTGTTGCCAACTGAAAATAGGGCCACGGGGTTGTGGTTTTATTCTGTACGGCCCGGACACATAGCTGACAGGTTGTGTGCGGGACATCCCTGACACTCTTACCAAAGTGAGAGTGATGACCGTGAATGAGCGTTGGTTAGAGATCCTGTTGACCCCAAGACGCGACGGGATGTCTGTTGTCGATGTGTGCCGCCGTTATGGCATTTCGCGGCAGACCTTCTATGAGTACCGACGCAGACTTTGGACTGAGGGCGTGCCGGCGCTGCAGCCGCGACCACGGCGCCCGATGTCGTCACCGTCGAAAACGCCGCCCGAGATTGAGTCACTTATCGTGCGATTGCGCTTGGATAATCCCCGCTGGGGTGCCCGGATCATCCATACCAAGTTGATCCAGGCAGGCCTCACCGATCCGCCTGTTGTATCCACAATCCACCGAGTACTCCAACGCCATGGTCTCGTGGTTGCCCAGCACCATCGTGCGCCTCAGAAGTGGAAACGATTCGAGCGCCATGCGCCGAATGATCTGTGGCAGATCGATGGGACACAGGTCGCCCTCGTCGACGGGTCAAAGGCCTGGATCGTGGACTTGCTAGATGATCATGCCCGGTTGGCGATCGGTGCGACCGCGACCAGGCGGTTCACGGTCCAGTCCGCTTGGGCTGCGATGGAGACCGCAATCGTCGAGCACGGTGCACCACGGCAGTTGATCAGTGATAACGGGATGCAGTTCCGCTCCCGCAAGGGTCAGAAACCCGTGTATTTCCAGGAACGTTTGGCAGCGCTCGGGATCTCTCAGTTGAACTCTCGGCCACGGCATCCGCAGACCTGCGGAAAACTGGAACGCTACCATCGTACTTTCAAAGAGTTCTACGCCGACCACGGGCCAGCCGAAAGCATTCAGCACCTCCAGCAACTCTGTGATCAGTTCCGGTGGCATTACAACCACGAACGACCCCACCGCTCCCTTGACCAGCAAACTCCAGCAGCAGTCTACGAAGCCTCACGGAAGGCTTCACCTCTCGACGTCAAACGACGTGTCAGAACCGGACCCCGTGTCCTACTCGTTTCCAAAGCCGGTTCCGTCAGTTACCGCAAACGCAAGATCAATATTGGAC
>Ga0315270_10001223_pt1 | contig 13671 bp, 9 predicted proteins | sample C1_bottom_MG_FD_204932 | JGI IMG/M metagenome (GOLD analysis project Ga0315270, IMG submission 204932) | Sediment microbial communities from Yellowstone Lake, YNP, Wyoming, USA - C1_bottom | ecosystem: Environmental > Aquatic > Freshwater > Lake > Sediment | place: USA: Wyoming | collected... | reverse complement strand
TTCAAACAGTTATCTGACAATGATGAAAAAGTAAAATTAGAATTAGCAGAAAAACAAGCAAAAATTTCTTTTTCAAATATTTCATTAACTTCAAAAGTAATAGATGGAAAATTTCCAGATTATGACCGGGTAATTCCAAACTATACAAATCATTTAACTCTGGATCGTCAAACAATACTTCAATCATTACAACGCGCTGCTATTTTGTCTAATGAAAAATTTAGAGGTGTTCGTTTTGTGATGACAGAAAAGAATATGCGCATAATAAGCAGTAATAGCGAACAAGAAGAAGCGCAAGAAGACATTGAAAATGAATATCATGGCCCAGCTTTAGATATTGGATTTAATGTTAATTATTTATTAGATGGCTTAACAAACACTGCTACGCAAGAAGTTACATTTTCATTTGGTGATTCTAATAGCAGTATATTAATAACTGTTCCCGGAAATGAAGATTTTAAATATGTAGTTATGCCAATGAGAATTTAAGAAAAATTACTTCTGTTTCACGTGGAACAAATTCAAGGAAAAATATGAGCGAATATACTTCAGACAGCATTAAAGTACTAAAAGGACTTGAAGCTGTTCGCAAACGTCCCGGTATGTATATTGGGGATACAAGTGATGGTAGTGGTTTACATCACATGGTATTTGAAGTTGTAGATAATGCAATTGATGAAGCTTTGGCGGGTTACTGTAATGAAATTAACGTCACAATACATATAGATAACTCTATAAGTGTAACTGATAACGGGCGCGGTATTCCTACAGATATACATGCTGAGGAAAATAGATCAGCTGCTGAAGTTATTATGACGATATTACATGCTGGCGGAAAATTTGACAGTAATTCCTATAAGGTTTCAGGGGGGCTGCATGGTGTAGGTGTTTCGGTTGTAAATGCATTGTCAGAATGGCTGAAACTGACAATTTGCAGAGGAGGTAAAAAACATTTTATGGAATTCCATAATGGAGATCCAGTGGCTCCATTAATAGAAATTGGTGATACAGATAAGCGCGGCTCAGAAATACACTTTTTGGCTAGTAAGGAAACCTTCACTCTGGTTGAATATCATTTTGATATTTTGGCAAAGAGATTAAGAGAATTATCCTTTTTAAACAACGGTGTGAAAATCGCGTTAATAGATAAGCGAGATGGGAAAGTTGAAAACTTTTCCTTTACGGGAGGCGTAAAGGGATTTGTAGAGTACATGAATAGAAATAAAACGGTACTACATCCAAATGTTTTTTACACATGTATAGAAAAAGAAGGAATTACTGCAGAAATTGCGATGCAATGGAATGATTCATACCAGGAAACCGTGCAATGCTTTACAAACAATATACCTCAGCGCGACGGTGGAACGCATCTGACAGCGCTGCGGACCGCGATGACGCGCACACTCAATCAATATATAGAAACTGAAGGATTAGCCAAGAAAGAAAAAGTAGAAACTACCGGCGATGATATGCGCGAGGGGTTGACCGCTGTTCTGTCCGTTAAATTATCCGACCCAAAGTTTTCTTCGCAAACAAAAGACAAGTTGGTATCTTCCGAAGTTCGCCCAGTAGTAGAAGAAATTGTTTCACAACAGTTAACCAACTTCCTCCTGGAAAGACCTGTAGATGCAAAAATAATTGTAGGTAAAATTATTGATGCTGCACGAGCAAGAGAAGCTGCGCGTAAAGCCCGTGAAATTACACGGCGCAAGGGTGTGCTTGATGGAATGGGACTGCCAGGTAAGTTGGCTGATTGCCAAGAAAAAGATCCTGCAAAATCAGAGCTATACCTAGTTGAGGGAGACTCCGCGGGTGGCTCGGCGAAACAGGGTAGAGATCGAAAGTTTCAAGCAATATTGCCGTTGAAGGGTAAGATATTAAATGTGGAAAGAGCTCGATTTGAGAAATTAATTTCTTCCCAGGAAATCGCAACATTGATAACTGTACTTGGGACAAGTATAGGCAAAGACGAGTACAACCCGGATAAACTTCGTTACCACCGCATTATTATCATGACGGACGCGGACGTGGATGGCGCTCACATCAGAACATTGTTACTGACATTTTTCTATCGACAAATGCCCGAACTGGTGGAGCGTGGTCATATATATATTGCACAGCCGCCACTCTATAAGGTTAAGCAAGGAAAAGATGAGCGTTATTTAAAAGATGACCATGCATTAAAAACATATATGTTAAGTTCGGCATTGGCTGATGCGGAATTACACACAGCTGAAGGATCATCCTCGATGAAAATTGAAGTCCTGGAAAATATGGCAAAAGAATATTTCCTGGCCGATGCGATCATAAACAGATTATCCAGAATAATTGCGCCCGAGGCGCTACATGCATTACTTAAGGCATGCGAATTAAATTTGGATAATGAAAATCAGGCAAAACAAAGTGCAGAATATTTGCAAAATGTGTGCGGCAAAGAACTTAAAATACTATCCGAATTTGATTCTGTTTCCGAAGAGTATAAACTTCGTTTGGAAAAAAAGCTTTATGGTAACGAATCAGTAAGTTATATAGATCAAAACTTCCTGCGCAGCGGTGATTACCAGCAAATCAGAAAAACAGCTTTAACGCTTGGTGATCTATTGGGTAATGACGCCTACATTAAACGAGGCGAACATCGCAAACCAATAAAAGATTTTAAACAGGCAATTGAGTGGTTATTAGAAGAAGCGAAAAGAGGAGTAAATATTCAGCGTTATAAAGGACTGGGAGAAATGAATCCTTCGCAACTTTGGGAAACTACAATGGACGTAAGCAATCGAGTATTGCTGCGGGTCTGTATCGAAGACTTAATATCAACAGATGAAATATTCACCACGTTAATGGGTGATATAGTTGAGCCAAGACGAGCCTTCATTGAGGAAAATGCTTTAGGTGCACAAAATATAGACATATAAATTTTGTGAAACACCTAAAGTTACTACTGAAAGATTATTATTTCTTTTTGGCTTTAGTGGTAGTCTTTTTCTGAACAGCTACAACCTTTTTAGAAGCAACGGTTTTCTTTTTAGCTGACGGCTTTTTTTCGGCTATGGTAGGTTTTTTTACTGCCGGGGTCTTTTTTGCAGCGGGCTCTTTTTTGGCGACTGTTGCCTTTTTTGCGGGTGCTTTTTTCTTGCTAACCGGCCCCTTTGCAATGCGGGCAGCGAGTAAAGAAAGCGCCTCCTCTAACGTAACCTCTTCAGGCGATACATCCTTTGGTAAGGTGGCGTTTACCTTCAAGTGACGTACATAAGGACCATAACGGCCATTGCAGACATCGACAGGTTTTTTGTCTTCAGGATGCACCCCAAGTTCGCGTAAAACGGTATTAGAAGTCCTGGCTTCAGCCAATAAGGCAACAGCACGATCCAGCGTAATAGTAAATACACTTTCGGTTTTGGGAATGGATTTAAACTTTCCATCATGTCCAACGTATGGGCCAAAACGACCAATATTTACGATCACTTTTTTACCCGACTCAGGATGGTTACCCAGCTCCTTGGGCAATTCCAATAATTTTAACGCCGCAGCCAAGTCAGCATTTTCAGGAGGTACTTCTTTAGGCCAGGACATACGTCTGGGTTTTTTCTTGGCACCCTCTTCAACTTCGCCAAGCTGAACATAATAGCCGTAGGGACCACGTAACAACAAAACGGGCAAGTTTGTAGCAGGGTCGTTTCCAAGTTCCTTGCGTGCCTCAGCAGGATCTATTTCACCGGTTGTGCTGCGTGTGTAATCACATTCAGGATAGGCGGTACAGCCGATAAAGCTGCCGCGTTTACCGAGGCGTGTGGCCAAAGGCTTGCCGCATTTTGGACATGCTTCATTAATTAATTCTTGTGTAACATCCTTGCGTTCGATGTTCTTTTTTTCCTGAACAAGTTTGTCAAAATCAGTCCAGAAAGACTCTAAAACAGGTATCCAGTCACGCTTGCCCTCAGAAATTTCGTCAAGCTCGTCTTCCATCTGGGCGGTAAACCCATAATCAACATAGCGTGTAAAGTGTTCAGATAAAAAACGATTTACCACTCGGCCGACATCGGTTGGTGTGAAACGTTTTTTCTCCAGTAATGCGTATTCGCGCGCTTGCAAGGTAGAAATAATGCTTGCATAGGTTGAAGGGCGGCCAATGCCGTGTTCTTCCAAAGTTTTTACCAGGCTGGCTTCAGTAAAACGAGGTGGCGGCTGCGTAAAGTGTTGTTCGCCGTAGAGCTTGTCCAGCGGTAAAATATCACCTTCCTCCAGTGGGGGGAGTTTGCCACCTTCCTCTTCCGTACTATCGTCAGTATCTTCTTGATAGACTGCAATGAATCCGGGAAAAATAAGGGTTTGGCCACTTGCACGGAACAAAGTATCGTCGCCGCCCAAGCGGATATCTACGCTGACAGTATCAAAACGAGCCGGTGTGATTTGACTGGCTAGAGTCCGTTTCCATATCAATTCATACAGACGCGCCTGATCTACTGTCAATGCGTCGCGTATGCTGTCGGGTGTGCGCTCAATGGAGGTTGGACGTATAGCTTCGTGTGCTTCCTGAGCGTTTTTTGCTTTGCTTTTATAGACAGGTACGGTGCGGGGAAGATAATCAGCGGAAAAATTCGAAGTGATATAACCGCGAATTTCCGCAATTGCTTCCTGTGCCAGAGTCACCGAGTCAGTACGCATATAACTGATTAAACCAACAGTCTGACCGCCGATGTCGATACCTTCGTAGAGTTGCTGGGCTATACGCATTACGCGATCGGCAGACATGCCTAGCTTGCGCACACCCTCTTGCTGCAGGGTTGAGGTGGTGAAAGGAGCGGCGGCATGGCGTTGTTTGGGTTTTTTATCAACTCTCGTTACGCGCGGCGGCAACTTAGCCGCATTCAGATTGTTAAAAATATTCTGGTATGCAGATTCGCCATCAATACTTAATTGTTCGAGCTTTTTTCCCTGGTACTGAAATAGTTTGGCAGTAAAAGGTAGCTTATTTTTTTGACTGTCCAAATGCACAGTCCAATATTCCTGCGATTTAAATGCTTCAATTTCTTGCTCACGCTCAACGATCATGCGCAAAGCCGGGCTTTGAACACGGCCAGCGGATAAACCGGGACGAATTTTGCGCCACAGTAAGGGTGATAAATTAAAACCCACCAGATAGTCCAGGGCACGACGAGCCTGCTGTGCATTTACCAATGGAATTGAGATTTCTCTGGGGTTAGCAACAGCCTCGCGTACGGCATTCTGAGTAATCTCGTAAAAGACAACACGTTGCATAGGTGTCTTTTTGAGATTGCGCTTGGACTTGAGCAACTCTGCAACGTGCCACGCGATTGCTTCACCCTCTCTATCCGGGTCGGTTGCCAGATAGATATGATCTGCAGCGCTGGCAGCCTTGGCGATAGCATCAACATGTTTGCTATTGCGCGCAATCGTTTCATATTGCATCGCAAAGTTATTTTCGGTATCGATTGCACCCGTCTTGGGAATTAAATCCCGAACGTGTCCAAAAGTTGCAAGAACTTCAAAATCATTGCCAAGATATTTTTTTAATGTTTTGGCTTTGGCTGGTGACTCGACGATAAGGAGATTTGAAGCCATGAATAACGATCTACCGGGCGAGTTAGTGTAGTTGGGATGAATTGTTTGGAGTGAGCAAGTCTTCTACAAGCAGCGGATCTAACTCCTCGTGCTGATTCCAAAGTACCATTAGAGCAATTAATTTGATTTTATCAAGGGGTAAATTTTTACGTCCAAATGCAACGGCGCGGTCAATAATCATTTCGCGCTCGACCGGGGTAATCATTTTGTTATGTTCCCAAAAAGAAACAAAGTGCAAACCCTCAGGACTGATACATTGAATTTCCAGATCAGCGTAACTACGCAAACCACTTTGATTGATACAGGCAGGATAATCAGTTTGTGTAAGTTGATCCAATCCGGAGAGCCATGTGAGAGCACGATTGATATCGTCGTCTTCAAAACCCGCCGCGCTTAGCTTAATGGACAGCTTATCAGGGTCAGGATAACTGCCCGCATTAAAATAACTTTCAAATAAAAACATCAGGATGTCAAACATGGCGCCTCAAAATAAACAATGTTCAAAGGGAGCCTCTAAACGATACGTTGGTACATGCCTCCGGCAAGGGTTGTAACCCTGCCATCCAATTCCAGTTGCAATAGGATGGCGGATAGAGCTTCAATCGTCAAGCTGCTACGCTGACTTAAATTATCAAGGCTTACAGGATCAAAGCCTAAATGTACGAATATAGGATGATCCTGGTCAAGATTGGATATTATATTTGTTGGCGATGAATGCCAACCTAATTCATCAAGTATGTCACGTGGATTTTCAACAAGCTTTGCACCCTGCTTGATGAGCGCATGACTACCCTTGGATTGGGGTGCGTGAATGGAACCCGGAATAGCAAACACATCTCTTCCCTGCTCCAGGGCCATGCGAGCAGTAATTAAAGAGCCGCTTTGCAGGGAGGCTTCAACAATCAAGCAGCCCAAACTTAATCCGCTAATAATACGATTTCGTCTTGGAAAATTTTGCGCCAAAGGAGGCATACCCAAGTGAAACTCTGAAATTAGTGCACCTTCAACCGCGAGTTGGTGAGCCAACTCACGGTTGGCTGATGGATAAACCTTGTCCAGACCGGTTCCCACGACGGCGATGCTGGAGCCCTGCCCACGCATTCCGCCTATATGTGCTGCAGTATCAATGCCATGGGCCATCCCGCTTACTACACAGAGATTAAAATCACTTAACGCTTGAGCGAACACTTCTGCATTGCGCAGGCCCTGATTCGAGGCATTTCGGCTACCGACCACAGCAATTGAGGAATGATTGAGTAAATTGAGCCGACCTTTAACGTATAGAAGTACTGGTGGGTCTGGAATATTAAGAAGAGATTGTGGAAATTCGGTATCAGCTAAGGTGACAATGTGATTATTTGGGTCATCCAGCCAGGCGGAAACAGTGGCAAGCGCTTCTTCATTCGGTTCTTGCGTAATAGCATTGGCAACTGCAGGCCGGACGATTTCTTTTAATGTGGATGCAGGTGCTGCCAAGATTGCGGAAGGTGAACCCAATGCTTGCAATAATTTATGCAAACCCTCATTGCCCAAGCCGGGTACTTGGCTCAAAGTGAGCCATGACGCCAAGTGCGCGTCCATTGCCATGATTTTAAGGTGTTTCTAAACTATCCAGTAATTGGACAGAATTTTGAACTTCCATAACCAGTGCGTAAGAAACCCTGTCAAACGTGCGGAAAACAAAAACCAAACCATATCGCAAGGCGGGTAAGGTATAGCGATCGCCTTTAAACTTGGCCGATTCACTTTCTTTATATAAAGCGAGTACATGGCCATTTTCCAGGCCATCGAGTTTACCCTTGTTCAGCACGATAATTGCATTTTGGCCTGCCTGATCCATGCCACCATAAATGGAAATGACCTTGGCGCCGATTTTTTTGCTTGGTGCGCGTGGAATGTAGCTATTAGGCAACCCGACAGAGGACTGGATGAAATTGTCACCAATTTGAATGTCTTGCACAGACTTTGTAATTTTTAACGTTGTTATCGCATCAAATTTTTGCACACTGGCATCGCCAAGGTAAATTGCCTCGTAACCCAGGATTTCGTTGGTGTCGGGATCGCGATATGTTGTACCGGTACGATACAATTGCCAAAGCGGCCCTTTGTCATTGGGTATGTCTTTGGCAAAAGCAGTATCGCCAAAACTCAGTAAAGAGCGCTTTTCAACGGATCCAATTAAAGTTGGCGCATTGTCAAATGCGTCTTTTTCAATGACCAATGGTTTATCCAGGAAGGGGCCGATAACACTAGTAGATATGCTGCCAATGGCATCATGATCAGCATTTACGACACGAATTTTTGGAGATAACTTTTGAATATCTGAATTTTCAGAAGGACCATTTGCTGTCACAGCTTCCGAGTTGGGTGGCATCGCCGGAACCAAAGCAACTTCAGTAGCTGGAGTGGCTGCTGGTTTAGCTTGATCACCGAAGTGCAAAGTTTTGCTGGCTGCGTCAAGAACAACGACGTTTCCGGGATAAATCCAGTGAGGATCTTTAATGGTATCTTTATTAAAACCCCATATTTGCGGCCACTTCCATGGGTCTTTGAAAAACTTGTTGGAAATGTCCCATAGCGTGTCGCCTTTCACTACCACATAGCGATCTGGAGCATTTTCACGTACAACTAATTCATCTGCATGGGTGAGAATAGGCAAAAGAATGCAAATCAGCGATATAATCTTACGCATGAAAAAACCCCATCAAAGTAATGAAATGCGGTGCGATGTTCGCACAACTGTTTAAATTTTGCATCTAGTCTCTTAAATTAGCAAGCTATTATGGCAATTCTTAAAATACTTCAATATCCGGATGATCGTCTGCATAAAGTTGCAGCAACAGTAAATGCAGTCACAGACAGCACTCGTAAATTAATCAAAGACATGGCAGAAACCATGTATGCTGCGCCTGGAATTGGTCTGGCAGCGACGCAGGTTGATGTGCATCAACGCATTATATTGGTGGATGCATCCGAGACTAATAATAATTTATTAGTGTTTATTAATCCAGAAATTATCAGCATGAATGGCGAGAGCGACTGCGAGGAGGGATGTTTATCAGTCCCCGGCATATATGAAAAAGTTCGACGCGCTGAACGCGTAACGGTTAATGCGCTGAATACAAAAGGAGAGTTGTTTACATTGGAAGCAGAAGGTTTGCTGGCCGTTTGCATACAACATGAAATGGATCACTTGTTGGGTAAGGTATTTGTAGAATATCTTTCTACATTAAAACAAACGCGCATACTGGCCAAAATAAAAAAACGCCTGCGCGAAACGATGTAATCGGAAAATAAGTGAAAATAATTTTCGCAGGCACTCCCCATTTTGCGGCAAATGCACTGGAAGCATTGTTGGCAAGCAAGCACGAGATTGTTGCAGTATTAACTCAACCAGATCGACCTTCTGGACGCGGCATGCAACTTATACCTAGCCCGGTTAAACAAGTGGCTTTACAGCACGGTATCCCTGTCATTCAGCCTCTTTCGCTGAAGCCAACAGAGGTACAACAACAGTTGGCGCAAATAAAGGCAGAGGTAATGGTGGTTGCAGCATATGGATTGTTGCTGCCAAAACCGGTATTACAAATGCCGAAATATGGCTGTTTAAATATCCATGCATCTTTGTTACCGCGCTGGCGTGGCGCAGCACCCATTCAACGCGCCATCCTTGCGGGTGATCCTGAAACCGGAATTACAATTATGCAAATGGATGAGGGGCTGGATACAGGATTAATGCTGCTGAAAAAAAGTTGTCCAATTGCCCCGCACGATAATGCACAAACATTACATGACAAACTTGCCTTGTTAGGGGCTGAGGCCATAGGTGAAGCCTTAAGCAAATTACAATCAGGCAATTTAAATGGTGAAGTACAGGATTCCAAATTGGCAACTTATGCGGTAAAAATAACTAAACCGGAAGCGGCACTTGATTGGAACAAAAGTGCCAGGGAATTGGAACAAGCCGTTCGTGCTTATAACCCAAACCCTGTGGCATATTCCTCTCTGAATGGAACGATAATTAAAATATGGCAGGCAAGTGCATTAGACATTGGGAAAGATGAACCGGGAAAAGTAATAGAGGTAAACAAACAGCATATAAAAGTTGCCTGCGGACAGGGAACACTTTCAATTGAGGTTTTGCAAAGACCAAACGGAAAAGCTTTGGCAGTTGCCCAGTTTATTCAGGGTTTTATAATCAAGGTCGGCGACCGGTTTAATCAGCTTTAATATGGACTCTGTTCAACAAACAGCTGTTTTGGTGATTAGCCAGGTATTAGGTGGACGTAATCTCAATCAAGTATTGAAAGAAGTATTAAGCACGGTTCCTCAATTTACTTCTCAGCAGAGAGGTGCATTGCAGGATTTGAGTTTTGGTACTTTGCGTTACTACGGTCAATTGACTAAAGTACTGGATGCGCTATTAAAAAAGCCGATTCAAGACATACAAATACGTTATCTGCTATTGGTTGCACTTTACCAGCTGCAATACAGCAAAGCGGCACAGCATGCAGTGGTGGATTTTGCGGTAAATGCGGTACGCAATCTTAATCCGGCCGCGAGTGGTTTGGTAAATGCTGTTTTACGCAATTTTCTGCGCAAGAAAAATGAAATACTGACCCAGGCAGCATTAACTGAGGAAGGTCGCTATTCCTATCCTCAATGGTGGATAAACGCGATAAAATCAGAGTATGGTGAAGATGCAGAATCTGTTTTACTTGCAGGCAACCAGCACCCGCCCATGACTTTGCGTGCTAACTGCAAGCGAATAACGACTACTGATTATCTGGCGTTACTATCGCAAAATGGCATTCAAGCTGATCTTATTGAGCCAAATGCCATTTTATTGGAACATCCTCTGCCGGTTGAAAAATTACCGGGATTTATGGATGGGCTCGTTTCAGTGCAAGATGCAGGTGCGCAATTTGCAGCAAACTTTCTGGATGTTCATGATGGCATGCGTGTGCTGGATGCATGCGCAGCGCCAGGAGGGAAAAGCGCACATTTGCTGGAGATTGCCCGGGTTGAATTAACTGCACTAGATAAAGATGAGTTTCGTTTGGCTCGGGTACGTGAAAATATGCAGCGCTTACAGCTGAATGCGACCTTATTACTGGGGGATGCTGCAGAGCCTGCAGATTGGTGGAGCGGGCAGTCATTTCAAAGAATTCTGGCAGATGTGCCTTGCTCTGCCACAGGCGTGGTGCGTCGGCATCCGGATATTAAATGGCTACGTCGTGCTTCCGATATAGAAGGATTTGCGCAACAACAGCAGCAGATTTTGAATGCGTTGTGGCCGTTACTGGAGGCCGGTGGAAAGTTGCTTTATGTGACTTGTTCGATATTCGGACGTGAAAATCAGCAAGTGATTAATAAATTTTTAAAACTACAAACGAATGCTATGCAATTGCCCTTGGCGGCAACCGGCATGAAGCATGGGCAGCTGTTGCCAAACGAACAGCATGATGGTTTTTATTATGCGCTTTTGCAAAAACAACTCTAATCTACTGCAAGGTATATTGGCAATTTCGGCCTTAATAATGCTGAGTCCATCGGTTGCGATGGCGGATGGTATTGTTGTGCGCAAAGCTGAAATACGAATGACAGAGGATGGTTATCAACTTGCCGCAAATTTTGATATCAAGTTAAATCCTATCGTTGAAGAAGCGCTTACCCATGGAATCACAATTAATTTTTTGAGTGAATTTTCATTAACGCGTTCACGCTGGTATTGGTTAAATGAAGTAGCCAACAAAACCGAGCAAACGACAAAGCTCAGTTACAGTGCCCTGACTCGCCAATATCGCATTAAACGCGGAACACTATTTCAAAATTTTGCACGTTTGGACGATGCGCTGCAAGCATTAGGCAACCAATCCTCAAATACAATATCAGCGGACTTAATTAATAAGAACAGCGGATACCTGATTTCGCTGTTAACAAGTAATTCAAACTATACCGCCTACACACGAATGAGGCTGGATGTCTCTCAATTGCCCAAGCCTTTGCAAGTAAATGCGCTAACCAGCGATGAATGGAAAATGGACTCGGAAGGGTATAGCTGGAAATTGGCGCCCGAAGAAATTGCGCAAGCAAGAAAGGTCGAACAATGAAATATTTTATATTCATTAGTGGACTGATTGGGGCGTTACTGCTTTATTTGCTGTCAAGTGCAAGTGCAAATACTGATTTATTTTCACATAACTATTATTCCCTGTTGGCTTTAGCCGGATTGTTGGCCATATGCCTGAGTGCATTGATAGGTTATCAGCTTTGGCAGTTGAGGGCGAAGATTAAGGCCCAGGTATTTGGAGCCAAACTTACCTTGCGTCTGGCGCTATTCTTTTCATTGATAGCGATTTTGCCCGGGTTGCTGGTATACGCTGTTTCAGTTCAATTTCTGGGTAAAAGTATAGAGTCGTGGTTTGATGTCCGGGTAGAAAAAGCATTAGAAGGTGGTTTGAATCTAGGGCGAAGTTCTCTGGAAAATGGTTTGCAGGAACTTTCCAAAAAGGGGAAATTTATTGCATTGTTGCTGGCTGAACAACCAGCGCAACGACACGCGGATACTTTAAAGCGATTTATTAGCGAGGGTACGGTACAGGAAGCAGCCTTGTTTAATGCAGACGGAAAACAACTCGCTTTTGTTTCAAACAATAATTCATTGCCGGAAGTACCCGACGTAAATATATTAAGGCAAGCTGTTAGATTAAATCAATTTAACGTGATTGATACGCTGCGCGATAATACCCTTGTCCTGAAGGTGTTGGTGCCGGTTATTTCAGCTTCGCAAGCCAATGGAGTCCAAATATTACAACTGATACAGCCAGTACCCAAACAGCTTGCTATTGATACTGAAACAGTACAATCGGTATATCGGGATTACCAGGAACTGTCTTTGTCGCGGCTGGGTTTGAAGCGTTTATACGGCATCACTCTCACGCTGTCTTTATTAATTGTTCTGCTCAGTGCGGTATCGGCAGCATTTTTTTTAAGCGCTCGTTTGAGCTCTCCATTGGCCGCGCTTGCGGAAGGAACGCGTGCTGTTGCCCAAGGGGATTTCAGCGGCAATTATCCTGTACAGAGTCGGGATGAGCTGGGTGCTTTAACGGGATTATTTAATCAAATGATTTCGCAGTTGTCGGATGCGCAAAAATTAAGTGAATTACAGCAACGCCAGGTGAATAAATCAAAAGTTTATTTGGAAAGTGTATTGACCCATTTGTCCTCGGGCGTTTTGGTTGTGGACGAGCAATTTTGTTTGCGTTCAGCAAATACCAGTGCAGAACAAATCCTGGGTGTTTCATTGATGAATTTGCGAGGCGTGCCACTATCAGAGTTAAGTCTGCAATATAAATTATTGCGACCGTTTACCGAGGCAGTACTACAGGAATTTGCACAATCTACCGAGAATGAGTGGCAACAGCAAATTGAGCGGATAAGTAAAAATGGCAATCAAATGTTGCTGCTACGCGGGACACGTTTGTCTTCAATAGAGGAAACAGGATACGTAGTGGTATTTGATGATATTACTCACTTGCTACAGGCGGAACGGCAGGCAGCCTGGGGAGAGGTTGCACGCCGTTTGGCCCATGAAATTAAGAACCCGTTAACGCCTATTCAGCTGTCGGCAGAGCGCTTGCAGTACAAGTTGAGCGAGAAATTAAATCTGGAAGATGCGAAGCTGTTACAGCGGGCAACACAAACTATCGTGAGTCAGGTGGCCGCAATGAAAAAAATGGTAATGGAGTTTGCGGATTACGCGCGCGCACCGGCTGTTCAGTTATCTGCATTGGATATGCATCAGTTGTTAAATGAAGTGTTGGGGCTATATGAAGCCAACAGTAGTCCTATAGCACTGCAATTGAACGCCAACTATCCGCGAATTAATGGTGATGCGACACGATTACGCCAGGTAATTCATAATTTGTTGCATAACGCGCATGATGCGTTAAAAAATGTAGCACACCCGCAAATCATATTAAGAACAGAAAATGTGCAGAATACAATCAAACTAAGCGTACTGGATAATGGGAGCGGTTTTCCGGAAAATTTAATGGCGCGGGTTTTTGAGCCCTATATGACTAC
>Ga0315270_10001222_pt1 | contig 13680 bp, 7 predicted proteins | sample C1_bottom_MG_FD_204932 | JGI IMG/M metagenome (GOLD analysis project Ga0315270, IMG submission 204932) | Sediment microbial communities from Yellowstone Lake, YNP, Wyoming, USA - C1_bottom | ecosystem: Environmental > Aquatic > Freshwater > Lake > Sediment | place: USA: Wyoming | collected... | reverse complement strand
AGCGAGCGAAACGAGAAAGGCCGCCTAAAAGGCGGCCTGCTTCAAACGATCAGTCTGATTGAACTTGGCGTCAATCAAGAACAAAACAGCCATCTCGGGCGTGGCGCACTCAACAATGGCGTGCCACGGAGCCGAAGGGCTATTAGTTATTCCTCAAACAGCAAAATCTTCCAGCTTGGAGCCTGCGCCAATGGCTGCTTTCAACCATTTGGGCTGCAGGCCACGGCCACTCCAGGCTTCGCCCGTTGCCTTATTGCGAAATTTCGCTGGCACCTTGCTGACCTTTTCTGCCTTGGGTGCGCGCATGCGCAAGTCGGCCACCGTCAAACCATAGTCGCCCATCAAGGCCTTGACTTTGGCGATCGCGTCATTGCGCTCTCGGGATGTGGTTTCCTGGATTTGTTGATCCAGTGCGGCCCTTTGGGCCATAAGATCTTTCAGGGATGCCATTGTGTAATTCCTCGGCAAGTTTATGACCAAACCCAAAATGGGATGAGTTAATTATAAGCATGAACTTTACAGTTTGCATACTAAAGTATCTGCTGGAATATCTGGGCGGGCGTGAATTGCTTCACACTTGAGTTTGTTCGCAGACAGCTCGAGGTGATATGCACATTGCTTTATGGGCAGGAAGCAATTGCTCTAACTTAGCGGCACCAAGTCCGGCCGCCGCAACGTCCATGTCTGCGAGTTTGAATTTGCGCTTGGCTTGTAGGGTGTGATTGGACCCATTGGCATCGACCACCCGAGGTGATTCATTGTCCCGCCGGCGAAACGGGTTTGAGCTTCGGACCCGCTGGGATATTCAACAACGCTTGTCGCCGTGTTTCGATTCCTGGCATGTGGCACGCTGGGCTGCGCAATATCGATATGCGCTCTCCAGCTGTGCAAGCTGAAAAAAATAAATGTCGCCCATTGATCTCCGCCAAGCGTTCAGGTTCGCACCGGCGCTTCGGAGCGATTCCAACATACGCTCGATTTGACGCTGAGCTTGTTGCGAACAAGCCCGCAGCGCGCATGGAGAAACCAAATAGACTTTTACCCGGTTCGCCGACGCTGACGCACAAGTGATCGACAGTATCAGTTTCGCGCACCCCAGATCAGGCCGGTTGAATCAGCCCGTTCTCGGGTGTGCTGATGTAAAGAACATCGAGAAAGAATATCGGGCGGGCCAGGTCGGGTTGGGAATTACCTTGAACCTGCAATTCAAGCGCTTGGTGGCACGAAGCCGGCAGGTTTGTCGCCGCCATCGCCAAAGAAGAATTGTTCCATCTGACGCGCCAGATATTGACGGGCACGGGTGTCGGCCAGATTCAAACGGTTTTCATTCACCAACATGGTCTGATGGCGCAACCAGAGCTGCCAGGCTTCCTTGCAGACGTTTTGATAAATGCGTTTACCCAGTTCGCCGGGGTAGGGGGCGAAATCCAAGCCGTCGCCTTCCTTCTTCAAATACACACATTGCACGATGCGGGACATGGGGTCTTCCTTTTGAGCTAGAGATTGAGCGCCACTGTAGCCGCGTTGGCCAGCGGATGTGAAGTTCAGGTCAATTTCTTGACCAGCACGAGCGAGCGCCGATCGCGGTTGTATTTGCGCTTGCGCGCTTCGGGCAGCCACTCGGGATCGACCTGCTGGAAACCCCGCTTGATGAACCAGTGCATGGTGCGCGTGGTGAGCACAAAGATGCTGCTCAGGCCCTGCGCTTTCGCGCGCTGCTCGATGCGCTTCAAGATGCGCTCGCCGTCGCCCTGGCCCTGCACGGCCGGCGAGGTGGTCAACGCCGCCATTTCGGCCGTTTTCGCTTCCGGGTACGGATACAGCGCCGCGCAGCCGAAGATCACGCCGTCATGCTCGATCACCGTGTAGTTGCCGATATCGCGTTCGATCTCGGTGCGGTCTCGTTTGACCAGGGTGCCGTCGCGCTCGAAGGGTTCGATCAGGCTCAAGATGCCACCGATGTCGTCTGCGCTGGCCTCGCGCAAGCTTTCCAGCTTTTCATCGACCAACATGGTGCCGATGCCATCGTGGGTGTAGACCTCTTGCAGCAGCGCGCCGTCCACCGCGAAAGGCAGGATGTGTGAACGCTCGACACCGCTGCGGCAGGCCCTTACGCAGTGGCGCAGGTAGAAAGCCACATCGGTGGGCTGGGTGGGAGCGGGCAACTGGCTCAGCATGCGCTCGGCATCGGCCAACGCCAGTTCGGTGTCTATCGGGCTGGCGGGATCGTTCAGATCCTCGTGAATGCCCGCCACCTCGGTGACAAACAGCAGCTTGTCGGCCTGCAGCGCGATCGCCGTGCTGGTCGCCACGTCTTCCATCGTCAGGTTGAAGGCCTCGCCGGTGGGCGAAAAGCCGAAGGGCGACAAGAGCACGACGGCGCCGATGTCGATGGCGCGGCGAATGGTTTTTTCGTCGACTTTTCGCACCACGCCGCTGTGCTTGAAATCAATGCCGTCGACAATGCCGACAGGGCGTGCCGTCAAGAAATTGCCAGACACCACCCGCACCGTGGCGTTGGCCATCGGCGTATTGGGCAGACCTTGGGAAAACGCCGCTTCGATCTCGAAGCGAAGCTGGCCGGCAGCCTCTTGCGCGCAGTCGAGTGCGATGGCATCGGTGATGCGTATGCCGCCGCTGAATTGTGAGGCGTGACCTTTGGCCGCCAGCTGTTCGTTCACCTGCGGTCTGAATCCATGCACCAGCACCAGCTTGATGCCCATTGCATGCAGGATGGACAGGTCTTGCACGAAGGGGTTGAGTTTGCCCGCAGCAATCAGCTCACCCGCCATGGCGATCACGAAGGTCTCGCCGCGATAGGCGTGAATGTAGGGCGCTACCGAGCGAAACCAGGGAACGAAGGTGTGCGGGAAGACGAGGCTCATGGTGCGGCTGTATAGGATTTTCGAACAATGGTGCTGATTGTGCCGCAGGGCAGCGTCAGCACCGTGCATCAAACACACGGATAATCCGCGGCTCGTGAATCAATCGCCCCCCGCACCAAAATCGGCTGCTCAGCCGCCCCAGGTCGCGCCCCCCGCGCAAGCCCGGCGCGGGCGTACGCCTGTGGTGGCCAATCCACTGCCGCCCATCACCTTCCCCGAGTCCCTGCCGGTCAGCGAGCGGCGCCAGGATATTGCGCAAGCGATGTCCGAGCACCAAGTCATCATCGTCTGTGGCGAAACCGGTTCGGGCAAGACCACCCAATTGCCCAAGATCGCGCTGGCGCTGGGACGCGGCCGCGCCAACACCGGCAAGCTGATCGGCCATACGCAGCCGCGGCGCATTGCGGCATCGAGTGTTGCCAAGCGCATCGCGGAGGAACTCAAGACGCCACTGGGTGAAGTGGTGGGCTACAAGGTGCGCTTCCAGGACAGGTTGCAGCCGGGCGCATCGGTCAAGCTGATGACGGACGGCATTCTGCTGGCCGAGACGCAGACCGATCCGCTGCTCAAGGCCTATGACACCCTCATCATCGACGAGGCGCATGAACGCAGTCTGAACATCGATTTTCTGCTGGGTTACTTGCGCGAGGTGCTGCCGCGCAGGCCGGATCTGAAAGTGGTCGTGACCTCGGCCACGATCGACGCGGACCGCTTCGCCCAGCACTTTGCCTCGGCCAAAGGGCCTGCGCCGGTGCTGACGGTCTCGGGGCGTTTGTTCCCTGTTGAGCAGCGCTACCGGCCGTTCGAGGAGAGTCGCGAATACGACCTGAACAACGCGATTGCCGACGCCGTGGATGAGCTCTGGCGCGAAGGCTCGGGCGACGTGCTCGTGTTCCTGCCGGGCGAGCGCGAGATACGCGACGCCGCCGAACATTTGCGGCGCCATCATCCGCCCGGCGTCGAGATCTTGCCGTTGTTCGCGCGTCTGAGCCAGCAAGACCAGGACAAGGTGTTCGAGCCGCACGGCGCCCGGCGCATCGTGCTGGCCACCAATGTGGCCGAAACCTCGTTGACAGTGCCCGGCATCCGCTATGTGATCGACCCTGGTGTGGCGCGTGTCAAGCGCTACAGCTACCGCAACAAGGTCGAACAGTTGCAGATCGAGCCGATCAGCCAGGCGGCGGCGAATCAGCGCGCGGGGCGTTGCGGACGCGTCTCCAACGGCATTTGCGTGCGCCTCTACGATGAGAAGGATTTCATCGGCCGACCCCGCTTCACCGACCCCGAAATCATGCGCTCGTCGCTGGCCGGTGTGATCCTGCGCATGAAGGCGCTGCACCTTGGGCAGGTCGAGGACTTCCCTTTCATCGAACCGCCGCCGCGCAAGGCCGTCGCAGACGGCTATCAATTGCTGAATGAACTGGGCGCGGTCGATGAGCGCAACGAGCTCACATCGATAGGCCAGGAGTTGTCGCGTTTGCCGCTGGACCCACGCGTGGGCCGCATGATTCTGGAAGCCAAGAATCGCCAGGCGCTCGACGAGGTACTGATCATCGCCAGTGCGTTGACCGGCCAGGACGTGCGCGACCGTCCCATGGACAGCCAGCAGGCTGCCGACGAGAAACACAAGAAGTTCGACGACGAGAAGTCGGAGTTCATCGGTTATCTGAAGCTGTGGAAGTGGCTCGAGACGAGTCGCGGTGGTGAAGGCCCGAGTGCCGAAGGGACGGGACCATCTCACAAGCTCAGCCATCGGCGCCACGAAGCACTGCTGCGCGAGAACTTTGTCAGTCCGCGCCGCGTGCGCGAGTGGCGCGACATCCATTCGCAACTGCACACCGTGGTGGCCGAGCATGGCTGGCGCTTGAACGGCAGTCCCGCCACTTACGAGCAAGTCCATTTGTCGATGCTGGCGGGGCTCTTGGGCAATCTGGGCTGCAAGAGCGACGAGGACGATTGGTACTTGGGTGCGCGCGGTATCAAGTTCTGGCGCCATCCCGGTGTGCACCTGAGCAAGAAGCCGGGGCGCTGGATCATCGCCGCCGAGTTGGTGGAGACCACGCGCTTGTTCGGCCGCGGCATCGCCAATATCGAGCCGCAGTGGATTGCGCAGATGGCCGGGCATCTGCTCAAGGTCCAGTTGCTCGAGCCGCATTGGGAGAAGAAAGCGGCCGAGGTGATCGCGCTGGAGCGTGCGACGCTGTACGGCATCGTCATCTACAGCAACCGGCGCGTCAATTTCGGCAATGTAGACGCTCACGCCGCACGCGAAATTTTCATTCGCGAAGCCTTGGTGAATGGCGAATGGGAGACCAAGCTGCCGTTTCTTGCGTACAACCAGAAGCTGATACGCCAGGTCGAAGAACTCGAGCACAAGTCGCGCAGGCAGGACGTGCTGGTCGACGACGAGTTGATCTTTGCCTATTACGACCAGCATCTGCCGGCCGATGTCTGCTCCGGCCACAGCCTGGAGCGCTGGTACCGTCAGATGGGTCGTGAGAACTCGAAGCTGCTGCACCTGAGCCGCGAAGAATTGATGCGTCACGAGGCTGCCGGCATCACCACCGCCGCTTTCCCGAAGACCTTGCGCATGGGCGGTGTCGATTGCGTCGCCAGCTATCTGCACGAACCCGGTGACGTACGAGACGGCGTGACCGTGACGGTGCCCATCTATGCGCTGAACCAGGTCTCCGATGAGCGCTGCGAATGGCTGGTGCCTGGCATGCTCAAGGACAAGCTGCTGTTCCTGCTGAAGAGCCTGCACCAGCGACCACGCTCGCGACTCGTGCCTTTGCCCGAGTTTGTCGCCGAGTTCGTCGAGAGTAATCCGTTCGCACAGGGCAACCTGGTCGACGTGCTGCTCAAGGCGGTGCGCGAGCGCTCGCAGATCGCGGTGCAGCGCAACGACTTCAAGCTCGAGCAAGTCCCGGTGCATTTGTTCATGAACTTCCGCGTCGTCGATGAACATGGCCGTCAGCTCGGCATGGGGCGCCAATTGTCTGCGCTGAAGGCCGAATTGGGCGCTCAGGCGCGCTCGGCATTCCAGGCCTTGGCGGCCTTGAAGATGCCCGCTTCCGAGTCGAATCAACAGGCGCCGCAAGCGCTTGGGCAAGCCGCCACGGCGCAGGCAGGCAAGCTCGCTGTGGTGAAGGCCGAAGCGAACCTCAAACCCGCCAAAGACAGCTCGATGGCGTACACCGGCTGGACCTTTGGCGAGTTGCCCGAGTTGATGGAGGTGCGCCGCGGGCCGCAGATCATGATCGGCTTTCCGGCGCTGATCGATCGCGGCACGCATGTCGAGATCGAAGTGTTCGACGAGCCCGATGTGGCCGCGCAGAAGCACCGTTCGGGCCTGCGTCGCTTGGTGGCATTGCAGCTCAAGGAGCCGCTCAAGTATCTGGAGAAGAACATCCCGGATCTGCAGAAGATGGCGGTCTATTACCTGCCACTGGGCACCTCGGAGGAATTGCGCGAACAAATCATTGGAGTGGCGTTGGACCGCGCCTTCCTGGCCGATCCGCTGCCCACGCACGAGTTTGCCTTCAAGACGCGCATGGAAGAGGGCCGCAGCCGCCTCAATCTGATTGCACAGGAGGTCGCGCGCTTGTGCGGCGTGGTGCTGCTCGAGTTTGCTGCCGCATCGCGCAAGCTCAAGGACAGTCGCCCAGCCAAGGAGGTGCTTGAAGATGTGCAAGCGCAACTGCAGCGCCTGGTGCCCAAGCAGTTCGTGGTGCAAACGCCGTGGGCGCAGCTGCAGCATTTTCCACGCTACCTGAAGGGAATCACGATGCGGCTGGACAAGCTCAGGATTGATGCGGCGCGCGACAGCCAACGCCTTGCCGAGTTGCGGCCGCTCGAGCAGCGCCTGTTGCGCCGACTGGCTGATCTCAAAGGCAGGCATGACGGGCGCGTCGACGACTTTCGCTGGCAACTCGAGGAATTGCGCGTCAGCCTGTTCGCGCAAGAGCTGCGTACACCGCAGCCGGTGAGCGTAAAGCGGCTCGAAAAGATATGGGCGCAGTTGAATGACTGAGTGGAGCGCTGGAGCGCTCCCTGGATCAAGTCTCTAAGAATGGTCGGAAATGTGCAGCAATTGCCCATTTGATCCGGGCAATGCGGATTTATCGATTTGTTTCAATGTATGGTACGAAGTCCGTCTGCTCATGACATGGCTTTCTTGACTGGAAGGTGTCCTTTTCGCTCCGCTCGTTCATGCTTGCTTGCACACCTCTCACCTCTATGCCGTTGACGCCAGACCCCCTCCCAGACGCCTTTGAACGCGATGCCGTGCGCGCGCCCTTGCGCAACTTTGGACGCTTTGAGTTGCGAGCACTGCTGCGCAAGTGCGACCGCAGCATGAGCTGGCTGGTGTTCGACCCCCGTACCTCGCAAGAACTCCTGCTGATGCTGCCACGCGTCGCGCCTGCCGATCAGCAAGCGGCCGATCACTGGCTGCGCCAGGTCAAGCTGACTGCGCGGCTGAACCACCCGAATCTGGCGCATGCGGTAGAGATCGACCAGCAGGGGCAATGGCCGTTCGTCACCTTTGACCGCGCCTTGGGCGAGACGCTGGAAGAACGCTTGAGCCGCCAACCCATGCCTCAGGCCACCGATCTGGCGCACTGGATCTGCCAGGCGCTCGAAGGACTGGCCTTCGCCCACGACGCTGGTGTGTCGCATCGCAGCCTGCAACTCAGTAGCCTGCTCATCGACGAAGCCGATCAAGTGCGCGTGGCCGGCTTCGAGGTGGCGCCTGAATTGATCACCACCACCGAAAGAAATGACGCGGCCATAGGCGGCGTTTCGAGCGATCGGCGCCGCCGCCAGCGCGAAGACGCCGAGGCCGATCTGGTGGCCATCGGCATCATCATGCAACACGTGCTGACGGGCCAAGCTGTGCTGGACGAGCCCGATGTTCAATTGGTGATCGAACGCATGTATCCGCAGGGCCGAGAACTCGTGCGCCTGCCTTTTGCCATTCCCCAGCCGGTACCCGAAGCATTGCGGGCCATTGTCAATCGCTGCACCGACCGGCAGCCCCGCCAGCGCTACCACAGCGCGCGCACCTTGCACCGCGCGCTCGAGGGTTGGCGCACCGATGCGACGAGCGAGGGCGGTGGACCGATCGCGCTGTTGCTGGAACGCCTGAGCCGCTACGGACACCTGCCGGCGTCGCCCGGCATGGCACAGCGCACCACGCGCTTGACGCGCATGGAGAGGGGCCATACCAGCGAAGTCTCACAACTGGTATTGCAAGACATGGCGATGAGCTTCGAGTTGCTGCGTAACGTCAACTCGGTCACCGTGCGCGGCATGACTGCAAGCAGCGGTGGCCCGTTGCTGAACATGCAGCGCGCCGTCGCCATGTTGGGCTTGGACGGAGTCAAGCGTGCAGCCTCGGCATTGCGAGCCTGGCCCGGACCCTTGAGCGAGCCTCACGCCCAAGCGTTGATGAGTTCGATGCAGCGCGTTCAGCGTGCTGGCAAGATTGCGCAGGCGCTGCGTCCCGCAGGCTACGACGACGAGGTGATCTATCTGATTGCCTTGCTGCAAAACCTGGGTCGCTTGCTGGTGCAGTACCATTTTCCCGACGACGCCGAGCAGATCCATGCGCTCATGCAGCCTGCTCGAGCGACGCCCGAAACACCCGATCCAAAAGGCATGACGGAGACGGCGGCCGCCTACGCCGTGCTTGGCACCGACATCGCCAGCATGGGTGCGGCCGTGGCGCGGCATTGGGGCTTGCATGAAGACGTGCTGCACATGATTCGGCGCCTATCGCCCGAGGCGCCGGTTCATACCTCGGGCAACGACGCCGATACACTGCGCGCCACTGCCAGCTTGGCCAATGACATCGTCGATGCCTTGGCGCTGCCTCCAGCCAAGCTTGGCGCCGAGCTTGAGCACCTGTCCAAGCGTTACGGGCGTGCCTTGGGCCTGAGTCTGAAAGAATTGCACGAAGCGCTTGACCCTAAAGCGACGGGACCGATGGAAAAAACCAATCGCGATGAATGAAAACTCACTGACCGCAAGCTCGATGGGCCGCTTCAAACTGCTGCGCCCGCTGGGTCAGGGTGCTCAAGCCACCGTGTGGCTGGCGCACGACCCGCGCTTGGAGCGCGAGGTGGCAGTGAAGGTATTGCTGCCAACGCAAGACCCGTTGAGCCTGGACGAATGGCTGCATGAGGCGCGTGCCGTCAGTCGCTTGACACATCCCAACATCGTGCCGGTGTTCGAGGCCGACGTGGCCGACGGCAAGCCCTATCTGGTGTTCGAGTTTGTGTCCGGCCCGACCTTGAGAGAGCGCATGCGACCGGGGCTTGCATTCCCTGCGCGCGAAGCTGTCGAATTGATGCTTGGCGTGCTGGAAGCATTGAGCGCCGCGCATCAAATCGGCATGGTGCACCGCGACCTCAAGCCGTCGAACATTCTGCTCGACGCGAGCGGTCGCGCGCGCGTGATGGACTTTGGCATCGCCGCGCGCATCGCCCCACCGCTGGGTGAGGGAGCGAAGCCGCTGCGCGTCGTCGGCACGCCCGGCTACATGTCGCCCGAAGCTGCGCGCGGGCTCGCGCCAAGTCCGCAAATGGATGTGTTTTCCGCAGCCATCATGCTGGCCGAACTGCTGTCGGGCCAACGCCTGAACGACAACCCCGACCCGTGGGCGGCGATCGCGCGCGTCGCCGCCGAAGATCTGATGCTGCCGGGTGGTTTGCCAGCGGCGGTGGACGACAAGCTGCGCGCCATCGTGCAGCGCGGCCTGGCGCGCGACGCAGGCCTTCGTTGGCCTACCGCGGCGGCCATGATGCGGGCACTCAACGATTGGATGCATGCGCCGCAGCCGGACGGTGGCGATAGCGGCAGCGGGGATAGCGCCACGCTGGAGTTCTTGCTGCGCCGCATGCGCCACAAGACAGACTTTCCCGCCTTGTCGGACTCGGTGTCACGTATCAACAAGGTCACCAATTCAGAGAACGAGAGCGTGGGCTCGTTGACCAACGAAATTCTGAAGGACGTGGCGCTGACCAACAAGCTGCTGCGCCTGGTCAATACAGCGCAGTTCAGCCACGCCGGTGGTGGCGGCATCAGCACGATTTCGCGCGCCGTGGCCCTGGTGGGTTTTGCCGCGATACGCAATATGGCGCTGTCGGTGGTGTTGCTTGAGCGCATGGAAAACAAGGCCCATGCGCAGCAGTTGAAGGAGGAGTTCCTGCGCTCGCTGATGGCCGGTTCGGTGGCCAGTGAACTGTGCCTGGTGCAGCGCGAAAGCGAAGAGTCATTCGTGGCCGCCATGCTGCAGCATCTGGGACGCATGTTGACCGAGTTCTATTTTCCGGAGGAGGCTGTTCAGGTGCGTCAGTTGGTGCGTCCGGCACGCGCCGGGTCGGGCCCGATGGCCGTCCCCGTCAGCGAGCATATGGCTTCCATGCAGGTGTTGGGCATCAGCTTTGAAGACCTGGGCGTGGGCGTGGCCAAGCAATGGGGATTGCCCGAGAGTCTGCGGCGCAGCATGCGCCGGCCACTGACCGAGCCGCCGCGCAGCTTGGCCGACAATCCTGGCGAGCGCATGCGACTCGTGGCCTGTGCCGCCAACGATGTGGCGGACGCCATTTTGCACAGCAAACCAGAGGATGCGCATGCGCGCGTGCGCGCGGTGGGCGAGCGCTACGCACGTGCGCTGGGCGTGCCGCAGGAACGATTCGATGTCGCTGCCGACACAGCTCGGCAACGCCTGTCCGAAATGGTTGTCGCGATGGACCTGAAGCTGCCCAAGCATTCTGATGCTCAGCGCTTGCTGGCGACTGTGGTTCCGACCGAACACGACACCCTCACGCAGCATGAATTGCACGCCACGCTGGTCGAGGAAGACACTTTCGTGCCCCAGCCGCATCCTCCCAGCGAGCATGTTGCCCAAACCTTGGCTGCCGGTATTCAGGACATCACGAATGCGATGGTCGAAGATTTCAAGCTCAACGAAGTGCTGCGCATGATTCTGGAGACCATGTTCCGCGCCTTGGGTTTCCGGCACATCATCTTTTGTCTGCGTGACGCCAAGACCGAGTCCCTGACCGGTCGCTTTGGTCTGGGTGAGGGCGTCGAGGCGGTCGTGCCTCATTTCAAGGTGCCGCTCAGGATGGCTGCAGGTGCGGCGCCGAGTCTCTTCAGCGCGATTTGCATCAAGGGGGTTGATACGCTGATTGCAGATGCCACGGCGGGCAAGCTCGCTGAGCGTCTGCCTTCATGGTATTTGCAGCATGTCAAAGCCGGCAGCTTCCTGATCCTGCCCATGTCGATGAAGGGCGCGCCGTTTGCCCTGATCTACGCTGACAAGCCCGCGGTGAACAGCATAGACCTGGGTGAAAAAGAGCTGTCGCTGCTGCGCACCCTGCGCAATCAGGCGGTGCTGGCGTTCAAACAGTCGAGTTGAGCAAGCTGCTCAAGCGCGCTACGTGAAGACGGCAAAGGGTTGGGGTTGACGAGCCTTACCCCCGGCACTGGTCACAACGGCTGGGGCTGCTTGGTTCCCCATCTGACCCGGTTCACCGCGCTTCCATGCGGGGAGGCCCGTCAAGCGTGATTGTATTCGACGCTTGCCAGCCTTCGCTCAGGGGAACTCAGCGCAACTGCAAATCGTCGTCACCAAAGCGGATGTTCAAGGGCTCGATCAGCAGTTGTTTGGGGCCAGCTTCGATCTGACCTGCGAGCCAGGCCTCGACGCCACAGGCTTTGGCCACCTCGACAGTGCGCGCTGCGTCCTCGGCACGCACGAAGATCGCGAAACCCGCGCCCATGTTCAACGTCGAATAAGCCTCGCGGTCGTCCTGCTTGGCATGCTCTTGCATGAACTTCAATACCGGCGTCACCTGGGGCACCGTGTGGATGCGGTAAGTGAACTGGCCCGGATGGCGCAGCAACTTGCGCCAGCCGTGGCCGGTGATGTTGGCGCAGTAATGCGGCACGATGCCGGCCTTGTAGAGCGCCTCGGTCACCGGCGAATACAGCGTGGTCGGCGCGAGCAGCGCATCGCCATAGCTCAGGCCCGGCTCGACCGGCGTCAGATAGCCCTGCGGCAGACGTTCGACCAGTTTGCGCGCCAGGCTCAGGCCATTCGCATGGATGCCGCTCGATGCCAGCAGCACGATGGCGTCACCCGGGCCCAACTTGTCGCCCACCGAGAGACGTTCTTTGGGATTGATGAGACCCGTGCAACTGGCGGCGAGGTCGATGCGATCGGCCTCCACAATACCTGCCAGCGCCGGCGTCTCGCCGCCGCCCCAGGCCACTTGGCAGATGTCGCAGGCCTTCTGCCAACCTTCGACGAGCTCCTTAGCGCGCAGCTTGTCGCCAAACCACTCGGAGCCGCCGGCAGCCCAATAGGCCTGCACCACCAGCGGCGTGGCGCCGACCGTGATCAGGTCATTGATGGCCATTGCGATGGTGTCTTGCGCGATGCTGGCGTAATAGCTCTTGCCGGTCAGCTTGTACATCTCGTCGGCGACCAGCGTCTTGGTGCCCAGGCACTCGACGATGGAGGCCAGGTAGAACGGACCGACGTCGACCACATAGGCGGATTCACCACGCGAGGCCAGTACTTCGGAGAATCCATGGCCTGCCAGATGCGCGCCGGTGGCGGCGGCGGCGCGCTGGGCGGCCACCTTGAGCGGGTCTATCAAGTCGTAGTTGACGCCGGACTGCTCATAACTGAGGGTGGCGGAGGATGTGGTGGGAGCAACTGGCTTCATGGCCCGGATTATCGTTCACTCGCGCAAGCCGGCCCCGGTCTGGCCCGTAGAATCGCGCCATGAGTTATTTGGTCCTCGCCCGCAAATACCGTCCGCGCAGTTTTCAAGAGCTGCTCGGGCAAGAGCATGTTGTGCAGGCGCTGACCAATGCGCTGACCCAACAACGCCTGCACCACGCCTATTTGTTCACGGGCACGCGCGGCGTTGGCAAGACCACCGTGTCGCGTCTGCTGGCCAAGAGTCTGAATTGCACCGGCCCCGATGGACAGGGCGGCATCACCGCGCAGCCTTGCGGTGTGTGCGATGCCTGCCGCGACATCGATGCGGGACGCTTTGTCGATTACGTTGAACTCGACGCGGCGTCGAACCGCGGCGTCGAAGAGATCTCGCAGTTGCTCGACCAGTCGGTCTACAAGCCGGTGCTGGGACGCTTCAAGGTCTACATGATCGACGAAGTGCACATGCTGTCCAACACCGCATTCAACGCGATGTTGAAGACGCTGGAAGAGCCGCCCGACTATCTGAAGTTCGTGCTGGCAACCACCGACCCGCAGAAGGTGCCCGTCACCGTGTTGTCGCGCTGTCTGCAATTCAATCTGCGGCCGATGGCGCCGCAAACCGTGCACGAACACCTGAAGCGTGTGCTGGCCGATGAGCATGTGCCGGTCGATGCAGGCTCGCTGCGGCTGCTGGCGCGCGCCGCGCGCGGTTCGATGCGCGATGGCTTGTCGCTTGCCGACCAGGCGATTGCCTTTGGCGCAGGGGAACTCACCGAATCGGGCGTGCGCCAGATGCTGGGCGCCGCAGACCGCAGCCACGTGATCGCGCTGCTCGATGCGCTGGCGGCCAGCAACGGACCCGGGCTGGTGGCGATTGCCGATGATTTGCGCGCGCAAGGGCTTTCCGCCGCTGGTACGCTGGAAGATCTGGCCAGCCTGTTGCAGCAGATGGCGGTGGAGCGCGCCGTGCCGGGCAGCGCCGACGCGAGCGACCCCGAAACACCCGAAATGCAGCGCGTTGCACAACTGCTGCCCGCGGACGAGATCCAACTG
>Ga0315270_10001220_pt1 | contig 13686 bp, 14 predicted proteins | sample C1_bottom_MG_FD_204932 | JGI IMG/M metagenome (GOLD analysis project Ga0315270, IMG submission 204932) | Sediment microbial communities from Yellowstone Lake, YNP, Wyoming, USA - C1_bottom | ecosystem: Environmental > Aquatic > Freshwater > Lake > Sediment | place: USA: Wyoming | collected... | reverse complement strand
TTTTTTGGCTGTATCCAGCCAGCTAAGTAACATCCTACGACGGCGATCCTCACTATCGTCCATTGTATATTCGTATGAACACTGCGAAACAGGGCTGAATCGTGCATGCTCACGACCCGTTCCAATGGATGCAGCGGCCTTCAGATGAACGATCTGTTGGGTTGGGCCCGTGCCCGGCTGGAGAGTCGCAATGAGACAGGTGTTACCCGTGATGGGATTGGGAGGAAAGAATTCAGCAGCGGATGCATCACTCTTTTCATCATCCTGACCCATGATGTTTGCCGCGGATTTCATTCGAAACTGCCCCGCTTCCACATTGGTTGTTTTTCCTTCTTGTCCCTTTATCTCCAGCTCAAAGATGTATTGGTCTTTTTTCCATTTGAGAGGCTCCAAGACATGGACAGGAAGCAGACCAATTCGGTCCGCCAACATTTCATTTGTCATCGGTGTATCATTTCGCACAATCTCAACATCGGTCGTGGTTCCTGTAGCGGTCATGTCCGCACGAAAGGCAACCGTTTCAACACCTGTAAGAATCAGGCGGCGAAGCGTATTGGCATAGGTGACATGGGTGGGAGCCAACTGAAAAGTGGAGATGCGACCTTCTTCTTTGAGATTAGCGAATGACATGATAACTCTAACCTATCTTCCGATCGTTCGGTTCGTCAATTTTTATCCATGGTGTGTGCGTTCAAGGTGTTTTGGATTCGTTCGTAAAGTAGAAAAGGATGAGCCGACCGGCACCCGTTCATATTTGTTTTTATTCCAGTCGGTGCGAATGGTCCAAAGCATTTTTAGAAGAAATCTCAAAAACAAGTTATCACGGACTTTTTCGATTTATTTGTGTGGATCCGGGTCCCAATCGCCCTGCTCTCCCCAGCTGGCTGAAGCAGATTCCGACTCTAGTCATTTCGGGAGAGCCGGAACCACGCACGAATGGTGAAGTGATGAATTGGCTTTATGAGCAGAAAATGAAGGATGGGGCTGGCAATAAGAGCGGTGGCGGGGGTGGAGCTGCTGGACCTGTAGAGCCGGAACCCTATTTGGATATGGAGATGGGTGGAGGATTCAGTGATTCCTATTCGTTTATTGGTACGGATACTTCTGCCGAGGGTAATGGAGGTATGCATGCAAATTTACGACATAATTTTACATATTTAAATGGATCGGATGGAGTAAGTACTCGAGAGGCATCGAATTTTCAGACCACTAACTCGAATGCGAAGCGAAGTAAAAAGGAAGAGATGTTGGACGCGCAAATGGCACAGTATAAAAATCAAAGAGACATTGGAATGCCGCAACGCATCAATCGTCAATGAGTCAGACCCTAAGGGTGAGGTTCTAGCGAACCCTTACCCTTACCCTTACCCTTACCCTTACCCATTTTTAGTATGTTGTATAACAATTTAAAGATTATTGTACAAGATATTAATAGTACTCAGGACAGAAATGTCGATTCTAAGCGCATTTAATACACAACTTATCCAGTTCTTTGATGAACTCTGCAACACTTTCCCCGAAGACAAAGACATTAAAATGGCTACGGAGGCGATCAAAGGCGCCAAGAAGATCAATCCACGCCTGATCCTGGATCTCTTTGTGGAGCATGTCTATAAAGAGTGTGCATCGGCTATTTATGATCGCAACATCAATCAATTTCGCCAAGTAGCCCAGCGAAAGATTAACACTCAATTCAATGAAATGACTTCGGCACTCGCCGTTTTTGATAGGCACTGGGATACGATGGGGGACAAGAACCATGAAGTCATTTGGCAGTATATGAAGGTTCTTTGCATTCTTTCGGAGAAGGCGGTGAAAGCTGGCTAAGGCCTGAAAGGGCAGCGTGCTATAATTTAAAGAGTTTTTCATAATCCATAAGAAGAATCATGGCAGAATCAAGTACTCCATCTGTCTTTGAAGGAAAATACAATGAGTTTGTGGAGGATCTCCTCGGCGCCCTTCCCGAATATACGGTAGCGATTCAGGCTGCCAAGGCGCTCGATTACAAGACACGCCTTGCACGATTCCAAGAGGAGGTGAAAGTGACAAATACCCTGGCGGGTAGAACGGAGGATGTTCAGACAAATCCTGGTACGATTTTGCCAGGAGTGAAGCTGACGGATACCGTATGGGCCACTCTATCAGAGAACACCAAGAAGGCGATCTGGGAGCATGTTCGTATCATCTCCATTTGCTGCTTTATGGAGGCGGGGTTCGGCGGCGATTCCAAGCCATCCTGGATGAATGATGCGATGAAAGAGATGAAGGAGAAGATGGAAAGCACGGACTTCCAAGATATCATTAAGAAATTTATGAAGTTCTTTACTCTAGATCCAAGTGATGCAACGGGCACCAATTCAAAGAGTGATCAAAAGGATTCCAAGGGCATGCCTGACTTGAAGGGTATGCCTGACTTGAAGGGTCTCTTCGAAAATGGTTTCCCCAAGCTCCCTGAAAGATTCTTGAAGGGCCATATGGCGAGATTGGCGCAGGAGATTGTGAAGGAGATTAAGCCAGATGATCTGGGAATTACCCCTGAAATGCTAAAAGCATGTGAAAAGGATCCGTCCCGGGCATTTAATATTCTGATTTCAACCTTTTCGGATAATCCTGGTATCATTCAAAAGACCATTGCCCGAATCGGAAATCGTCTCCAGAAAATGGTTCAATCAGGCTCCATCCGCCCAGATGATATTGCACGCGAGGCAGAAGAACTCATGAAGGAATTTGCTGAAAATTCGAGCTTTGTGGATATGATGCAGGGGATCAAGAGTGTCTTTGGAATGGAAGATATGGACACTGCGCGAAAGGCAGGAAGAGAGGGAAGCGCACGACTCTCCACTGCACGGGATCGCCTACGAAAGAAGCTTGAGAAGAAGAAACAAATGGGAGATAAGAAATAAAATGGCTAAGGGTTAGGATAATGAGTAAGAAGGAGTGTGAGCTTCCATTTTGGAGAGATTACTCCGTTGTACTAAATCATTTTACATTGCAATATACTCCACAATGTGAGCACTCTAAATGGAATTTCCTTTTCCGGTTACTACTCGTATCGATCTTTGTTGGAATGATTGCCAGTGTGCTTGGTGGATTATCCGCATTTTTGGTAACAATTCTATTTGGCACCCTTACCGCATTTGCGATTATTATGATTACTCCCACAGATGGAATAAAGAAATGGGATACCTATCATAGTTTGCCCTATGTTGCGAATGTAAATCCTTCTGCGGATCCTTCCGCGTATATTGCACCACTTAGAGAGCATTTTGTGAATGGAGGATCGAGGCAGGGAAGCACTCAGCCATCGGGCCCCACAGGCTTTGTAGAGGTTGATGCCTTTCCTTATTCGGGCCCTGCACTTCCTGACTATACACCGCCCAGTTCTCGCAATCTTTTCATGAATGTCTTACTCGATGAAATCAAATATAATCCAGGGCGCCCTGAGGCTGCCCCTGTTGATAATCCAACTGTGAAACAAACGATGGATGACTATTTCCGTGTGCAGTGGTTTTCGGATCCAACGGATGTCTTTGGAAAGAATCAGAGCCAGCGCCAGTTTGTCACACAACCATCTACCACGGTTCCCAATGATCAGGGGGCGTTCGCGAGCTGGCTGTATCGTATCCCTGGAAAGACTTGCAAGGAGGGTGGGCGCGAGGCATGCTTGGCGGGCACGGACGGTGGCCCCATTCCTTGGTTGAATCAGGCGTCATAAGGGTAAGCGAACAATTTCTATCATATGATGATAATTGTTGTTAGCTTTTACATGTATTATAAAATAGCATCTTGATCCACGAAAATGCATGTCCAATTTCGCGCTTTTGATGAAATACATAAAATGCAAATCCAACAAAAATGATTAGAAAGGTGAGCGCATTCATGATTTTACCAATTTTGAGATATAATCTAAGGGATTCTTCAGGGGCATTACTATTATTTTCAATGTAAATCTTGATACTCTGATCAATTAATAATAATAAAATAAGTGGCACGGAGAAATACCATTTGCTTTTCGTCATCAATAAAAAGATCAAATAAATAAAAATCGTTTTGACCCATAATTTTCCAATCGATATATTCTTTTTGGGATTCACAACGATAAATAATAAGAAAAATGCAACAATACCGAAAAAATGTCGAGCCCATGGATTGGTTTTAATCATGCTCTGTAGATCACAGCTCACCATTGGACTTAATAGACCGAATAGTAACCATAAATATAACGCAGAAATGGATTCTCTCGCATCAAAAATATCATTCCATAAAACGGGATGCTTCCCTGGATCGTACATTACTATAGAGTCTTCTTGTTTTTCATGGATCTAAGAATGGGTTGAGTGTGAAGATAGGGTTTCGTACTACAACGAAATCGCTTTAATGTCCTTCTCTTGGTCTGAAGGACAGATCGCACACAAATTCCAATCGCTGCCTTCTCTTTTCCCTTTTTTGATCGAGTTTGACTTTCTGTTTTTCGAACAGAGCATGCTGTTCCGTTTCCAACGGAACATGGACCCGGTCGGACGCGAACCGTTTTCCGCACCGACTTGATACAGTGGCAGAATCGGGTTGTCAGCGATTTTCGTTTTTGCATTCTGATTAGTTCTCTCATTTTTTTATACGATCGTACTTCAGAGATCATGGAGATCAACCGCTTAACTCACTCCAGAGACGACCTTTGTGGAATTCAATCCTTTTATGCCCAATCTGTCGGCCCTGGTCGTTACCAGACTACCAATTTGGTACCTAAGGCCACCGGCGTCAATCCAACGGCAGTTGACCAATTGCTCATGTATCCTCGCGAAGGATACGGCTACAATAATGCAGCGATTGATGCCGATTCCATTCTTCGTAATCAGATTGCCTTTAAGAACAACCGCTGCCAGATCCGCCCTCAGGCGCGTCCCTTCCTTACCGTTCCTTACATGCAAGGCGGTAACCCCTCCCGTGATGTGGAGAGCCTTCTACTACATTCAGAGCAGGTTCGTATGGGTAAGGAATGCGGTACGGTGACCGAGCAGTTCTTCTCTCAGCAATACACTCCGATGATCCCCATCTTGAAGAACAATATTCAGAACCCGAAGAACCTTGTCCCCGAGGTGGCAGCAGCAGGCTGGGTTCATGGAGGTATTCCCACGCGTTCGTATCTTCGCGATGTCAATTGCTAAGCATATTATTCAATATGATCCGGTTATTTTCCATTTCTGGATCATGTTAATTTTCTCAAAATGATATAGAACATGTCTGCTGCTGCTCCTAAAAAGACTCTAACGGCTGCAGAGCGCCAAGCAAAATTGCAAGAGATGCTTGCCAAAGAGGAAAGAGAGGCTGCGGAGCGTAAGCAGAAGTTGACCGAGCAGATTGCCGCGCAGGCGGCGAAGGCCGAAGCCGAGGCAGTCGCGGCTGCGGCAAAGGCACAACGTAACGCATCGCTTGCTGCGTTTGGCGTCCCGGTTATGAAGAAATCCGCGGCACGCATGACGGCTGCACAGAGGCTGGCATTAATGATGGCCCAAAATGAGGGAAGAGCAACCAATGTAGTGGATCCTGCTGCCGTGAAAAAGGCGGCCGAAGAGGCATTTAAGTCGCTCGCTGCTCCTCAGAAGATTGAATACTTGCGCGCAAAGGCTGCTGCTGATGTTGCAGAGGCGGAGGCCAAGCTGGCAGTATACAGAGCAAAGGTGGATGAGCGTCTTGCTCGTGATATCGCCGCAGTGCATAAAGAGGTGGGTGACCCTGCGGGGGCCCTTTCCGATCTCGTTTCGGCGATGGCCTCTTCCTCCTCCATGGCCGCCTCTTCTTCCTCGATGGCCGCCTCTCCTTCTGCTGCCAAGGCAGCACGTCGTACCACCCAACAGGTGTTTAACAACCTTCAGCGCGAGCTGGCGTATGAGGAGGGTCGTGTGGCGCGCCGCGCTCGCGGTGAGCAAGTCTCTCCTCGCCTGAAGAAGACACTCAAGACTACGCCTGAGAGAGTTCTCAAACTGCGCGCCAACCTTGCCTCCTCTCAGATGAAGCTCAACTCGGCTGCCACGAGAAAGCTTGCGTCGGTTGCAAAGAAGACTTCCACGAAACAAAAGGCGAATAGCAATGCTGCCGCACTGGAAGCCTATATGGCGGCCCGCGCGGAAAAAAAGAAGGCTGAATCGGGCGCTGCCTCTTCTCGTAGCAATGAGTAAGTCTGTAAGCTGCGCTTTAATAAGACGGCGTCGCCGTTTCTTTTAGTTTCACAATGAATTCCCGAATCGCTTGTAGATTCTCTTCCACGGAGCAACCAGGCTCGGTGGAGAGGGTTAGAACGGGAATGGTCGTATTCTCAATCCATTTCTTGTGTTGATGATCCAGTGCATCCAGATAGTCGAGATGAATCCGATCCTCCCCTTGACGATTACGAATCTGGATACGATCCTTTGAAGTGGCGGAACTCGTAGATAGATAGATGATCCCATGTACAGGATGTTGTTTGCTAAAGATGGAGAACCAAGTATCATAGAGCTCCCATTCCAGCGGATCCATGTCGCCCGCATCACGGAGCATTTCCGCAAAGACATATTTATCGGTTAGCACGGAGCGCTCGGTCAGAATAATGTGGGGCCCCTTCACGGAGCGATCCAGACGCTGGACCGCTTCCTGAATGTTTTTGAGGCGAGTGAGAATGGCGCAGTTTTGAAAGGTATAGGCCCAACGCTTTTTATCTTCATAGAACAACTCCAATAAGTTCTTTCCAGCCGCATTGTGAAGAGCCGTCCATTGCCCCACAGGTTCATCGACCACATGGAGATCGGGAAGAGCCTTACGGATCTCCGCCAACAGAGTGGATTTGCCTGCGCCAATGTTACCATCGAGAGAAAGGATCAAGTGTGACATAATGGACTGTCTTATCCATCCAATGGGGAACCTACGTTGTCAATTTTTATCCCATTTAAATTCAATCCCGAGATCAGAACGAATGGCACTCTATTTAAGTACCGTCGAAGATGCATATGGGCCCATTTTAACGGCTCACTGGGAGAAAAAGGAAGACCCACAGCATTATGATTATCTTACCTCACAATTTGTGAATCCGAATCCGAAACGACACATTTTGGGTCTTGTGGGTGGGAATGAGGCCAGTTTGATTAAAGGCAACATGGTCGATTTGGAGTCCGATTTGCGCGGCATCAACATCCCGAACACCTTTTGCCCGTGGAAACAGTATCAGCCTCCACCGAAGCATCAAACCGAGATTGTCCGAGACAACACCAAGATCTCCCTCAAGATTGATGTGCAGAAGGCAAACCTACCGGCCTATCAAATGATTGCCTACCCTGCAGTGGTTGCACCGTTTCCTATCAAGAACGAAGTATGTGTCACTCCCGAGAAGTATTAAATACTTTAGAATCTGTTATCTTTTTCCTCGCTATTTTATTAAACATAGCTAATAAGAAGAATGTCGTGCTATACTACACAGCAGGCTCTAACACGCTTGCGAAATGATCCCTTTCACCAAGTGGATGATATGAGAATTACATCGTATGCCGCCCGCTATTATTTAAATCCGCCCGCTGCCAACTGCCCGACCACCTTTCCCGTTAATGCAACAACTCGTCTTCAAAAGAGTGGAAATTCGTGGGTGGAGGGAGAATGGAAAACGGATGTAGAGTCCGATTTGAAGGGTATTGATCGCCTGGGTACCAAGATTCGTTGCGATAATGTCCAATACAATCCTGATACGAATGCCTTTACCAATCGTGGTCTTAAAAATGCGAAGGATGAAAATGTGCCGCAGACATTTGCCCGCCTGGTGGATCCCCCCTGCACCCTTCGCGCCACGGGCTGGAATCGCTGGCAGCCTCTCTTCCATAATCCCCAGGAGACCTTTGAGACACCGTTTGACTTCTTTATTCCGTCTCGTGATCTCGATAAGGATAAATACAATACGCATCGCATGAAATCTTGCTTTACACCACGGGATCAGCCACCTATTTCTGAGCTCGGGCATGAAAATGACATGTATCCTCGCTACCCTTCTATCCAGACTTAAATCACATGATTGTATTCATGATATGCAGGCGATAGTAGAATTGATACAATGCAGTATAGCCTGTTGTTCATGCTTTTTTACACCAAGGGAACCAATTCGAATTCTAATTAGATCCGTTGATAAACCATTACTAACTCACTCCTCTTCTTCGGGCGTGAGTAACCACATTTGATGCTCTTTCATTTTCGCCATTTTCAAATGACCTTTTACCCAATTAAAATGTACTAGTACGGCGGTCTTTTTTAATTGATCCACATTTTCATAAAACATTTTTCCATTTGGATATCGCTCCAATGGAAGAGCGTTCATTTTACATTCTGGCTTGACATATTGATTAAAATAAGTCTGATCGTTGTTATCAAAAGCACATGTCTCATATTTCTTCTGCCCTTTCTCGGATACACAATCATATAATTGGCATAGTCGGTCGCTGGATTTGATATACAAATAACCCGTGCACATATTTTTGGTATTTCCATTTTGCAAAGAATCATTTTGAACCCAGACATCATAGGTGGTATCTTGTTGCCATGCTGTCAAATCATGAAGCGGATTGGATCGAAAGACAATGTCACCATCCACCAATAAGACATTTGTGTGAAGAGATAGAATCCGATAAATGAGCTCCAATTTCAAATAACAGATTCGATCATATCCCTTGGTATTCCAGGGGCAAAATGTGCCTAACTCATTTTCCTCCACGCAATATACCTGATATCCTCTCTTTCGAAGAATGGCCGCACCCTTCGTATCCAGACATACCAGTAGTACTTTTTTATCCAATCCAAAAGGTTCGAGACTCTTTAGCATGTTAAGAGTGTATAAGAGATATCCGCGATTGGTGACGGTGGTGATTACTGTTTGACTTACCGTCTGACCAATAAGGCATGGAAGAAGATGATCCGCCGTTAAAGAAATCGACATAGCCTATTCTATTGAATTTTATTTATGCTCCGTTTTCAACAGGGCATCGGTCCTCTCATTTTGAAATTTGGTCTTTCAGAGATCGGGTCGTCTTTTACAAAAAATTTAAAGGTAGAAACTGGTAGTATGGAAATCGCTGCCCTGTCAGGACTTCTTGGATTAGGATGGGTGGTCTCACGAGCCGGTCAGAAAAAATCATCTGCCCCACCAACCCTATCAGCCTCTCAATCAATGGCCCAAAATGTAGCCTCTTCAAGAGTTCTCCCCCCTGCTAACCGCGAACAGCCCCTTCTTCGCGAAGGTTTCATGCCTGCCGCAAGAGGTCTAAACTCGGACCCTCTTACTGTCGCCCCAAAAGGCGCAGCTGCCACGGGTTTTGGCCCCGAACTCGATATGATGTATCAAATGCCGAATGGTCAGACCTATCCATCGGAGCCCAGTACTGGGCCATACGGTACGGCACTTGGTTATTCCTCTAATAAGCCGCCTTACGCCCCAGGATATACTCCGGGCACGAGACCAGCCCCTTCTCCCATTGATTCTAATGTTCCCATGATGGAATATCGTTCCGATAATACGGAAAGCAGCCCCACATACATTGATAGTGATTATGTTGTTAGCCCACTATCGGGTCAAACCATTCCATCCACCGAGTTTAAGCATAACAATATGCAGCCCTTCTTTGGTGGGCGTATCAAACAAAATATGGCACCTCAGGCGAATGTCAGTGTGCTCGATGCCTACAATGGAAATGGATCGACACAAATGAAAAAGCGCGAAGTCGAAAATATGTTTGAGACCAGTCGCGCCCCCTATGGAAATCCTTATGGCATGGAGGACAATACCGAATTCTTTCAGTCGCGCATCACAAGTCAGGCACCCATTGCCCGAAATGGAGAGCGCCCCTTTGAACCCACCAAAGTCGGCTCAGGAATCGGCGAGAAGTTCGGATTTGCAGGCAAGGGTGGATATCAACAGCTGGAAATCAATGAAATCATGCGCCCCAAGGACACTAATGATCTCCGTGTCATCTCTAATCCCAAGGAAACCTATGATACACCGATGGTTCCTGGTGGTCACTTCATCGGTGTAAGCGCAGAGGTCAGCGATGTCGGTGAAGTTCGCAAATACAAGCCCGATACCTTCTACATTGATGAAACGGGTGAGCGCTTCTTTGTCACAAACGGAGAGCTCATCAAAGAGACCGTGCGTTCCACACAGGTTCTCCCTCACACCACGCGTCCAGAGACCTCCGTCGAATATGAGGGTGTGGCGTCTTCGCAGGACTTTGGAGAGAGCTATGTCACGGGTTCGTATCGCATGCCGATGTCGCAGCAATATGGCGGAGCAGGTTATCGTAATGCGGACATGACAACCTACTATACGAAAGACATGGGGGCAAATGAGGCTGATTATGGTAAATCCTCCATTGAGATTCGCCCCAATGAGCGCAATGAGACCTCGGAGCGTGTGATGGCACTAAACGCAGTCCCTGCCGAGAACGGCATGGTCATTGCACACTACACAGATGATGCCCGCCCCACACGCCGCGCGGAAACCACGGGTAACATTCGCATGACGGGCACACCGATCACCTATGCCGAGCGCGCCCCTGCAATTACTGTTTGGGATCCGAAGGACATTGCTCGTACCACCGTCAAGGAATCTACCATTTATCTGGATCGTCCTGGTATCATGGCGGCGGGCTCGGCGCCGAACCGCCTGAAGGTCTATGACCCTGATGATATTGCAAGACCAACACAGAAGTCTCAGCTGTCGAACAATCTGGCATGGACGGGACCGGGTGGCAATGGTGCATGGAACGATGTCATGGATCCGAGCTTTGCGTACAATATGCGCACCAATCCAAACAAGGAGCAGATTGCTCGCGGCCGCAAACCAATCGCGGGTTCAGGCAGTTCAGCCACCTTCAATGGCGATCCAGGCCGTCAGGTTTCAAAGAAGCTGGATGCGGACTACATCAACGACCGCGCTCTCGCTATCAATCGCTCACTGGATATCACGCCAGGCGTGGGCGATATAGGTCGTGTGGAGTATCGTGTTCCCCTCAAACTGGATGTCAGCCGTGAGCGCAACACCTATAGCGCGGTGGAGGCCGTCGATAACAATCCACTTATGCAGAGTCTTCGCAAGAATGCAGAGATTGACGAGGTGGCAATCCGTGAATATCGCCAGTACCTTTCCGCGCAGGCATAAATTATTCGATTCTAATAAAGGGAATGTCTTGCCCTACATCTCATCGATTTTCTAATGGATTTCGAGTCATTTATCAAGAATCTTCGCAGTCCATTCCAGTTAGCAGTATTCATGTCTTTTGCGATGTTGGCTCCATCTTTGAAACAGATGGTATACGGGGTGCCTCGCATTTGGTAGAACATATGTGTTTTAAAGGAACAGAGACCATTCGAGAGGCGAGAAACCTTCTCGTTCAGTATAATAAAATTGGAGCGGATTTCAATGCCTACACAGAAAAGAGATATACGACCTATCATATTAATTGTGATGATGCCCATGTTCCTATGTGTATGAAATTGATGTCCGATATGATATTGCATTCTGTATTTTCCAAAAAGGAATTCTACAAAGAGCAGAAGGTCGTGATTGAGGAACAGATTCGTGGGCAGGACAGTCATATCAATGTTCTATCGGATGACATGGATGCAATTTATTATAAGGGCAGCCCCTATGCGAATCCGATCGATCACATTTCATATCACCCTACGCCCACGCATTTATCCTATGAGGATATTTACAAATGGTACAAATGGTTTTATCATCCCTCCAACATGGTATGTAGTATTGTAAGTAATTTGTCATTTGCGAAAGTTATTTCGATGTTGAAAAAGACCGCATTTATGGACCCACCACCGAAAGAATGCCCCCAACTTCCATTTGCCTTTCCCACACCAACCCTATCATTGGCGCCGATCAGTTCAGGAAAGGCGAATATTCGATACATTCAGAAAAAGGGTGTAGCAGCAACCATTTTGGCGATTGGATTTCGCACTTGTAGCGTTAAGTCTCCTGATAAATATCCGCTGATGGTCTTGCAGCAAATCCTGAATGGATTTAGTGGAAGATTATTTACAGCACTTCGTACTAAGCGTGGATTAACTTATTCTTCTGTATGCAATGTGGAATTCAATGAACATGCGGGGTATCTTCAGATTCGGGTCTTAACGGATCCAAAACGACTCATACAAGAGGATTGTAATGGAGTTCTACCCGTTCTTGTTCATATGATAGAGGAACTCCAACGAAAGGGAGTTACAGCAGAGGAAGTGCGTCATGCAAAGGGAGGTCTGAAAGGTTCTTATTTGTTGAATTTACAGTCCATCGATGCGATTGCCACTTATAATGGTTCGCAGATCATTCTTACCAATCAGCCTCCGAAAGTTCCCTTTCAAGAAGTGTATGAAACTTATTTGGCGAAGGTGACGAAGGCGGAGATTGATCACGTCATTCAAACTTATTTGTGTAAAGAGAATTTGCTGGTGGGAATCTTGTATGATCATGCTGTCCCGAAAAAGAAGATCGAGGAGATTGTGGATCGTGTGGAATAATCTGCGGATATAGAAATATGGATGGACTAACTTCCATTGCAGGTGGATGGGATTCAACACCAGGATGGTTCCATACTATTATATATAGTGGTGCAGGTATTGTGGTTGGAGGAGCAATAGGTTTGATTGTATGCGCTAAAACAGAGTCTTGTAAAAGTAGATTTCCTAACTTATTTAAAAAAGATTCAGAAAATGGTTCTGCAAATGTTTCTCCAAAACCAATAAATACATCTGTAAATTCAGCAAATCAATCTCCAAAACCAGTTGTGACCTCATCTACACTTGTGAATCAAAAGTCCAACGCATCAACTACACAGGGTGGAAAACGCCGAACTCGCCGATCCCGTCCGCGTCGTGGCACACGAAGAGTTTAAACAACTTCATCCATACATGAGTAAATGGAGAACAATCCAGAGGAACCAACTGTTGTACCTGTCAAAGAGGAACCAACTACTCCAAGCTCATTGGCTTATATGAAGGGATGGTGGGGGGACTATCATCAATTTGTGGCAGGTGCGGTGTTTGGCGTCTCCGCGATTCTACTGGGATCCTTTCTTCGGTCCCGTCGCAATTAATTGTGAGGATACAATAGAATGGTAAAACACGCGCGTAGAACAAGAAAGCGCCGATCGGGTGGGGCAGAATCTATTGATCCGGCACCAGTCTCGGCCATTACGGCGGAGGGACATCAGCCGAGCAATAAGATCATGGAGTGGGCGACAACGGCGGGTATACCCGCGCCGCTCAATATGCAGAATGTGGCACATGGTGGTAAGCGTAGCACTAAGCGTAGCACTAAGCGTAGAACGCGTCATAAGCATCGCAAGCATCGCAAGCATAGCGGAAAGCGTCACAAGCGCAGCATGAAACGCACTAGAAAGCATCGTGGAGGTGAGTGTGGTTCATGCATGATGCCGCGCCCATAATAAAGAAGGTAAGTCTTCTATATCCAGTATGATATACTTGATATAGAATATACATATGATAGTGATTACAAAAGGATGCCACAAACGAAGAACATAAACCCTCCCATCGATGAATTGATAAACGGGAAATGGACCACACTCCCATTATTCTAACCGGCCCTCCTGGATGCGGAAAAAGCCACTGGATTCAGAAATACGCCGAACAAATCAACAAACAACTCTTTGTGTGCCC
>Ga0315270_10001219_pt1 | contig 13698 bp, 17 predicted proteins | sample C1_bottom_MG_FD_204932 | JGI IMG/M metagenome (GOLD analysis project Ga0315270, IMG submission 204932) | Sediment microbial communities from Yellowstone Lake, YNP, Wyoming, USA - C1_bottom | ecosystem: Environmental > Aquatic > Freshwater > Lake > Sediment | place: USA: Wyoming | collected... | reverse complement strand
AGGGTGGCGCCGAGGTGCTCGGTCAGGGGCTCAGGGTGGTGAACGATCCCCATCGAGGGGCATGTCATCCAGGACACCCGACCCTCGGACGCGTCGCCTGCGGTCGAACGAGAGGGGGGGGCCCTCTGGAGCCCCGTTCATGGAGTGGAAGCGGGAGTGGTCGCTACACTCAGGTCCAGGACAAGGACATCACCCGGAGCATCTTCCGGCGCTTCGGCGGCACCCTCGCGCTCGACTGCTTCGTGATCGAGGGTGGCGAGATTGCCATGGGTGACGCCGTGCAACTGACGCACTGACGTACCTGCTTTCTCGCCCCTCGCTCTAAGGCTGGCTACTTGATGCCGATCGCCTTGAGCAACTGCAGGCCTTGGGCGTTCAGGTCCTTCGCCTTGGCGACGGCTCCGCTCCATTCGCCCGCCTTGTATTGCTCCGTGGCGGCAGCCCATCCTGCCTCGAGCGATGCCAGGTCGGTATGGGCCTTGGCGAGCGCCGCCTTGTCCACTCCGGCCGGCAGCTTCTTCGCGTTCGCGAGGGCGTGGAGGTGGCTCTTTGCTGTGTTGAACGTCTTGGTCATGCTCTCGCCCGCCTCGCTCCAGGCCTTCGCCAGCGCGGCTTTGGCCACTTCCGCCTTGGCGAGCGCCTCCTTGGCCTTCGCCGGGATGTCCTTCGCGAAGGTCACCACTCCCCGGTAGCCCTGGTTGGCCATGAATTCCTTTGCAGTCGAGTAGCTCGACTCCAGGCTCTTCACTGCGTCCGGGGCGTACTTCGTGGCGTCGCCCTTCAGCGAGTCCATTGCAGCGCCCGCGGCCGTCAGGGCCGCCTCCGCGGGAGCCTTGTCCGCGTCCGTACAAGCCGCCACGATCGTCAGCGGGACCACCACCAGCAAAGTCTTCCAGACGTTCTTCATGGGTTCTACTCCCCTCGAGTTCCTGAATGGGGCTCGGGTGGCTCGGGCACCACGGCCCTGGGCCGCCTGGCCCGTCTTCATTCCTAGCATGGCATGCAAGTCATTGCACATGCAACTACAACGTCCTGTCGTGTCCCCGTTCCTCTGACCTGGAGGGCTACCGCCGCCTGCAGGCCCGAGGCCCGGCGCCGGCGAACTCCCGCTGGGCGACGGTGTCGGCCACGTCCGACTCGACCGCGTCATCGCCGGCCGCCAGGGTGAGGACAGTTCCGGCCGGGAGCTCCGCTGGCGCAGTCCCGTTCCCCAGGCCGCCGCTTCCTCGGCGAAGCGACCCGGACAGGACGGTCCATGTCACTTCTTCGGATGCCGCATCAGCGGCCGGCATCGAGCGCCCTCCCGCCCGGAAGCGAATCCGATCCACCCACGGGCATCCTGGCTCGCCAGGACGCCCCGCAAGGACGGCCCGTTCCATTCCCCCGAACGGCGCCCACTCGATCCGATCAGGCGGGAAGAACGCCGGCTCCGTGAGGCGAGGGCAGTCCCGTGCCGGTCTCGTGGCCGTGACCTGGCACACGACCTGGTCCTCGGCCCACTCGAAGGTGCTGGTATTCGCCGGGACGAGCCAGAAGCTCCCGGCGGGAAGAGTCTGCATCTTCGCGTCGTCCCATTTCTTCCCTATCCCGACGTGGACCGTACCGGACAGGATGAGGTAGGTGCGGTCGACAGGAGACGAGTGGGGCGGCAGTCGCGTGTCCGGGCGAAGGCGAAGCAGGGTGACCGAGGGGCAGCCGGGATCGGCCATGTCGCCCCGGACCTGGATACGATTCGCGAGACCGAACGGCTGCCACATCCGTGCCGACGGCGTGACGGGGCTCGAAGGAGATGCCGCCCCGCCCACCGAAGGGAGGAGGACCACGAGAAGCATCAGAAATCTGATCGCCCAGATTGGATTCACTTGGCGTCACCCCCGGGGTCGTCGCCGAGAGCCGGGGCGGCACCGTGTGCGGCGAGGCCTTTCGCGAGTTCTGGATCGATCGTCAGGAACATGGCTCCCATCCGACCCATCAGGCCCATCCGGAAGTCGCCCGGCTTCGCCCAGACGACCCGCCCGGTGAACGATCGGTCGACGCCATCGAAGTAGATCATTCCCTCGACCGGCTCGCCCACCTGGAGGACCCGCATCAGCCCGGTGCAGAATCCGCCAGGGCCGACGTTGGTGGTGAACGAGCTGCCACGGCCAGCCACGACGCGAAGCCGCATCCGGTAGCGAGGAGTTCGCTTGGCGGAGCGGCTGCGGTCAGCCATCACGACGATCCGAGCAGTCGACAGCGAGGTGGCCGTCACTGCGCCACGACGTCGCCGCGGCGGTTCTTCTGCCAGCAGGCCTCGGTGGCCTCCGAGCAGGTGGGTCGCTCCTTGCCGAAGCTGACCGGGTGGAGGGACCTGGCGGGAATACCCAGGTGCATCATGTACTTCCTGGCAGCCTCGGCGCGCCGCTGCCCGAGGTGAAGGTTGTACTCGACCGTTCCCCTCTCGTCGCAATTGCCCTCGAGGGTGACCTTCTTGAAGCCCAGGCGCTTGACGCACTCCGCGTTCTTCGACAGCGCCTCCTGCGACTCCGGCGTGAGAAGCGCCTTGTCAAAGCCGAAGTAGATCGGGATCAGCTTGCCGCCGCCCGCCGGGCAGGCCACCGGCGCGGCAGTCACGCACTTGCCCGCCTGGCATGCCTTGCCCGCGCCACAGGCTGCGTCGCTCGCGCACTCGGCGGGAGGGGTCACCGGGGCCACGGTCACGCACTTGCCGGCCTGGCAAGCCCTCCCGGCAGGACATTCGTCATTTCGCTCGCATTCGGGCCGAGGTACGCACTTGAGGGCCCGGCAGACGAACCCGGCCTTGCAGTCCGTGTCCATCCCGCACTCCTGGCACCGCCCCTCCACGCAGGTCTTGCCGTACCCCTCCTGCGCGACGCAGTCCTCGCTGGTCTTGCACTCACCATTCTTTGGCTTGGCAGGACAACCGGCCAGGAAGGCTACGGACAGAATCGATGCAAGCACTCCCATCACATGGCGCATTTTCGCTCCTCGGCAAGGTGGTTGAGGCGGATCACTGCTTCGCGACCTGACCGGACCAGATGGGCTTCCCGGCTGCATCCCGTAGGACGAAGGTCTCGCCGGCTCGCGTCACGGATTGCGCGATGAGTCCATATTTGCCCTCGTAGGTGAACTTCGAGCCCTTCACCGTCACCTGGTCGCCCTTTGCGAAGGTGAGTTTCTGGTGGTCCAGCCAGGTGTCGGGTCCGAGGTGGACCGACACTTGCTCCTCGCCGACCTTCAGCACGAGGCGGACGCTCTTGGCCCCCTTGCCGTGGTCGACTCGCTGGTCACCGAGGACGGTCCCGGTAACCGTGGTCACCTGGGACGGGTCGAACTTCACCTTGGCACCCTTCTTGGCGGTGGAGGACTCAGCCTGTGCGAGGACGGGTCCGGGCACGAGTGCCGCGAGCAACAGCAAGATCGAAAGGCCCTTCATCTGTCGAACCTCCTGGGGGTTGGATCGGCGAACCGCCCGCACCGCAGTCATAAGGGGACGGAATCACTGCTTCGGTAAATCCGGGCGGGCCGCAACGCACTTGCCCATGTCGCAGGTCTTCCCGGAGGGGCAGTCGATCGGGACCTCGCACTCCGGGCGCGGCACGCACAGCAACTCCCTGCACTTGAAGCCCTGCTTGCAGTCCTTGTCGAGGCTGCACTCCTGGCAATGACCCAGAACGCAAACCTTCCCGAAGCCAGGTTGCTGCTGGCAATTGTCGTTGGTCTGGCAGTAGCCGTTGTACCACTTTGGATGACAGCCACTCAGCGCCAGGATGACCAGGACGGGGGCGAGTATCCGGATGGATGGGCGCACGGCTTCTCCCTTTAGAAACGAGCGCTGTTCACGCGAACGACTGTAGTTGCATGTGCAACAAACAGAGTCTAGGCGGAGCCGCCCTCTCGTGCAAGGCGCCCGCGATGAACTACTTGTTCTCGCGTGGGACGGTCAGGGACTCCGTCAGCCGGCGGATGAATTTCCGCGCCAGCCTGACTTCGCTCGGCGGCGCCCCGGCGAGCGCTTCCCGCACGGCGCCCTCGACCGTTCCGCGATGCTGGCCGTTCAGCGTCTTGCCGCGCGCGGTCAGCGTCAGCCGCTGCTTGCGCGCGTCCCCCTGGTCCATTTCCCGCCGGACCAGCTTCCGACGTTCCAGTCCGGCTGCGAGCCGGCTCACGGTGCCTGGGTTGAGACTCAGCCTTCGCGCCGCGGCCCCTGGCGCGCAACCGGGCAACTCCCCGACGACCCGGAGAAGGAGCCTCTGCGGCCCCGTGATCCCAAGGTCTCTCTGCATCCGCTTGGAGCGGGCCTCCAGCGCGTGGGCCAGCGCCCAGAGCACCTGCATGACTTCAAGCACGTCGGTTCCCGCCGGGATCGGCGTCATTCTATCTCCTTCGTGGTGCCTGTCTTCGATTGCAACAAGGTCTGGAGAAGCCGGTCCATCGCGTCCTGGCCTTCAAGGCGGAATCGCGCACGGCTGGGGCCCGCTCCGCCCACCCGGATGGTCGTGGAGGGTACGCCGAGATCCACCTCGAAAGCATCCTCATCCGTATCGTCGTCTCCGGCGAAGAGGACCCGCTCGGGCTCCAGTAGCCCGACGAGGTGTGCGAGTGCCGTCCCCTTGTTCGGGGCGGCCTCCAAGACGAGGTTCACCACGCACTTGCCACGGACGATCCGGACGCCAGGCAGGCTCCTGGCACAGCGGAGAATGGCCTCCCGCGCCTCCTTCCGGCTGGCCGCGTCCCGGTAGTGGACGGACAGGGAGAACCCCTTGTCTTCTATCCGGGCCCCCTCCCACCGGCCGACTTCGGCCTGGAGCGAGTCCCGCCAGCCGATCACCTCTCGCCGGAGGAGTTTCGCTCCCGGGAAGGGAACGACGCCCTCAGCTCCGTGGTTCCCGATGAACCAGCGGATCGGGATACCGTCGAAGCGGGGACGAAGGTCGGAGAGTCGACGCCCGGAAATGATGGCGCAGGGGAAGAGGAGGGCAATCTGGCCGAGGAGACTCCTCGTCCGGGGCCTCATCGCCGCGTCGTCGGAGTTGCGCACGATGGGAGCGAGGGTTCCGTCGAAGTCGAAGGCGAGCAGTGCGTGGGAGCCGGCGACCTCGCGCAGCTCGGAAAGTCCGGGAGCCTCCAGAAGGTCGGTCATGGGAGAGCCACGCCTCCTGAGCGCCGGGCGTCCGCCAGCCGCAGCGAGAGGCGGTCGTGCTCGCGGACCCGAGTCGCGTCCAGGAGCATGCGCCCAGCCCACCGGTAGACATTGAACTCCGCCACCATGGTGCGAAGGGCTCGCATCCGTTGCTCCTGCTCCTCTTCCGGCATGCCGAGGGCCGCAGCCATGGCGTTCGAGGCCTCGTTCAGGTCGTAGGGGTTAACGACCAGCGCCTCGGTCAGCTCCCGGCCCGCGCCGGTGAATCGGCTGAGGACGAGCACGCCCCGGAGGTCGTCCCGGGCGCTGACGAACTCCTTGGCGACGAGATTCATGCCGTCGTGGAGGCTGGAGACGTAGCAAAGGTCCGCAGCCCGATAGGCACGCACGACGGCGTCGGGCTCGGTGTGCTGATGGTGCAGGACGATAGGCCCCGGACCCCCGAGTCCGAATCGCTGGTTGATCCGCGCCGCGAGGCTCTCCACGTCCTCGCCGAGCCTGCGGTACGTCTCGATGAACGTGCGGCTTGGCGCAGCTGCCTGGAGGAAGAAGAAGCGCCCACGGTACTGGGGAAACCTCTCGAGGAGCCGCTCGACGGCGCGGAACCGCTCCAGGATGCCCTTCGTGTAGTCGAGGCGGTCGACGCCGACTCCGAGCAAGCAGTCGGCGGGCAGGCCGAGTTCCTCCCGAACCCCCCGCCGGCATTCGGCGACGGACGGAGCTCCGGCAACCCAGTGGTTCGGCCATTCGATGGAGATCGGGTAGGGGCGCACCAGGGTCTCCCGCCCTCCCATCACAACGGCCTGCCGCTCCCGGTCGATGCGGGCCTCGAGGTACCGATCGGCGCTCTCCATGAAGTTGTTGCAGTGGGCCTGGGTATGAAACCCGAGGATGCTCGACCCGAGCATGCCTTCCATGAGCTCGCGCGCCCAGGGGCAGATCCCGTAGCGCTCCGCGTTCGGCCAGGGGATGTGCCAGAAGGTGATGATCGTTGCGCGGGGGAGAAGATCCCGGAGCATCCGGGGAAGCAGGGCGAAATGGTAGTCCTGCACGAGGACGATCGGGTCGGGAGCGCTCGCCTCCTCGACCACGGCCCTGGCAAACCGGAGGTTCACGCGCTGGTACTGCTCGAAGTCCTCCGACCGAAACTCTGGCCGGGCGTGTGCGATGTGGCAGAGCGGCCAGAGCCCCTCGTTGGCAAACCCGTAGTAGTAGCCCTTCTCCTCCTCCTGGGTGAGCCACAGCCTGCGGAGGCTGTAGGCCTCATCCCCGGGAGGAACGCGAACCCGGTCGCGTGCATCCACGGTGTCACGATCGGCCGACCCGCTTCCGTGGGCGATCCACGTGCCGGAGCAGGCGCGCATGACCGGCTCCATGGCCGTGACGAGGCCGCTGGCGGGGTAGACGACTCGGATGGAGTGATCGGGGGCCCGCTCGTGGATGTACGGCTCCCGGTTAGCGACCACGACGACGCCCTCGCCGTGGAGGCGGGAGCGAAGGACACCTCGAAGACGCTCCGGGGTCCACCTGCCGCCGGCAGAACTCGACTCCTCCGACGTCAGGCGCTGGACGAGTTCCCGCACGTCGGAAAGGACCGGAAGGAAGGCGCGCTGGGAGGCGGAGGAGGGGCCGGCGCCGATCCGGAACGGAGCGGCCAGGTGGCGCCGCAGCTCGTTTCTCCAGGAGGTCCAGGAGAACCGCGAAGCCAGGATGGTCGCACCCGCGGCCAGGAGCCCGACGACGGCGAAGACGAGGAAGGTGGCGGTCCGCGTCTCGGAGGCCCGCCGGTCGACGTAGCTCATGTCGTGGACCAGGGCGAGCCTGCCGACCGTTACCCCCGCGTCGTTGATGATCGGCAGCACGCTCATGTGAACCGTTCCGCTGGAAAGGTGGATCACTCCCGCGCCTTCCCCCGCGGCCTGGAACGGTGCGACCAGATCGCACCGCAGATCCTTCGGAAACGCCTTGGTGGAGATGGCTGGACGCTCGGTATCCCCACAGACGGTGGCTCCAAGGAGACGCTCGTCCCGCACCAGTTCCTCCAGCAACGACGCAGTCCGTGCACGCTCTCCCTTTGCCAGGCGGTCGGCCAATATCTCCCTTGCACCCGCAAGGATGACCTGGGCCCGCATCGTGAGGTCGCGCTCGGCCCAGCGATGGGTCTGCTCGCTCATGAAAGCCGATGCCCCCGTCGCGACGATCGCGAGAAGGATGAGCAGCGGGAGGACGAAGCGGAGAGCGGATCGCATAAGGTTGCACCTGCAACTATAACCATGGCATAGTCCGGGTGCCCGCCTCAAGCAGGGAATGCGTGAAGATGCGACTCGAGGAGATCGGCCTCATCGGAAACGGCCAGTTCGCGGCCCACGTGGCCCGCGATGGGTCGGTGGTCTGGTGCTGCTTGCCCCGGTTCGACTCCGAGCCGGTGTTCGGGCAGTTGCTCGACCCGGCGGGAGGACACTTCTCGATCCGGCCCGTCAGCGGGGTCAAGGGCGACCAGGCCTACGTCGAGAACACCAACGTCCTGGAGACGATCTTCGAGGACCAAGATGGCGCCTTTCGTGTGTTCGACTTCGCGCCGCGGTTCGATCAGTACGGTCGATCCTTCCGCCCCACCCAGTTGCACCGCATCGTCGAGCCCATCTCGGGGCTGCCGCGCATCCGCGTCGAGTGCGAGCCGAGGCTGGGCTGGACGAAGGCGGAGCCAGCCCGCATCCAGGGCTCGAACCACGTCCGGTTCGAGGGGTTTCCGGCACAGCTCCGGTTGACCACGGACGTGCCGATCTCCTATCTGCAAGGCCAGCCGTTCGCGCTCACCGGTCGCCGGCACTTTGTCCTCACCTGGGGGGCGCCGGTGGAGGAGGCACTGGCACCCCTCAGCGAGCGTTTTCGCAGCGAGACCGTGTCCTACTGGCGGAGGTGGGTGAAGGGGTGCAACGTACCGCCGGTCTGGCAGGACGCGGTGATCCGGTCCGCCCTCGCCCTGCGACTCCACTTCTTCGAGGACACGGGGGCCGTCGTCGCGGCCACGACAACGTCGATCCCGGAGGCGCCCGGAAGCGGCAGGAACTGGGACTACCGCTACTGCTGGCTGCGCGACGCCTACTACATCCTGACTGCCTTTCGCCTGCTCGGGCAGTTCGAGGAACGGGAGCGCTTCACGCAGTGGTTGCTCGACGTGGCGAGCGGCAGGCCCGATCTGCACCTGGCGCCACTCTACCGGGTGGACGGGCGAGACGATCTGGAGGAGCGGATCGTTCCAGGTTGGGCCGGGTATGGCGGGAACGGGCCGGTCCGGGTGGGGAACGGGGCCGCGCTCCATCACCAGTTCGACATCTACGGAGAGACCGCGCTGGCGCTGGCGCCCGTGTTTGCGGACGACCGCTTCCGGGACGAGCAGACTCCACGGACGCTGGATCTGCTCGTGCGGCTCACCCGCAAGGCGATCTCCGTGGCCGGGATGCCCGACGCGGGCATCTGGGAGTACCGGAAGACCTGGGAGACCCAGACCTTCTCGATGCTCATGTCCTGGGCTGCCGCCGACCGATCAGCACACGTCCTCGGGACCCGAGACCCCGCGATGTCCCAGGAGTTTCGTGCCGCTGCGGAGCGAATCCGCCAATCCATCCTGGACACCTGCTGGAACAAGGACCTCGGGTCGTTCACCGCGACGCCCCTGGGCAAGACCCTGGATGCGTCGCTGCTCCAGATGGCTCCGCTTCGATTTCTGCCACGATCGGATCCCCGTCTGGGAGCCACCGTCGACGCCGTCATGTCGGGGCTCGGCCGTTCCGGTTGGATCGACCGCTATCGAATGGATGATGGGCTGGGCACCCCGCAGGTTGCGTTCGTGCTCTGCACGTTCTGGCTCATCGAGGCGCTCGCGGGGATCGGGCGCAGCGCGGTGGCCCGCAGCGCCATGGACGAGGCGCTTCGCGCCCGCTCGCCGCTCGGGCTGCTCTCCGAGGACTACGACCCAGGGGTTGCCCTCTGGGGGAACTACCCGCAGGCGTACTCGCACGTCGGGCTCATCCACGCCGCATTCGAGGCGTCCCCCGCATGGAAGGACGTCCTCTGAAACTGGGATGGATTGAAGGCATCCGCAGCAACCGAACCACCGGCAACGGGGCTGTGCTCATCCGTGGCGAATCCTTTGCCTCTGAAGTGGTCAAGCCTTGACCCAGCACGTCACAGCGCCGTCCACGCGGTCGTCGCTATCCCGAGTTCGCTTGGCCGGTGGTCGGGCCCTCGCCTTCCTGCGGCGCGCGGTGCCCAACGAGCGGCAGCGTCTCTTCCTCCTCACCGTGCTCATCGGCGGCGCTTGCGGCCTGGCTGCCGTGGCGTTCCACCAGTCCATCGAGGTGGTGAGCCATCTCGCCATCGACCCGGCTCTCGCTGCCCCCGGGAACAGCTGGATCTGGTGGACGCTGCTCGTCCCCACGTTGGGCGGCCTGGCCGCCGGGCTGCTGCTCCAATACGTTGTCCCCAACGCGCGCGGCAGCGGCATCCCCCAGGTCAAGGTCGCCTATGCCGGACGAGGTGGACCGCTGCGTCTGCGGGACGCCGCGGGAAAGTTCTTCGTCGGGGCCCTGCAGATCGGCACAGGCTCCTCACTCGGTCGAGAGGGGCCGACCGTCCAGATCGCCGCGGGCTTGGCCAGCCGCATCGGACAGCTGGCGGGCCTCTCCGCGGACAATGTCCGGCGCTTGCTCCCGGTTGGCGCCGCCGCCGGCATCGCCGCCGCCTTCAACGCCCCCATCGCCGCCGTCACCTTCACCATCGAGGAGGTGGTTGGCACCCTCGACCAGACGGTGCTCTCCGGCGTGATCGTGGCCGCCGCCCTGGCCGCCATCGTGGAGCGCAGCATCCTCGGGACCCACCCGGTCTTCGACATTCCTCCAGGCGCAGGGCTCGACCACGCCTCCTCGCTCCTCCTCTTCGCCGCGCTCGGGCTCGTCGCGGCCATCCTCTCGATCCTGTTCACCGACTCGTTGCTCGCGTTGCGGAAGGGATTCCGTGGGATGACGGTACTCCCGGGATGGGCCAAGCCGGCCGTCGGCGGGCTGGTCACCGGCGCCCTCGCGGTCGTGGCGATGGGGTTCTTGGGGACGTCGGGCATCACCGGCGGAGGCTACTCGACCCTGGGCGCGGCGCTGGCAGGGAAGCTGGCGGTGGACGTGCTCCTGACGCTCTGCTTGCTGAAGATCGCGGCCACCGTCTTCTCCTACTCGAGTGGTGGGGCGGGCGGCATCTTTGCGCCTGCGCTCTTCATCGGCGGCATGGTGGGGGGCGCGGTCGGCGCGCTCGACGTGGCGATCTTCCAGCACGGATCTGCGTCCATGGGAGCCTTCGCGCTGGTCGGCATGGGCGCGGTCTTCGCTGGAATCATCCGGGCGCCGATCACGTCGGTCCTGATCATCGTGGAGATGACGGGTGGCTATTCGCTGATCTTGCCCCTGATGATCGCCAACATGCTCGCCTACGGCATCGCGCGCCACTACCGGCCGATGCCCATCTACGACGCCCTGTTGGCGCAGGACGGGATCGACCTCCACCAGCACCCGATTGCCAGCGCGCTCTCTGGAATCAGGGTCGCCGACGTTCCGCTCGATACCCGGCCCTACGCCACCTTCGAGCTGGGCACGCCACTGGCCAGCCTTCTCGCCGGCCTCTCCAGCCCCGAGCGGCAGGAGGTCTTTCCGGTCATCTCGGCAGGGAAGGTCGTGGGCATCGTCACCCTGGCAGATCTCGTCTTGCTGGCCGCCAATCCGCAACTCGGTGGACTGGTCAATGGGGCGGACCTGATGCGGCCCGCGCCGACGCTGAGGCCAGAGGACGAGCTGCGGCTGGCCTTCGAGGGCATGCTCGCTCATGGCGTACGCGAACTGCCAGTTACCAACGAGAACGGCGAACTTCTCGGATTCGTCGATGAAACATCCATCGCGCATGCCTGCGCGCGTTCATTCACGAGGAACGTCGAGGGGTGAAGACTGCAATTGGAGGTGAGCTCGGATGACACCGGAAACCACCAGGCCGGGGACGGTGGAGCCCCCCAACGTCGTAGAGCCCAAGGGGAAGTCCATCAGCTGGCAGCTGCTCCAGATCGGGGCGCTCGCAGCCCTGCTTCTCGGGGGGATGTACGAGGTCGACCTCGATGCGAAGGCGCTGGCCGAGAAACGGGCGCGTCCAGCGCTCCTGACCGCTGTCGAGGAGGCCGCCAGGCAGGGGCCGTCAACCGGGGTCGATCCCGACCTGGAGCGGGCAGTCGAAGCGTACGCGAAGGTGTGCGGAGAGTGCGCGACGGCTGCCCGGTGTGAGTCGGCGATTCGTTCGATACGTGTCGAGAAGAAGATTCCAGCGGGGAGAGGCCCCTGCAAGGAGGCGATATTCGAGCGATGGAGCTCGGACGAGACCGAGAGAGGTTCTCGTGGACCGTAGTCGAGACGATGGTCTTGCACCGGTGGCCGGGGAGGAGCGCCGGATCCTCTGGAGCAGCGACGTCGCCGGCAAGTGGGACTGCTTCGGCCAGGGATGGCGCGACTTCACTGGTCGCACGCTCGGCCAAGAACTGGACGATGGATGGTTGGGGGGAGTGCACCCCGAGGACATCGTGATGTTCCTTCCCGTCTACTTGGACGCCTTCCGCAGGCGGGTGCCGTTCGAGAGAGACATTCGATTGCTCCATCGTGATGGGACGTGGCACCGAATCCAGGTTCATGGTTCACCGTCGTTCGACGCGGCCGGAACCTTTATGGGATTCGCAGGCTACTGCGTGGTGAACGACGGCTGCCGGGTCCCCGTCCCGTCGTCGTCCTGTGAGGGGCCATTCCGATGTTCTCCGTAGCGACCGTACTCTCGCTCCTCGCGATGGCGGCTGGCGGTTTCTCGTTGACGAACCCGTCACCTGGCGAGGTGAGGCGAGGCCCCCTGACAGCTTCATTGACGGTGTCGCAATCAGCGGAGGCGAAGGCCGAGGTCGCTCTCAGGGTCGTCCTCCGAAACGTGAGCAACCAGCGCCAGTCATTCTTCCTCGAGCGTCCAGGAGCGGAGTTCTTCGTCAAGGACGGCAGGGGCGCTGTTGTCCACGCCTCCGTCCCTTGCCTCCATATCGGCCCTTGCAATGCGGGCCTTCCGGAGCTCACCTCGCTCGAACCGGGGGAGCAGCTGGAGTTCGTGGAGCGCTGGCGCCCGCGCGGTAACTGCTTGCCGCCTGGACCCTATACGGTCAAGGCCAAGTTGCGCGCATATCAGGGGCGACGACCGGACGGGACGGGGGATGTCGGGAGCGTCGTACCGTTCACGCTGCTCACGGACATCTTGGTGCGGGGAAGCGGGGAGACCGGAAGTTGCGCCCACGGCCGGGCGGGCGAAAAGAACTCGCCGCAGACCGGCGACCTGCTCCCCCTCGCCAGTCACCACCAGTTGCGAGGGGCCTCCGTTTGACGAGCATAAACAAGATGTTTATAGTCGGTGGGTGATCAGGGCCTTCGCCGACGCGGAGACGAGGCGCTTCCACACGGGTGCCAAGTCCCGCCGTATCCTGTCGAAGATTCGAAAGCGTGCAGCCATGCGACTCGTCCAGCTGAACGCGGCCACGCGGGTCGAGGACCTGCGGATGCCGCCTTCCAACCGACTGGAGCAGTTGCACGGGAATCGTTCTGGGCAGTGGAGCATTCGCGTCAACGACCAGTGGCGGATCTGCTTTCGCTTCGAGGACGGGGACGCGTTCGACGTGGAGATCGTGGACTATCACTGAGGGACGAAGTCATGACCAGGAAGAACCTCATCACCATCCACCCGGGGGAGTTTCTCGCCGAGACGCTCGGGGAGCTGGGACTCTCCCAGGCTGCGTTCGCGCGTGCCATCGGGGTGTCCCCCATGCGGATCTCCCACGTGGTGAAGGGAACGCGGCCGGTGACGGCCGAACTGGCCCTGCTGTTCGGCCGGGCATTCGAGCAGTCGCCGCAGTACTGGCTGAATCTACAGGCCGACCACGATCTCAAGGTCGCCGGGACCAAGATCGGGCCACGCCTTCGGGCCATTCACTTGGTCACCCACGCCTAGATCCCCGCGATGTCATTGACGCGCCGCGCTGAAGAGTCCGCGGCAGCACAGGTCAGGTCCGGAGCCGAGATTCTGGTGCTGTATGCACAAAGATCGTCGAGGCACGTCGCAATTCACTGTGAGGCAAACGCGTCTGACGTAATCTGCCGTACGATGGCGCGCGAGCGGCACGACCTGTCGTCGCCCGTCGCGTCGCCTCGAGGAAATCCGCCCGCTTGTCGCGCCCAGTCGCTCTGGATCGCGACCCATACCGACAGTGTTTCTACCCCGGCTTACAGGGCGGCTCCGGCATTTATACTTGTCACCCGAAGGAGCGGTTCAACCGGTTGGACCACCACACGGATGTCGCGTGTCGCGTGGCTGAGAACCGATCTGGCCGCGGCCGGCCCCTCCGCCAGCCGGGCACCTCCCCGCCGCTCTCGCCCTTGACCCCGCCTCGACACCGCTCTACACACGAATCGGATGCACGACCCCCTTGCCCCGCTCCTCGC
>Ga0315270_10001217_pt1 | contig 13706 bp, 15 predicted proteins | sample C1_bottom_MG_FD_204932 | JGI IMG/M metagenome (GOLD analysis project Ga0315270, IMG submission 204932) | Sediment microbial communities from Yellowstone Lake, YNP, Wyoming, USA - C1_bottom | ecosystem: Environmental > Aquatic > Freshwater > Lake > Sediment | place: USA: Wyoming | collected... | reverse complement strand
CTTGCAACCAATAGCGGCTCCCTTGTAAAGAGCGGATCTACCTTTGGTGGTTGGAACACAATCGCCGATGGTTCAGGCACTCCTTACGCAGTCGGGAGCAACTACAACCTCATTGCCGATATCACCCTCTATGCCGTCTGGCACCCGGTAAATATCGTCTACACAATCACTTATCTTGGCAACGGATACACAAGTGGTTCGGCGCCGTCACCTACTGTGGGACTCGGTTCAGTCACCCTTGCAACAAACAGCGGAGCATTAGGCAAGAGTGGATCAACATTCGGTGGCTGGAACACGACCGCTGACGGGTCAGGTACTCCTTACTCGGTCGGTTCCAACTACACGCTCCTTGCCGACATCACTTTGTACGCAGTCTGGCATGCGGTGAATACCGTCTACACAATCACCTATCTCGGAAATACCAACACTGGCGGCGTCGCGCCACATCCGACCGTTGGAGCTGGGTCGGTGAACCTGGCAATAAACAGCGGCCCGCTAGTCAAAAGCGGCTCGATCTTCGGCGGTTGGAATACCTCCGCCGGCGGTACAGGAACGCCTTACGCCGTGGGCAGCAACTACACACTTCTGGCAAATGTAAACCTCTATGCGGTCTGGAGCGCGGGTAATCCTCTTTACACGATTACCTACTCCGGCAATACCAGTACGGGTGGAATAATTCCGAGTCCAACTGTCGGATCCGGTTCGGTTACTTTGGCCGCCAACAGCAGTCCACTTGTAAAAACTGCTTTCTCCTTTGGTGGATGGAATACCAAGGCAGACGGCACCGGAATTAATTACTCGGAGAGAAGCAACTACAACCTCACTGCGAATATCACTTTGTATGCGGTCTGGTCGACTTACACCGCTTACACGATCACATATGTTGGTAATGGAAACACTGGCGGCAGCGTTCCAAGTCCAACTGTGGGTTCTGGCTTGGTCATCCTTGCAGCCAACACGGGTTCACTTGCAAAAACTGGTTACACATTTGCTGGATGGAATACCAAGACGGATAGATCAGGCACTTCCTACCTGGTAAGCAGTAACTACACGTTGACCTCGAACGTAACTCTGTACGCCGCATATATTCCTCTCCCCGTTTCAGTAACACCGCCAGATCTAATCGCAAACGGGCGAATAATTAACACCGCACCTCAAAAGAAGATTGCGCTAAACCAGATCGTTCCGGTGCATCAGAAGTTCCTAACCGTGTTGCCAAATAATGCTGTCGGGTTTGAGTTGTATGAAAATGGAAAGCTCATCAATCGGGGGACCTCTTCAAATGTCGACCTCACGCAAATTGTCGGTCCTAAAGATCGAGTCACCGTGTTGGCAGTCAGCAAAGATGGTTTGAAATCGGCTCCTTCGCCAGTATCACTTGCCAAGGAACCGATTTCACTGGCAAACATCAACTTCAACACCGACTCGTACAAGTTCATAGGACCTGCGACAAAAATCCTCGATCAAGTTGCCGCCGTGATCCTTCAACATGGCTACACGGTTCTTGAAATCTGGGGCTACGTGGACACCCAAGGCAGCAAGGCATCCTGGATCACCCTTTCAAACAATCGCGCGAAAGCGGTCAAGGACTACATGACCAAGAAACTCAAGGGCAGTGGAGTACTCATCAAAAATGCTGGGCGAGCCCAAACTCAGGCCGTGGGAAATAACAACACGGCTGAGGGCAGAGCGCTTAATCGCAGAGTGGAGATCAGGGTTTCGTAACCCAATATTTGACTTGAAGTCATTTATTTTGGCTCCATCACTGAGTACTGTCTTTGCATGAGGAAGAGCACGCAAAAACTGATCTCTTTGCTGCTGGGTGCAATCGTGGCTTCTTCGCCCTATTTCATCCTCAGCGATGCCAACGCCGCAAACCCGAAGGTCGGCTCTGCCTGCAAGAAGGCAGGTCTCATCCAAACGAGTAATGCAGTGGTTTTCATATGCAAGAAGTCAGGCAAGAAACTAGTTTGGACAATCACTCTGGGAGTCAAGAAGACTCCTTTCCCGACGCCTTAACCATTGCCGACGGAGATCCGAAAAGCGACTACTGCAGCACCTATTAAATAAGAGTTGCGTTCTTGGTGTCCTGGGCGACTAGAGAACCATCTTTGGGCGAGTACTCCATCGCGATAAACATGTACTTACCAGGTGTGAGCCCCGTTATTGCGACACTCCAAGGCTTCCATGCGGGTGCTGCTTCCGCCGCAGTCGTCGAACCTTGTTGGACCAACTTCCCATTCTGGAAAACTTTCCATGCGACATTGGCCTCAAAAGTCGATGCCATGCCACTGAGTTTGAATCCCTGTGCACTCACCTGTACGCCTTCTTCAGGGGAGGTAATCCACACTGGCGCCAATACTTCATATGTAAGGCCCCGCTTGAAGGGCTTGGTCGCATCAACATGACCGGCAATTGATTCAACAATCTTTCCGTCAACGGTCAACTGAATGCGCTTAACTGTTGTATTCGCGGCAGTGGCAGTCCAGACCAACTGGGCAATCGCAAGTGACTCGGCTTCAGAACCAACATTCATCTTGCCCAAAGTCAGATCGATAGTCGCTTTATCTCCGGCGACGACAATGCTGTTGATCTTCGTCTCCTTAGGCCACAAAGAAACGTAATCCGAATCCTTCGGAGATCCTGCAATAAGTGCTTTCAGCGCAGTCGTGATTGGGTCCGGTGTGACCTCGAAGCGGACAAACTCTCGGTATAGACGAAACCCTCGTGCCGTGTCGGCGACCCAATACTGTGCATACGCCTTCATGACCGTGGTCGGAGTAGCACTGGCAGAAGGAGTTGGAGTAGCACTCGTCGGAGAAGTGGACGGCGTCGGAGTGGGCGCCGAACTACAGCCGCTTAAAAGCAAAGCAACAGCAATTGTTGAAGCAGCCAAAACCGCTGAAATCCCTGACTTCTTCATGCTGTAAATCTACCCCGTATACGTTGAAGTGAAGAAAGAAAGAGCGATGTAGAGTCTCACTCATGTTCGATCTCACAGGAAAGCGCTTCTTGGTGACAGGGGCTGGCTCTTCTCAAGGAATCGGATTTGCCGCCGCGCGTGCACTTCAACAACTGGGGGCCTCTGTTTTTCTCACATCTCTTTCAACACGTGTTCATGATCGAGCCCACGAAATCAACGCCCTCAGCGGAAGCGCCGATCTGACAGACCAAGGTCAAGTGCAAGAGCTAATCGCCATCGCAGTTGAGAAACTCGGCGGACTTGATGGATTAGTAAACAACGCGGGCATGACGAGCGTGGTGGACGATGGCAGCGAAGAATTCAAATCAATCGATGACACCTCACTTTCCACTTGGAGAAAGTCCTTCGCGCGAAATCTCGATTCTGCATTCTTAGTTACTCAAGCCGCTCTGCCTCACTTGCGCGAACAATCAAGTGGGCGCATCGTCATGGTTTCAAGCACGACTGGAACTACCTCTGCAATCCACAATGATGTTGCCTATGCATCATCAAAAGCAGCGCTAATGGGACTCGTGCGCGCGTTAGCAATTGATGAAGCCAAGAACCACATAACAGTTAACGCCGTTGCTCCAGGGTGGATTAGTACGGAATCGCAAACCGCATCAGAAGTCCGGCACGGCAAGGCCACACCCATGGGAAGGTCTGGAACTCCTGACGAAGTTGCAAGCGCGATCGCCTGGCTCTGCTCACCAGGTGCCTCGTATGTGACTGGGCAATTGATAGTCGTTGACGGGGGCAATTCGCTGCCAGAAGAGCGTGGTTCGATCTAGCCAGCGCATCAATCCGAAATCTTCACGTCATATTCTCGATAAACAGTTGCAACCTTTACTGAATATTCCAAATAGAACTTCTGCTTTCCCAATCTTTGTGCCTGCTGATGTTCAGATACAGCCTTCCAATTTTTAACTGACTCTTCATCCTTAAAGTATGAAATTGTGATTCCAAATCTTGTTTCTGGATCCCTCGCACTTACTTCGGAAATGAAACCAGGTTGTGTTTCGACTAAGTCGCTCATCCTTGATGCCCATTGGGAATATTCCTCGCCGTGTTCAAGCGTACGAATCGATGTGAAAATGACTGCCACATAGGGAACTAGGGATTGGGTCATACCGAAAGAGTACGCGGAAGACTCATAAACTCGCTCTGCTATTTATTTCCGTAAGAACTCAAGCCCCGAAGCGTCGGTGGCGCAAAGAGTAAGAACGTAGTGCACGCAAGAAATCTACGCGACGGAAATCTGGCCAGTAAGCCTCGCAGAAATAAAACTCTGATTGAGCACTCTGCCAGAGAAGAAATCCGCCAAGCCTTTGCTCCCCCGATGTACGGATGAGCAACTCTGGATCGGGTTGTCCTGCGGTATAGAGGAAATTGGAAATCGCATCCGCAGACAGCTTTTCTGCCGCAGCTTTTGTCGATAGACCATGCTCTGCCGCATCGTCCAGATATCCCTTAACGGCATCAACAATCTCGCGTCGGCCGCCATAACTAATGGCGACGTTGACTTCGATGGCATCAGGATTGGACGAACGTGATTCACTGAGTTTGCTCTGCAGCCATTCAGGAAGAAGTTCAAGAGAGCCAACAGGATTGATATTCCAACGCCCAGTTGCTTTGAGGCTGTCGACGGTTTCGCCAATGATGGTCAGCAGTGCCGCAAGTTCCTCCTCCGATCTTTTGAAATTCTCCGTGGAGAGCAGCCAGATGGTGACGATGCGAACCTGTGCCTCTTCACACCAACCAAGGAATTCAATGATCTTCTGAGCACCTGCGCGATGGCCGTGGGCCGCGGATGTGCGGCCTTGCTCGTCGGGATTCTCTTTTGCCCACCTGCGATTGCCATCGAGAATGACACCCACATGATGCGGAGTCTGGGTGAAATCGAGGGCACGGACCAAGCGTCGTTCGTACAGCGGATAAAGCACGGCTTTAGCCGCTTGTCGCAACGCATGCCCACGAAGTTTCATTTACTTGATCGCTAATTCTTCTTTGGTAGGAACATTTTGACTACTCGACGCTCAGCCACAAGGGAGGCAACCGGCAGAGTTCCAGCGAGAATAAAGCCCAACATTTTTGGTAATGCCCACTTTGCTTTGATCGAAAGTTGGATAGCAGTGAGAACATAAATCGGATAGAGGTATCCATGCGCTATTGGAATCCAAACCAACTTGCTATGAAGATCAGGGTCGTGACTAAAGGCCTTAATAGGCACATAGACAAACCATAGAAGCAAAGACATGACACCAGAAATAATCGCCATCACGCGGTATCGCTGAACGGTGCCATCGCTAGTGCGAGCCATATGTTCTCCTTAGTTCTTAGTTCTCGTGAGGGATAACTCTACGTTGGTAGAAGGGCAGGTACAGCACGACCCCGGCCATAAACCACCAGATCACCACGTATGAGAGGTGCTGCCAGTAGAAACCAGGCACGGCCGACCGCGGAGTTGGGGGCGCAATCCTTTCGCGGGCAATCTTCTGCCCGTTCACAGATTCAGTATCGGCGATTACGTAGCCGTCATAAAGATTGCGAGAAGTTTGACTAACGACAAGAGCACTATCTATCCGCGATAAAACCGTCTCGGAAGATTGCGTTACATCGTCATTTTGATGCGGCATGAGTTTTCCGGTGATCTCGAGAACTTGTGTCGAAGAAGTTGGGTGAAGATCCCGTTGCGACCAAAGGCCACGGACAACCAATATTGCAGAATCTGCATCTGTTGCCAGCAGACCAACTTCCCACGTATCTGAATGTCCTGCTCCATCAACTTGAAACGGTGCCTGAAAATCCGCGATGTATGTGCCGCGAAGTTGAACATGCCGCAAAGTTGCTTTGACTGGAAGCGCGATCCGAGGTTGAGTCAGAGATTGAAGAGAGACAAGGGTGCTATCAATTACGACCGGGATTCGACTCTCGCGCGCACGGTTCAACTGCCAAATTCCAAGACCGATAAAACTCGATGCAATTACAAGAACTCCAAGGATTGAGAGGGCTCGCTGCAGGTTACTGCGATTCATCTTCCTCGCGCTTCTTCATGCGGGTGTAGCGCTTGTAGAAACTGCGGAGCAAGAACGCAACGGCGATCACCAGGGCTCCAACTGTGATGGAGCCTGAGGTGCTCATTTCAACGTTCTGCGACATATGTGCCCCGTTTCTCTGGAACAATCATCCCATGTCCGAACTCGACCTCTCCGACCGCTACGGACAGAGGCCCATGCGCTGGAAGGGTCTTGCCCTCGTATTGCTCCTAGTCGGCGGCGGATGGTTGATATGGGCAGGGCTTCATCATTCACGCCCAGCAATCACTCCGACCCTGATCTCTTTTTCGATTCCCTCTGATCGAGCCGTCAGCCTTCGCTATTCGATCGACCGCCGAGACCCCAACTCTGTGATCATCTGCACGCTTGTTGCCCATGATTTCGACAAGAACGTGGTCGGCCAGATCGATGACTCCATCCCCGCCGGAGCCGCCCACGTGGAGAAAACCACGCTCATTCCCACTCGATCTGCCGCTGTAAACGGCTCTATCTCGCGTTGTAGGCCCAGTTCACAGTAATCTATGCCACTTATGAGCACTCAGACCTGGCTGACCCAAGAGGCCGCCGACCGCCTACGCACAGAACTCGAATTCCTCGAGACCACTGGGCGCGTTGAGATCATCAAAAAAATCGAGACTGCTCGTGCAGAGGGCGACCTCAAGGAGAACGGTGGCTACCACGCTGCCCGCGAAGAGCAGGGCAAAATGGAGGCGCGGATCCGCCAGCTCAAACACATGCTCGAGCACTCCCACATTGGAGCCCCTCCCGCTGGTGAGTCTGGCTTCGTCAGCGCCGGCATGGTCATCACAGTAGAAATTTCTGGCGAGTCGATGAAGTTCCTGCTGGGCTCGCGTGAAATCTCAAGCGGAGACCTTGATGTCTACAGCGAGAACTCACCACTAGGTGCTGCAGTACTCGGAAAGAAAATCGGCGAAACCGTTTCGTATGTGGCTCCAAATAAGCGTGAAATCACCGTCGCAATATTGGAAGCCGAGTTCTACATCTAACGACTATTTCTTCGCAGAGTTTGTGTATGTACGAACGCTCAGCGGGATGAATATCGCCATCACCAGAACCATATAGACGAGCGACATGGTCAACGGATGCTGACTCGGATAGGAACCTGCTGTTACTCCGAATTTATTGGCCAGTCCAAATAACTGCCGACATGCGGCCACCATCGTGGAGACTGGATTCCATTCAGCAAAATATTGGAGTGGTTTCGGCATTCCTGTAGTTGGCGCAAAAGCGTTCGACAAGAAAGTCAGTGGAAAGGTCACGAGGAAGCTAACGTTCTGAACAACCCTTGCGTCCCTTGCTGTGAGACCAACAAATATCCCTATCCATGAAAGTGAATATCCAAATGCGAGCAGAAAGATAAACGCAACAGTCATTTTAAGAAATCCAGAATGTGGTCTCCAACCGACAACAAAACCAGCGATCCCCATCACGAGGAGAACGACGATATTGAGTGCGGAGTCCCCCAAGGTCTTGCCAAAGACCAATGCCGACCGAGCGATAGGCAAAGACCTGTAGCGATCAATCAACCCCTTAGTCATGTCTTCAGCCACACCAGAGGCAGTCCCGGCGAGAGTAAAAGCCACGGTTTGCACAAAGATTCCCGGCATGAGGAACTGAACATATCCACCAGGCTGCCCCGAAGTGATAGATCCACCAAAAACGTATCGAAACAAAAGTACAAACATGACTGGCTGAATTGTCGAAAATATGAGCACTTCTGGCACTCGCACAAGAAGCATTAGTTGTCTTTTGGTGATGACCAACGCATCGGAAATCGCATTTTTCATGATCGGTTTGCCCCTCGCTTCTTTGCGTTATCGACGAGAACTTCGGCTTCCGCTACATGCCCCGTAAGCGACATGAAGACATCGTCCAAAGATGGTCGTTTAAGAGCAATATCCAGGGGATGAATGCCGGCCGCATCGAGGGACCGAAGAACTTCAATCAACGCCGTTGCACCCGTACTTACAGGCGCAGAAATCTGACGCAATCCCTCATCAAAAGTTGGCTTAGCGCCACTTACTCTTCCCACAACTTCAAGCGTTGCCTGGACATTGTGTTGTTCGACCACAACCTCAAGTTGCTCGCCACCAACTTGTTTCTTCAAGGCATCCGATGTCCCACGAGCAATAACTCTTCCGTGGTCAATCACCGCAATGTCGTCCGCCAATTGATCAGCTTCATCAAGATATTGAGTCGTCAGCAAAAGAGTCACTCCACCTTTTACTAACTCTTCAATGACCTCCCACATTTCTTGTCGGCCACGTGGATCTAAGCCGGTTGTAGGTTCGTCAAGAAAAAGCACTTTCGGTTGAACAATAAGAGAAGCAGCCAAGTCAAGTCGACGGCGCATTCCTCCTGAATACGTTTTTATTGGGCGTCGCGCGCTATCTGTCAGAGAAAATCGCTCGAGCAACTCCTCAGCTCTTTTTACCGCCGCGGTCTTGCTCAAATGATAGAGACGACCAAACATCACTAAGTTATCCCAGCCATTGAGCGTCTCATCAACGGCGGCGTATTGGCCTGAAAGACCAATAATTTCGCGTACTTTCTCGGGGTGTCGTATCACATCAATGCCACCAACAATTGCGCTGCCTGAATCGGGGGAAAGGAGGGTGGCGAGAATCCGTACAACCGTAGTTTTCCCGGCGCCGTTAGGTCCGAGAACACTAAGAACCGTGCCCTCTTCGACATCTAGACTGAGATCATCAAGGGCACGAACGTGTCCTTTTCTGTATGTTTTAACTAGATGCTCTGCGAGGACTGATTTCACGGAGTAAAGTTACCTCTCTTCACTGACACGGGAAAGTGAATATATCTCGGCTTTATTTCCTTCGAAAGGTCGTTTATGTCTAATCAATCTGTGCAAGCCGGCGGCGCCCCAGCAAAGGCGCATACCCACAGAGAAATCATGATCATCTTGAGCGGCCTGATGACAGGCATGCTTCTTGCTGCGCTGGATCAGACCATTGTCTCCACCGCACTGAAAACGATTGTTATCGATCTGCATGGACTCAAGGAATACACCTGGGTTGTAACCGCGTACTTGCTCACGTCGACAGCATCCACGCCGCTCTACGGAAAGATCTCGGATCTCTACGGGCGACGAGTCGTTTTCCAGTTCGCGATCGTGACGTTCCTCGTCGGTTCGTTGCTCGCGGGCCTTTCACAGAACATGGCACAACTCATCGGAACTCGTGCACTTCAAGGACTCGGTGCCGGCGGTTTGATGGCGCTGACATTCGTCATCATCGGAGACATCGTTCCCCCGCGCGAACGTGGCAGATACCAAGGGTATTTCGGCGCCGTATGGGGACTTTCCTCGGTTGCAGGCCCACTACTTGGAGGCTTCTTCTCTGACCACCACACCATTCTCGGGGTTACCGGATGGCGTTGGATCTTCTACATCAATCTTCCTTTCGGCATTCTCGCCCTCGTCATTACATCTGCTGTACTGCACATTCCGAAAGTAAAGCGTGAGCACAACATCGATTACTTCGGTGCCTTCCTTTTGGTAGTCGGAGTTACATCAATTCTTCTCGCAATTGCTGTCTATGGCCCCGAGTACGGCTGGGTCGACTCAAGAACCCTTATTTACCTTGCTGTTGGCCTGGTTCTTGCTGTTGCCTTTGTTATCTGGGAGGAAAAGGCCACCGAACCGATTTTGCCGATGCGACTATTTAAAAATCACACCTTTACTCTGACCTCTCTCTTAGGTGCAGTGATCGGCGCAGGAATGTTTGGCGCCATCATCATGTTGCCGTTGTACCTGCAGATCGTGAAAGGAAACTCAGCCACGGCCGCCGGACTTAAGTTGATTCCGTTGATGCTCGGAATCGTCAGCATGTCCATCTTCAGCGGCAAGAGAATCACAACTCACGGCAAGTACAAGAAGTTCCCCGTACTGGGTACGGCGATCATGACCGTGGGCATTTTGATGATGACTACGCTGACTCGCAATACCCCGTACTGGCAACTCTCTATCTACGCAATCATCGTCGGTGCAGGACTTGGCTTGTCGATGCAGACCATTGTTATCGCACTGCAGAATGCAGTCGACTTCCATGACATGGGCGTTGCCACGAGTTCAAACACGTTCTTCCGTTCACTCGGCAGCGTTTTCGGATCGGCAATCTTCGGCGCCGTACTCAATAACCGCCTTACCCATTACATGGCGAGTGGTTTCACTAACCTTGCACACAAGGATCCAAGTGTCATGGCAACGATCAACATCTCTCCGTCCGGCATCACCAACATGATCGCCAACCCGAAGGGTGTTCCGGTGATCGTTCACAACACAGCCCTTGATGCATATGTGAATGCCTTCCATATCGTCTTCTTTACTGCTGCACCGATCACGGCACTTGGCTTCGTTCTTGCTCTCATGTTGCGCGAAATACCTCTTCGCACATCGCATGATTACGCAGCAGCGCGCGAAGAGGCCGCGGGTGAGGCTATTGGTTGAGTCGATTTAAAGTACTTTCGGGGTTCCCCCGCGAAGTTAAAGTCCTTACCGCTGCGGCCTTCTTCGTGGCGGTGGGCTTTGGCATCATCGTTCCCGCGATGCCGCTCTTCGCGAAATCTTTTGGCGTAAGTAATTCCGCAGTCGGATTGATCGTCTCGATGTTTGCCGTTGCAAGATTCTCAACGGGAATGTTTTCGGGCAAGTTCGTCGATAAATTCGGCGAGCGCCTCATCTTTGCTGTTGGAATATTCATCGTTTCTTTGTCCACTCTCCTATGCGCACTGGCGCATAGTTATACGCAGTTACTGATCTTCCGCACCGCAGGCGGGCTGGGCTCTTCGATGTTCTCGGTGGCGGCAAGCTCGGTCATCATGCGCTCGGTATCTGATGATCAACGTGGGCGGGCCCAGTCGGTCTACAACGGAAGCTTCCTCATCGGAGGCATCGCAGGACCCGCTATCGGTGGAATGCTGACGACGATCTCGCTGCGAGCGCCTTTCTTCACCTATGCAATTACATTGTTTCTCGCCGGGATCATCGGCTTCTTCTTCCTAAGCAGTGGCAAACCAAGCGCCAAACTCGAAAACTCCAATGATGAGAGCACAACTCTCCGCCAGGCCCTACGGATGCAGCCCTACCGCACCGCATTGATACTTGCCTTCGTCACCAACTGGGTGCTCTTCGGCCTGCGGTCGTCAATCCTGCCTCTCTTTGTAATTGAAGAACTTCATTCGACCACTGCGATCGTGGGGCTGGGCTTCACACTTTCGGCGCTCTTTCAGGGACTGCTTCTGCTTCCCGCAGGAACGCTCTCTGATGTTCGCGGTCGAAGAGCGGCGCTGAGCATTGGTGCAACAGTCGTCTTGGCAGGGTCAATCGCGCTCATCTTCACCATCCACCCATGGATGTTCCTTCTTGCAATGTGCATCACCGGTGTTGGCGGAGCGTTTCTTTCAACCACACCTGCAAACATCGTAGGAGATGTCATCCGCGGCAAGAGCGGGCAAGTCATCGCGCTCTGGCAGATGGCAGGGGACGCCGGCATGATCGTTGGACCGATTGCCGTCGGTTATTTATCGGATGCGTTCTCGTTCCGTGCTGCCTTCATTGCCAGCGCGGCCGTCTTCTCTGTAGCGGTATTGCTTGCTTACCAACTACCTGAGACTCGTAGGTCTCACTTGATTGTTGTCGAGCAAGATTAGGGGCGTTTTCAACTTACAAAAGAATCCCCTGCCAATGCATAACACCGACAGGGGATTTCTAAATGAATTTGTCAGTTATTGCGAAGAATTGATAGCAGTCGCAGTACTTCCATGTAGAGCCAGACCAAAGTGACCATCAGGCCGAATGCTGCGCGCCATGATTCAGCCTCTGGCACACCTGCTGCAACGCCCTTTTGGATCTGATCGAAATCGAGAATAAGGAAGACGCTTGCTAGGCCAACGCCTGCAACTGCAAGAAGCAATCCGAGTCCGTGGATTCCGTAGAAGCCCATTCCGTTACCGACATGTGCCATCGCAGCAAACATGCTGATGACTCCAAGTACTAGGTATCCGATTGCGGCGCCCATCACGATTCGAGTGAAGCGTGGTGTTACGCGAACTTTTCCGCTGCGGTACGCCAAGAGCACACCAACGAAAGCGGCGAGTGTTCCAAGAAGGGCTTGGCTGACGATTCCAGGGTATGCGAGGTTGTAGTAGTGGCTCAATGTTCCAAGGGCCAAACCTTCAACCGCGGCATAAGCGACCGCAAGTGCAGGTCGCACTGTCTTGCTAAATGTAAGTGCCATTGCAAAGCCAAAACCGACGAGAAGGCTGATCATCATGACGCCAATACCCAAGTTCAAGGTCCATGCAGCAGCACCGGCGATAACCAGTACTCCAAAAAGAATTCCCGTGCGGGTAACAACATCGTCCATAGTCATGCGACCGGTGCGAAGCGATGAAGCCGCCGGGGCGTTGTAGAGATCCTCTAGCGTTGCGGATGATCCTTGAGTCTCTGTTGCGACCGAGCCCATGGAGGCGAAGCCTCGTTTGTTGTTGAAGGCTCTTCCCAAGACAGGATTTGAACTTTGCATAGATTCATATCTCCTTGAATGACATCGATGGAACATCCATCAATGGTGGAACAATGTTACGGGCAAGGATCTTCCCGATCATCGCGATTTGCTGAGAGTAAGCCGTGAAGCTCAGCAAAACGTGGCATCTTGCCCATCGCTAGGATCGAGGATCTTGCCAGTTCATAGGCTGCACTAGTTGTAGCGTAGAAACTGCACTAGTTGTAGCGTCTGGCATTCAAGATATGGGCATCCTATTTTGAGGGTTGAGTTGGTCAAAAAAGGGCGCTCGTTTGGTGCTCGTTCTCAGCCATTTCTCGGACTTTTAGGCTTGATTTACTGATATTTAGTCCTCGATTTTACTCATATATAGCCCTCGATTTTACTCATATACAGCCCTCGATTTTACTCATCAGATGTACACTTAAGCCATGCAAAGGCAGCCAAAAACCATGCACATTCGCCGCCTTCTGGAAATCGCTCAAGCGCGATTTGCGGACGACCCCGTAGTTTTACTCGAAGGGCCGAGGACCGTCGGTAAATCGGCCCTTCTGCAAGAAATATCGGCGATCAACAGAGTAAGCGTGGTTGATTTAGATAATCCTCCAACATTTGACGCCGTGAATGCCGACCCGGCCGCCTTCGTCGCGGGACCGCCACCCATCATGATCGACGAATATCAAAAGGTCACTAGATTGCTCGATGCCATTAAATCTGAATTAAAAAAAGATGGCTCAGCGGGAAGGTTCATCATTACTGGATCTACCCGATATGAAGCACTTCCCTTGATTGCTCAAGCCCCGACAGGTCGGCTTCATCAGTTCACGGTGCACCCGCTCACCCAAGGAGAAATAAATGGCGTGAAAGAACATTTCCTCGAAGAACTCTTTTCGGATTCCAACAGATCAGTAAAAGAGATGGCCGCTGTCGCCTCCACCACAACCAGAACCGAATATATCGAAAAAATAACTGCTGGTGGTTTTCCAATAGCGCTGAATAGAAAAAGTCCGACGTCGCGAGGTAGATGGTTTGATGACTACATAAAATTGACCTTGGGTCGAGATTTGAAGTCGATAAGCAATGTGAAAAAAGATGCCGATCTTTCTAAAATCCTAACCAAACTTGCAGGCCAGACCGCACAAATCC
>Ga0315270_10001215_pt1 | contig 13710 bp, 13 predicted proteins | sample C1_bottom_MG_FD_204932 | JGI IMG/M metagenome (GOLD analysis project Ga0315270, IMG submission 204932) | Sediment microbial communities from Yellowstone Lake, YNP, Wyoming, USA - C1_bottom | ecosystem: Environmental > Aquatic > Freshwater > Lake > Sediment | place: USA: Wyoming | collected... | reverse complement strand
CTTGCTTCGCTTTCACTGCTTTCATTTGTTCACCTCAGGTTAAAAGTTTATTCTCTTAACCGGGTGTCCGTGAAATCGGGGCAAGATCATACAGCCTTGGCTGGCTCAAGAAGTGGCTATCAAATTGTTCTTATGAGCATTGAGAATCAGCCCCAAAATGGTGTCGCGCAGAGATTTAAAGATTATTTTGAAAGCGCTTCTGGAAGCGATGTCGCTGAATGTATTTCAGGCAATGGAATAGATGTTGAAGTGTTTTATCAAAAAAAAATCCCTGCTGGTATAAATGAAAAAAATGTTCAACAAGCAATTTCTGGAGATAGGATTGCCCTAAAAAAAGTAAAGAAGTCTTTAATGAATTACCGTGATGACTTAGTTCTGTACGGATTTGACGCCCTTTTGGCGTATCGAATAGAAGGCGACAAGATTCAAGTGTTCGCCATTTCGCCAATCCCTGGGGAAAGGACTTTGGTAAGTGACGCTGTAATAGATCCAAGTAAAATAATTTCAAACTCTACAATAAACAAATTACTTTGCAATACGTTAAGTCGTTTACCGTACGCTTTCGGCCCATAATAAATGGCGACCCGTTTCATGCGGATTTTTATAAGAAATTCCTGAAGAAGAATGGTGTTTGCATCACAGGAGTTCTTATTGACTCCCCAAATGTTGCATGCCTTGATAATCAAAGATTTGAGATTGGTTTTAGCTTTGAAAGTGGCGGTAAAGAAATTCCGCGCTTTTGAGCGATATTAGTCTAAGTCCGCTTCCTTGCGATTGAGGCAATATTGTTTAGCACAGAAGTGGACGGCGCCGGAAGTCATATGTCATATCCAGTGAGCCTTGTCCTGGCTACACCCATTCGTTGCAAACGCCTATACTTCTCCAATATGACCATATGTAAACAACACTCATTTATAGCTTATTGGGCGGATACTGCGGCTCGTTGCATACTGAAGCCAGGCTCACAAATATGAGCGAACTAAATCCTTCCCTGCGACATTCGCTGCTGATCCGGATCGCTGGTGCGATGACGCTCATCACCTTGGTTGTGCTGGGCGGCATGGGGGGTGCCGTTATCATTGCAGAAACTGCGCGGGGTAACGCCAGTGCCATTAACGTCGCTGGTTCGCTGCGCATGCAAGCTTACCGTCTGAGTGTCTTGGCTTATGCAGCAAAGCAGGATGCCGACTGGCATGCGGTGAACCAGGCTATTGCCGGCTTCGAGCAGGCCTTAAACAGTCCGGATCTCACCAATCCGGATATTGTCAGCACCAATAGTAAGAGTGCAGCCCTGCGGCAAAAAATTGTTTTGGATTGGAATCGGCATATCAAACCGACCCTGGTTGCACTACCTGAAAAAACGCCGCAAGTTGATTTACGCCAATTGCTTGAACAGACACAGCTATTCGTGTCCGACATCGACTTGTTGGTGAAACAAATCGAGCAGGATACCGAAGGGCGCATTGCTTTTTTGCGCACCATCATTAGCGTGACTTTGGCCATCACCTTGGGTGTGATGCTGCTGACCATGTTTTTCCTACAGACTTCCTTGTTGACGCCCTTGCGTTCCTTGGTGGCGTTTACCACGCGTATTCGACATGGCGACCTGCATGCGCGTACACCCTATGTTGGCCATGATGAGTTGGGGCGGCTCGGCCATGCATTTAACTTGATGGCGGAAGACCTCGCGACCCTATACAGCTCATTGGAAGCACGCGTGGTGGAAAAGACCGCTGATTTGGAGCGCAGCAATCGTAGCCTGGAATTGCTGTATCACTCGATTGCGCGGTTGTATAGCGGCACCATCGAGGCGGATACCTTCAATTTATTATTACGCGAAATCGAAGAGGTATTGGAATTGGGCCCAGGCTCGGTGTGCCTGTTAGGGCCTGGCGTGCAAGGCGAAGTATCGGTATTGGCGACTTCGTTGAAACCAGATCAAGGCGAAGTTGCTTTCTGTAGCCTCAGCTCCTGTGCCGAATGTGTGGCAGGAGATGGCTTGCGTTTTCGCGAGTTAGCCGGGCAACAGGTGTTGTCAATTCCATTGCGCGATGCTGAAAGTTTGTATGGTGTATTGCAATTGATTGTGCCCAGCGAGCATGCAGTTGAACCTTGGAAATTGCGCTTATTGGAAGCTTTGTCTCGCCATATCGGCACGGCCATCGGCACCGTACGCCGTGCGGAACATGGGCGCGTGCTGTCGCTATTGGAAGAACGCTCGGTGATTGCGCGCGAGTTGCACGATTCCTTGGCGCAGTCCTTGTCCTACATGAAAATACAGGTCAGTCGTTTAGCCGGTGTACTCTCGCGCGAGAAAAATACTGGCGCGGCTGATGCGGTATTAAGCGAATTGCGCGAAGGCTTAAACAGCGCGTATCGGCAATTACGCGAATTGTTGACGACCTTTCGTTTGCGCATTGAAGGCGAAAGCCTAGCGACCGTCCTGGAAAAAACTGCGCAGGAATTTGCCGAGCGCGGCAATCTGCAAATTGATCTGGATGTGCAATTGACCAATTGCGCCTTATCGGCCAATGAGGAAATCCATATTCTGCAAATCGTGCGCGAAGCCTTGTCGAATGTGCTACACCATGCCCAGGCGCACAAGGCCATGATCGCGGTGGGCAGGGAGTCAGATGATCGGGTTAGCGTTTCAGTCGCCGATGATGGCGTGGGGATTGGCAACAAGAGCGCAGGAACGCATCATTACGGCATGGCGATCATGGAAGAGCGCGCACGCGGGCTGGGCGGTGTACTGGAAATATTGGATCGCCCGCTAGGCGGCGCCAAGGTCGAAGTGCGCTTTGTGCCGACTAGCTTGCGCGATGTGCATTTACAGAAAAAGAGTGCCTAGGAAATGCCAAACGTACATTTAACATCATTATTGATCGTGGATGACCATCCTTTGTTTCGCAAAGGGGTAAAACAGCTGATTAGCGACGCTGGCGGATTTGATTTGGTCGGTGAAGCATCTTCTGGCGCAGAGGGGATTGACCTCGCTTACCTGCGCCAACCGGAAATGATCTTGTTGGACTTGAACATGAAGGATATGAGCGGCATCGATGTGCTGAAGGTGCTTAAGGCAGCGGATTTTGATTCACGGGTGATCATGCTGACGGTCTCCGATCAGCAAGAGGATTTAGTGGCGGCCTTGCGCGCCGGTGCCGATGGTTATCTGTTGAAGGACATGGAGCCAGAAGATTTAGTTGAAAAGTTGACTGAAGCTGCACACGGACAGACCGTGCTAAGTCCTTCGCTGGCCAACTTGTTGGTGCATGCCATGCGCCAAGAAAGCAAACCCAAAACACTGGATGAGGCCGGCTTGACGGATCAGGAAAGAAAAATAGTTGAACATATCGCGGGCGGCAAGAGCAATAAACTCATTGCGCGCGAATTGAATATCGCTGAAGGCACGGTTAAAGTGCATGTGAAACATTTGCTGAAAAAACTTAATTTGAAATCTCGGGTGGAAGCAGCTGTATGGGTTGTGGAGCGCCACTATAAAGTGCCTGTGCAGTAAACAATTAAAAGGTGAGGTGCATGAATCATAAAATCCTTGGCTCGATTTTTCTCTTGGGGGGGCTGTTGACCTGCATCCCGGCTGCTGCAAGTGATACTGCCATCTGGTTTAAATTGAAACACGGTGGCTATGTGATCCTGATGCGGCACACTGTTGTGGACACGATGACGCATAGCACCCATCCTCGCGCCGAATTTGAGAATTGTGTTGGACAGAATAATTTGTCGCCGCAAGGGCAGGCTGATGCTGCGCGCCTCGGTCGTGCTTTCAAGAAGCGTCGTATTCCCATAGGAGAAGTTCTGTCCGGACCATATTGTCGTGTGCAAGATACGGCGCGCATCGCCTTCGGCAAGGGAAGTGTTTGGGATGCTTTGGATTTGCAAACAGAGTTACCCGAAGATGAGGCGCTTAAGCGCACCGAAGCGGTGGCCGCGCGTATCGGTGCATTTAAAGGTAAAAAAAATCTGGTTTTAATTACGCATCAGCCGAACATTGATGCCTTGACTCTTGAGTTAATTGCTCCCGGTACAATTTTGATTCTAAAACCGGAAGGCGGATCTACTTTCAGTGTTGTAGATCGCATCACGCAAGAAGATCTAACGCAGTGATGTTTCTGTTGTCTCGGTGCGGAGCTTAGCGTGAGTCAATTCAGTATGCTTGCCGTGTTCCTCATCGGGCTCATGGGTGCGGTGCATTGTTTTGGGATGTGCGGCAGCATCGTTGGCGCGCTCACTTACCAACTACCACCACAACGCGCGCGCTGGCCATTTCACTTGGCGTATAACGTCGGACGTATCGCCAGCTATGCTGTAGCAGGCGCCGTGGTCGGGAGCATCGGCCAAGCCGGGATGTTGTTACGCGATCAGGCCCCGATTCAACATCTGCTATTTGGTTTATCCAGCATCATGTTGATACTGCTGGGTCTACATTTAGCTGGACTGTGGGGGGTGGTACGTCACGTCGAGCACATCGGCTCTGCACTTTGGCGATGCATTCAACCCTTCACTACACGATTATTGCCTGTAACTAGCATTCCACGTGCCCTGAGCCTAGGTGCTTTATGGGGTTGGCTGCCTTGCGGTTTGGTGTATAGCGTTTTGATCGTCGCGCTTTCCAGTGCCAGCGCCACGCGTGGTGCGTTGCTCATGCTGGCATTTGGTTTAGGTACCTTGCCAAGCCTGTTGGCATTGGGATTTTTTTGGGGACAATGTCGAGCCTGGGTACAGTCGCCACGCGTTAGATTGTTCGCGGGAATTGGTGTGATTTTATTCGGCGCGTATGGCTTATTCAATGTCGCATCGACCTTATCCACGCATGGCTGGTATGGCAGCTGCCATGTTCCGGTGTCGTTTTAAATCCTATATATGGATATATTCATCCTTTTAGTTTAAGCTTGTGAAACTTAATTACCATAGACCGAGTTCATCAAGTCGTTGTTGAATATAGGTAATATTACGTTGTTCTGATAATTCAATAACTCTTGTTGTGGCTTTGTGACTTGCCCGTTAAATAAGAAGATGTTAATATCCTTATATTTATAGACCTCCCAAATATTGGGCAAAGATTTGGATTTGCTATGCCATACTTAATTCGCATACGCGCATTTGCTCTCTGCTCTTATATATTTGGTTTTAACGTGGCAAACAAAGGAAGAACCGTTTTGATTGACGTTTCCCAGCCAAATCATGAATGCCACGGACCCAAATTCCTCTAATTGTTTCCACTGCGGCTTGCCGCTGCCGTCGGGCGCGCATTATCCGCTACAACTAACGGATGCGCGTCATGAGACCTGCTGCCACGGTTGCCAAGCCGTCGCACAAATGATCGTGGACAGCGGCAATGCCGATTACTATCGGCACCGTACCGCATTCCCCCAGACTGTTGCGCAACAAAATCCTGAACAATTGCTGCAACAGTTGCGCATTTACGATATGCCAGAGATCCAGCGTTCATTTGTCAAGACAGGTGAGGGCGATGTGCGGGAAGCTGCCTTGATTCTTGAAGGCATCGTATGCGCTGCCTGCATTTGGCTCAATGAACGTCATCTACTACAACTGCCGGGCGTGATGGCCGTGGAAATCAACTACAGCACGCACCGTGCCCGAGTGCAGTGGGACAACCGCCGTATCCAGTTATCATCGATCCTGCAAGCCATTGGTGATATCGGTTATCTCGCCCACCCCTTCGATCCGCAACGTCAAGAACAAGTATTCCAGCGTGAGCGGGCGCAAGGTCTACGCCGTATGGCCATTGCTGCCCTGGGCATGATGCAAGTGATGATGTATGCGGTACCGGTGTACGTGGCTGATGCCGGAACGATGACTTGGGATATCGAAGCACTGATGCGCTGGGCCAGCATGATGTTGACCTTGCCGGTGGTATTTTATTCGGCTTGGCCATTTTTTCAGGGTGCGTGGCGCGACTTGCAACGGCGCACCTTAGGCATGGACGTGCCGGTTGCGCTGGGTGTCGGCGCATCCTTCCTGGCCAGCTTGTATGCCACCTTCACCCGCTCTGGCACCGTGTATTTCGACTCCATCACTATGTTCGTGTTTTTCTTGCTGGTCGGGCGATATTTGGAAATGGGCGTACGGCGCAGGTCTGCGGCGGCGGTCGAAACCTTGGGCAAATTGATACCCGCAGTGGCAACGCGTTATTGCGATGCGACCGCGCAGCAGACCGAGATCGTTCCGGTCGCGCAATTGCTTGTCGGTGATACGCTGATCGTCAAACCAGGTGAGGCGATTCCGGCCGATGGCGTGGTGTTGTCGGGTCATAGCGAAGTGGATGAATCCTTGCTGACCGGAGAATCACGACCTTTACCCAAAGGCCTTGGCGAGCGTCTGGTGGGCGGTGCGATCAATGTATCCAGCCCGCTGGTGATGCGCGTGGATAAAGTTGGAGCAGATACCTTGCACTCCGGCATTTTGCGTTTACTGGATCGGGCCCAAGCAGAGAAACCGCGCATTGCATTGTTGGCTGATCGCTTTGCTGCCTGGTTCGTATTTGCGCTGTTGTTGATCGCAGGAGGTGTAGCGCTGGCCTGGAGCATAGTCGATAGCGGACGCGCTTTTTGGATTACGGTTTCGGTGTTGGTGGTGACATGTCCTTGCGCCTTGGGTTTGGCCACACCGGCGGCGCTGACCGCCGCAACCGGACGTTTGTCGCGCTTGGGCTTGTTGATCACACGCGGTCATGCATTGGAAACCTTAGCCAAGGTGACGCATGTTATTTTCGATAAGACCGGCACGCTAACCCTGGGTCGACCGGTGTTGCTGGAGACGATGGTGCTGGGCAATACCTCCGCAGCACAATGCCGCTCGATCGCCAGCGCTCTTGAGGGCATGTCGGAACATCCAATCGCACGTGCCTTGCATGATGCGAATGCAACGCAACTTCCCATTCAAAACATCACGAGCGTATCCGGACAAGGACTGGAAGGTATGCTCGATGGCCGACGCGTACGCTTGGGGCGTCCGGAATTCGTCGCCGCGCTACATGGTCAAGCTTGGCCGGATAATATCTTTTCCGGTTCCAATCAAACGCTGGTTGCCTTGGGCGACGAACAAACTTGGCTGAGCGCATTCTTGCTGGGTGATCAGTTACGCCCTGATGCACAGCAAGCCGTAGCGCGCCTTAAACAATTAGGCATCAAAATCAGTCTGCTTTCCGGTGATGGCGTAAGCGTAGTCCAAGGTGTGGCGGAGCATTTGAATATCGCGCAGTATGCGGGCCAATTATTGCCGCAAGATAAACTAGATCGGTTGCGCGAATTGCAAGCCGAGGGCGAAATTGTCGCGATGGTGGGCGATGGCGTGAACGATGCGCCGGTGCTGGCCGCGGCCCAGGTTTCTATCGCCATGGGGCAGGGCGCTGAAGTTGCGCAAGCCAGTGCCGATATGGTGATGATGAATGGTCAATTGGAACGGCTGGCGGACGCTATTCTCGTTGCGCGTCAAACCGCGCACGTTATTCGCCAAAATCTTTGGTGGGCGGCGATCTACAACGTGGCCGCCATTCCGGCTGCTGCACTAGGCATGATTACGCCGTGGATGGCGGGCATCGGCATGTCGGCATCGTCGTTACTGGTGGTGTTGAATGCGCTACGTTTAAGCCGTGCACCGCACACCAGCCGGGTTGCGCAATCTGCGCCAGCCCTCTCTGGCGCCGTGCTGGCAACGGAAGTTCACTAAATGGATATCTTGTTTTTACTCATCCCGATCAGCGTAGTCCTAGTGGCACTGATCGGCTGGGCCTTTATCTGGGCGGTAAAAGCGGGACAGTTTGAGGATATGGAAGGGCCGGCGCATCGCATCTTGATGGATGACGATACGCCGACCAAGCCGACGGAAGTAAAGTAATTTTTTTTAAATTTGGACTGCTTGAATTTACAAGGAGAGGCTCGCTATGGAAGCAAACACATATAACTACAAGGTGGTGCGGCAATTCGCCATCATGACCGTCGTCTGGGGCATCATCGGGATGCTGGTCGGCGTAATCATCGCCGCTCAGTTGATCTGGCCGGAACTCAGCTTTGGTATTCCATGGTTGACGTATGGACGCTTGCGTCCGCTGCATACCAATGCGGTGATCTTCGCCTTTGGTGGTTCGGGTTTGTTTGCGGCCTCCTACTATATTGTGCAACGCACCAGTCAGGTACGCTTGTTTGCCGAGAAACTCGCCAGTTTTACTTTTTGGGGTTGGCAAGCAGTGATCGTAGCAGCGGTGATTACTTTACCGATGGGCTTTACCTCTTCCAAGGAATACGCCGAGTTGGAGTGGCCGATCGATATCCTGATCACACTGGTGTGGGTGGCTTACGCGATTGTGTTTTTCGGTACCATCGTTAAGCGCAAGACAAAGTACATCTACGTCGCCAACTGGTTTTTCGCCGCTTATATTCTGACCGTGGCCTTGCTGCATATCGTGAACAGCGCCGCAATCCCGGTGACTTTATTTAAGTCCTACTCGGCCTACGCCGGGGTGCAGGATGCCATGGTGCAGTGGTGGTATGGTCATAACGCGGTGGGCTTCTTCTTGACCACGGCCTTCCTCGGCATGATGTACTACTTCATACCAAAGCAATCGGGACGGCCTATTTTTTCCTACCGCCTGTCCATCGTGCACTTCTGGTCGCTGGCATTCATCTATATGTGGGCCGGCCCACATCACTTGCAGTACACCGTGCTGCCGGACTGGGTGCAATCGCTGGGCATGGTGTTCTCGCTGATGTTGTTGGCACCGAGCTGGGGCGGCATGATGAACGGCATCATGACCCTGTCAGGTGCTTGGGATAAGTTGCGCACCGATCCGATTCTGAAATTCCTGGTGACCTCGCTGGCGTTTTACGGCATGTCCACCTTTGAAGGCCCGATGATGGCGATCAAGACCGTGAACGCCTTGTCGCATTACACCGAGTGGACCATCGCCCACGTACATTCCGGCGCATTGGGCTGGGTGGCGATGATTACCATCGGATCGATGTATTACTTGATCCCGCGCGTGTTTGGTCGTGAGGAAATGTATAGCGTCAAGCTCATCACCACGCACTTCTGGGTGGCGACTATCGGTGTGGTGCTGTACATCGCAGCGATGTGGATCGCGGGCGTAACGCAAGGCCTGATGTGGCGCGAATCGAACGCCGACGGCACGCTGACGTATGCCTTTGTGCAAGTGTTGAATGCGATGTACCCGTTCTATGTCGTGCGCTTGCTAGGTGGCCTGATGTTCTTCAGCGGCATGCTCATCATGGCCTACAACGTGTGGAAAACAGTTGCGATCGGCAAGGCAGTGGACGCACCGATTCCCCAAGCTGTGCACGCTTAACCGGACAATAAGGAGCTAAACATGGAATCGTTTCACCAGAAGATCGAAAAAAACATCGGCCTGCTGAGTTTGCTCACCGTATTGGTGGTCAGCGTCGGCGGCATCGTGCAGATCGTGCCGTTGTTTTTTCAAAAATCCACCACCCAACCAGTGGAAGGCATGAAGCCATACGGCGCGCTGGCACTCACCGGGCGTGATATTTATATCCGCGAAGGTTGCGTTGGTTGCCATTCGCAAATGATTCGGCCATTCCGCGCCGAGACCGAGCGCTACGGGCATTACTCCGTGGCGGGCGAATCGGTGTACGACCACCCGTTCCTATATGGGTCGAAACGCACCGGGCCAGATCTGGCGCGGGTCGGCGGTCGTTACTCTGATGAGTGGCATCGCGCGCACTTGCATCACCCGCAAGACGTGGTGCCGCAATCTAACATGCCATCCTATCCCTGGTTGGAAAACGCGCCGGCTGACGCAGTGAATATCGAGGCGAAGATGAAAGCCTTGCGCATCGTAGGCGTGCCTTACACCGACGCCGATATTGCCGGCGCCAAAAAAGAACTGGAAGGCAAGACCGAGTTGGAAGCCCTGATCGCATTTTTGCAAGGCTTGGGCACGGCGCTTAAGGAAGGAAAATGAACATGGATAGCATACTCATCGGCAGCATCGTGACGGTCGTGTTTTTCATTACCTTTGGCGGCATTTTTTATTGGGCCTGGAGCGATCGGCGTAAGCAGGATTTCGAGGCGGCGGCCAATTTACCGTTTGAAGAAGATGGGCCGAGGCATTCCGGCCAATAATTCTATACGCGTCACTGCATAACGGTGACCGTTTTAAGGAGATATGAAATGAGTGATTTTGTAAGCGAATTTTGGAACCTGTTCGTGACCGGAATAGTCGTCCTCAGCCTGATCTGGATCGTATGGTTCGTCCGCGGGCAGACCACCAGCAAGCTGAAACCGGGACAAAAGGCCGAGGTCATTCAAAAGGCTTGGGATGGTGATTTACAGGAGTTGAACAACCCCTTGCCGCGTTGGTGGCTGTCCTTGTTTTATCTGACCATTGTTTTTGCCGTCATCTATTTGGCTTTGTATCCGGGGCTGGGCACTTACAAAGGTTATTACGGTTGGAGCTCGCGTGGCCAGTTGCAGGCAGAACAAGAGCAGGCCACTAAAAAATACGGTCCGATCTTCGATAAATTTCTGAAACAGGATTTGAAGACCGTAGCCGCCAATCCGGAAGCGCGTGAGACCGGTAAGCGTTTGTTCCTGACGTATTGCTCGCAATGCCACGGCTCGGATGCGGCAGGCGCTCGCGGCTTTCCAAATCTGACCGATAACGATTGGCTGTATGGCGGTGACCCTGACACCATCAAGACCACCATCAGCAACGGGCGCGGCGGTGTGATGCCAGCCTGGGGCCCAGTCTTGGGCGAGCAGGGCGTGAAGGACGTAGCCAACTATGTGCTGTCCTTGTCCGGGAGCAAGCACGATGCGAAATTGGCTGCGGCGGGCAAAGATAAATTCGCCACTTTCTGCGCTGCTTGCCACATGCCGGACGGCAAGGGTATGCAAGCCCTGGGCGCGCCGAATTTGACCGACAAAATCTGGTTATACGGCGGATCGGAAGCCACCATTATCGAGACCATCACCAAGGGACGTAATGGCCATATGCCAGCACAGTTGGAAAAGCTGGGCGAGGCCAAAGTGCATTTGTTGGCGGCTTTTGTATATGGCTTGTCGCAACCCCAAACAAAATAATTTGGCAGGGATAGGTATCAAGTGGCAGATCAGAAGCAAACCGTAATCCCCATCACACCGGCTGTGGAAGTCGAGCAATCGCTGTTGGCGGTGAAGCAGAAAATTTATCCGCGCGCGGTGCACGGTTGGTTCGCAAACTGGCGCATCGCGCTGGTGGTTTTTACGCAATTGGTTTACTACGGGATGCCTTGGCTAACTTGGGATAAGCGCCAAGCGGTGCTGTTTGACTTGGCCGCGCGTAAATTTTATATCCTGGGCCTAGTACTCTGGCCGCAGGATTTTATTTACCTCACCGGTCTCTTGGTCATTTCGGCCTTATCGCTGTTCCTGTTTACCGCAGTCGCTGGCCGCTTGTGGTGCGGATACTCCTGCCCGCAAACGGTCTACACCGAAATATTCATGTGGATCGCACGCAAGATCGAAGGCGATCGCCCGAAGCAGATCAAGCTCGATCAAATGCCGTGGAACGCCGAGAAGATCGGCAAAAAAACTGCGAAGCACATGCTCTGGCTGGCACTGGCTTTTTGGACCGGCTTTACCTTTGTCGGCTATTTCGTGCCGATCAAGGAACTGGCGGTTTCCTTCGTGCAGTGGACGCTCGGTTCCTGGGAAATTTTTTGGATCTTTTTCTATGGTTTTGCCACCTACGGCAACGCCGGCTTCATGCGCGAACAAGTATGCATTTATATGTGCCCCTATGGCCGCTTCCAGAGCGTGATGTTCGATGCCGACACGCTTACGGTAACCTATGACAGTAAACGCGGCGAACCGCGCGGCTCGCGTTCCAAATCCGTCGATCGCCAAACTGCGCAGATCGGTGATTGTGTCGATTGCGGTATATGCGTACAGGTGTGCCCGACCGACATCGACATTCGCGATGGCCTGCAATACGAATGCATCGGCTGCGCCGCGTGTATCGATGCCTGCGACCAAGTGATGGACAAGATAGGCTATCCGCGCGGGCTGATCCGCTACACCACGGAAAACGTCATCCAGGGCAAATACACCGACCAGAACATTCTGGCGCATGCACTGCGCCCACGCACCATCATTTATAGCATGGTGTTGACGACGATCATCAGCGTCTTTGCTTACACGCTATTTAATCGTGTCCCCCTGCGCGTGGATGCTATTCGCGACCGCATCGCCATCCGCGAAACAGGGGAGGGCTTGATTGAGAATGTATATCGCTTGCAGATCATCAATATGGACGACAAGTCGCACCGCTATGCAATCAGTGTTGCGGGCTTGCCCGGCATCAAGATCGCCGACCAAGTGAGCAGCTTCGAAGTTGCAACGCTGCAAAATTTTGATGCCGTGCTGCATCTGCAAGTCGATCCGGCATTGGTTAAAACACCATCCAGCCCGGTGCAGTTTAAAGTGCAAGCGATGGACAATCCCAAGCTCACGAAAATCGTCAAGGCCACTTTCTTAAGCCATTAAGGTAAAAAACATGCAAAACACAAAATCACTCGTGTGGTACCGCGAACCCTGGCCCTGGATCTTGATGCTGCTGCCCCTATCGGCAGTGGTTGCCAGCATGACCTCGCTCTGGTTGGCGCTGAAGAGCGATGATGGTCTGGTGACGGACGACTATTACAAAGATGGCATGAGCATCAACAAAACCTTGGATCGCGACTTGGCCGCGCAAGCCTTGGACTTGCGCGCCGAGCTACAGCTGGAAGGGCAAGCGCTGCACGTCAAGCTTAGCGGCAAGCTCACGCCGCTACCAGAAACACTGCAACTGAGCTTGGCGCATCCCACGCATTCCGGACACGACCAGCGTATCACCCTGCGCCAAACGGCCCCCGGCCTCTACAGCACCAATGCGCTCCCAAGCCTGAATGGCGTACGCTGGCACGTCTTGCTGGAAGCGCCTCAGGCCGATTGGCGCTTGATCGGGCACTGGCCCGCCGGCGAGCAAATAATCCACTTGGGTGAATCGAAAAAGTCGGAGTAAACTGAGAGAAATCAACCACACGCAGTAGGGATAAGGGAGAGCAAGATGGAACGTACGATTCAAATTCTCTGGCCGTCTTTCATCGTGGCGGGCATCATGGATATCCTGATGTTTGCCCTATTCGACCCAATGGAAATCATGTACCAAGGCGCCGCCTTATTCGATTCCCGCTTGGCCGCTTATTCCTCAGTGTTTTTCATCTTCTGGTTGTTCGGCGCATCCAGCAGCATCCTCACCTGCTATTTCCAATGCACCGTCACCCAGTCCAAGCGTTTCTGCAAAATTCCTAAGTCGCATTCCAGCACCTAGTGAAAATCGGAAGGGTGGGTTGAGCGCAGCGAGGATGCTCGCAGCGCTCAATTATTTAATAAGCATAATTTCTGGAGATTCTTGCCATGTCCTTGTGCGACTGCTGCATTTGCCCCATTCAACTGCTTCTTCCGGCATCTATCAAGAACTTCAGTCATCCGAGGAGCTCATCTCTGCGCAGCAAGCCGCATGAAGGTGTGCGAAAATCCAAGCGAAGGTGTGCGAAAAATTATAGCGTAGTTGTTTTATATAAGGAACATGCGAGATGAATATTTTATTACGCCAACCTGCTACGATTTTTACATTTTTATTGGTGTCTACTTTTAGAGTTAGGCTTTTTA
>Ga0315270_10001214_pt1 | contig 13712 bp, 9 predicted proteins | sample C1_bottom_MG_FD_204932 | JGI IMG/M metagenome (GOLD analysis project Ga0315270, IMG submission 204932) | Sediment microbial communities from Yellowstone Lake, YNP, Wyoming, USA - C1_bottom | ecosystem: Environmental > Aquatic > Freshwater > Lake > Sediment | place: USA: Wyoming | collected... | reverse complement strand
TGAAAAAGCAATACAACGAAAAATTCAAGGAAACGTATGGTGTTGGCATCGGCTTCATGTCGTTCTTTACAAAAGCCATTACAATTGCTTTGGCAAAATTCCCGCAAGTAAATGCTATGATTGATGGTGATGAACTGGTATTTCATAAATATGCCGATATAGGAATTGCCGTGAGCGCACCCAAAGGACTTGTTGTTCCGGTAATCCGGAATGCTGAATCCCTGACACTTGCACAAATCGAACTCCGTATCAAGGAACTCGCAGGTAAAGCCCGTGAGAATAAGATTACTCTCGAAGAAATGACTGGTGGCACTTTTACCATCACCAATGGCGGGGTTTTCGGTTCCATGATGTCGACGCCTATCCTGAATCCGCCACAAAGCGCCATACTCGGCATGCACAATATTATTGAACGCCCTATTGCCGTTAACGGACAGGTTGTTATAGCGCCTATGATGTATATTGCTTTATCGTATGACCATCGGGTTATCGACGGTCGCGAATCGGTGAGCTTCCTGGTATTAGTTAAAGAACTTCTCGAAAATCCTTTTAAAATGCTTTTTGAAGGGAATGAACCGGTGAAAGTATTGCTGGGACTATAATAGTCAGTGTGACTTCAAGTCGCGCCCTAACTATAAAAAGAAGCCCTGCCAGGATTCAACTTCAGGCAGGGCTTTATCAATCCGGCCCGGATCAAATAGAAAAAAAATGAATAAACATGCGATTCAATCAAAGACCGTAGTTAATTGTTAAATTTGCAGTTTATTTGATTATTTATGCGACGAGAAGTTGATTTCCTGGTTATAGGAACGGGTATTGCCGGGCTGAGTTTTGCTTTAAAGGCAGCTAAATTCGGTAAGGTTTGTTTAGTAGCTAAGGCAAAAGCCGATGAAACAGCCACAAAATATGCCCAGGGCGGAATTGCTACGGTTATGTATACGCCCGATACGTATGAAAAACACATCCAGGATACCCTGATTGCCGGTGATGACCTGAACGATGAAAGTGTTGTAAGACTTACCATAACGGAGGCTCCTGAGCGGATTAAAGAATTGATTGCGCTGGGCGTGAGCTTTGATAAAAATGCATCAGGCCAGTACGATCTGGCAAAAGAAGGCGGACATTCCGAATTTCGCGTGTTACATCATAAAGATCAGACCGGTCTCGAAATTGAAGAAACACTTTTAGCCCGGGCCCGTGAAGATAGCAATATCGAAATCCTCGAAAACCATTTTACGATTGAAATTATTACGCAGCATCACCTGGGATTGTATGTTAACCGGCGTACTCCCGACATTACCTGTTACGGGGCTTATGTGCTGAATAAATCGAATAACAGCATTGATACCATACTGGCAAAAGTAACTCTGATGGCAACCGGTGGTGCCGGTAATGTGTACCAGACTACCACCAATCCGCCCATTGCAACCGGCGACGGCATTGCAATGGTCTACCGTGCAAAGGGGGATATCGAAAAGCTGGAATTTATCCAGTTTCATCCTACATCCCTCTACAATCCGGCGGAGAAGCCTTCCTTCCTGATCACCGAAGCATTGCGTGGCTTCGGTGGAATCCTCAAGGACATCAATGGCAACGAGTTTATGCAGAAATACGACAAGCGCCTTTCGCTTGCTCCGCGTGATATTGTTGCCCGTGCCATCGACAACGAACTGAAAATAAGCGGCGAAGATCACCTGTATCTCGACTGCCGGCATCTCAACCGGAATAGCCTGATTGATCATTTTCCGGGCGTGTATGCTAAATGCCTGAGCATAGGTATCGATATAACAAAAGAAATGATACCTGTTGTTCCGGCAGCTCATTATACCTGCGGCGGTATTAAAGTGGATGAATGGGGACGAAGTTCCATCATAAACCTCTATGCTTCGGGCGAATGTTCATCCACCGGGCTGCATGGTGCAAACCGGCTGGCAAGTAATTCATTGCTCGAGTCGCTGGTTTATTCGCACCGCGCCTGTATCGATTCGTCCGAAAAACTGAAACATATCGCATTATGCCGCGAAATCCCCGACTGGAATGCCGAAGGAACCGTGATGAACGAAGAAATGATTCTCATTACGCAGACCATGAGGGAGTTGCAGGGCATTATGACCAACTATGTTGGAATTGTAAGGTCGAACCTGCGGTTGAAAAGAGCTGCCGACAGGCTGAGCACTCTCGAACGTGAAACTGAAGATCTTTATAAGCACTCGGTTCTTATCGATAAAATCTGTGAAGTTCGTAACCTGATAAAAGTCGCTACCCTTATTGTTAAGATGGCAATTGAGCGCAAGGAAAGCCGCGGGCTTCATTTCTCCATCGATTATCCAAAAGTAAACGATACGGAAGTTCATATGTTCAGCCCGGAGGATTAAAATTAGTTAATGGAAAATAGTTAATGGAAAATGGTGGGGTGATTACTTCACCGACCCCTAATCCCCAACCCCTATATTATAGCTCTTAAAAATCCGATAAGTTGAAAATAGTTAATAGAAAATAGTTAATGGGAAAATGGGTGAAGTATCTTCACTAACCCCTAATCCCCAACCCCTAACTCCTATATTATGCCTCTCATATATCCCATAAAAGGAATCAGCCCTACCATCGGTAAAAATACATTTATTGCCGAAAATGCTACCATTGTTGGCGATGTAGTATTGGGCGACAACTGCAGCATATGGTTCAATGCCGTGATCCGTGGTGATGTGCATTACATACGCATCGGCAATAATGTAAACATCCAGGATGGTGCAATAATCCATTGCACTTATCAGAAACATCCTGTAAACATCGGCAATAATGTTTCCATTGCCCATGGAGCAATTGTTCATGGCTGTACCATTCACGACAATGTGCTGATTGGTATGGGCTCCATTGTAATGGATGGCGTGGTGGTTGAAAGCGACTCGATAATTGCCGCCGGTGCGGTAGTTTCACAAAATACCCTGGTTGAATCGGGAAGTATATACGCCGGTGTTCCTGCCAAAAAAATCAAATCCATCGAAAAGTCACTGCTCGAAGGACAGGTAAACCGAATCGCCAGAAGTTATACCATGTACGCGAGCTGGCACGATGAAACCATTGTCCCGATGAACGAGAATGAGGATTTAAAACTTTCGGGAGCGTAAGGGTTTGGTTTCTGGTTTCTGGTTTCTGGTTTCTGGTCCCATGTTACAAAGGCGGGGCCTGCCATAATGTCCCAATTCAACAATTGGCAGGAGATTTGTACACATCGTCATAAATTAAAAACTCACAACCATGTACATTGCACTTTTTATTGGCATGATGATCATTAGCCTGATCGTAAGCCAGGTATTGAAATCGAAATTCAGGAAATATTCTGCCTTGCCGATCGGTAACGGGTATACCGGAAAAGATATAGCTGAGAAAATGCTCCGTGACAATGGTATTTATGATGTTCAGGTTATATCTGTAGATGGTCAGCTTACCGATCATTATAATCCTGAAACCAAAACCGTAAACCTGAGCCAGGATGTATACTCAAAATCAAACATTTCGGCAGCAGCCGTTGCTGCCCACGAATGCGGACATGCCGTGCAGCATAAAGAATCGTATGCTTTCCTGAATTTACGCAGCGCCTTAGTGCCAGCGGTAAGTTTTGCTTCCAGTTGGATGCAATGGGTTTTGCTGGCCGGAATTCTGATGGTAAACAGTTTCCCTCAGCTCTTACTGGCAGGAATAGTGTTATTTGCAGCAACCACACTTTTCAGCTTTATCACCTTACCGGTTGAAATTGATGCCAGCCGCCGTGCCTTGCTCTGGCTCAACAACAGCGGGATTTCCAACAGCGAAACACAACCAAAGGCACAGGATGCCCTGAAATGGGCAGCTTACACTTATGTTGTGGCAGCCTTAGCCTCACTGGCTACTCTGCTCTATTACATTTCGATTTTTAATGGCCGCAGAAATTAACTAGTCGGCTAGCAAAAGCAAAAGCCCGAAGCCTAGGTGGTTTCGGGCTTTTTGGTTATAAACAACTGTCATGTACACATGAGCAAACAACCCTTATCCTTTAGTAATGGTTAATGGCTGCTAAACAATGACCACTGACTGCTTAGCAATAGCCCCTTATAGAAAGGCAAACGCTCCTAGCTATTAAGCAATTGCGTTTTGCCTAATACATTGAAAATGTTGCGATAAGAAAAGCAAAGTTTAAAAAAAATAATTTATCATATTTATACCAAATGGATATTTATACACTATATTTGTCTATTAAATAAAAGTATTCAGGATACTAAATAAAATTTAAGGTATAAACATGTGTAATAAGAAATATACTCACCTCCAATTAAATCTGTTGTAAATTGCCCAATAGCGTGTAATTATTATAAATCTGTGAAATGGTATTTTGAAATTTGCCATATGATACACCATTGTAAACTCCAAGTTATGAAAACATACATTTTAATTATCTGTGCATTTGTTTCTATCTGCATAGTAACTGGAGTCGGTTGCAGATATGATGAAACTGTGCCTGTACCTAAAAGTAATCCTACCAACATCATACTCTATAATAAACCCCTAGATACCATACAACATTATATACAAGGTAAGTGGAAACTTCAATATAGCTATGGCGGGATTTCCGTACATAAAGAAATAGATACGCACAATTCTTATATGATATTAAGCCCAACTCATATAACCATGGGCAATGATTTGACTGGAATTGTTGTTGACACAACAATTGTATGGGTAAAAGCTGATATTGGGAATAGAGATTCCACATATCTATTAAGTTATTCATGGTCAGGTTACTTGTGGCCTGAATATAATATTGTGGACCAGTTAAAATACGATACTTTAATACTTAGACAATATGTTGATGATGGCTTAGAGTTTTTTTATAAAAAATATTAACTTATTTTAAACCCAAACAGACATGAAAAATTGCATCAAATTATTAATCTCTATTCTGTTAGTTTATGGTGCTTTCATTTGTAGAGCCCAACAGAATGACACGTTGGAAATTCAACGTACGAAGACAGGAAATGTGAATTATGCACGTTTCAAAACCAACTCTGCACGAAAAATGCAAAGTGATACGCTATTCTTAAAGTCAATTCTAAAAATGAAAAATGATGACGGCTTTAAAAGCATTTTGGAATCCAATGATGAATTGGGCTTTACGCACAAAAAATTTCAACAATATTATAAGGGAATAAAAGTTGAAAATGCTTTATATCTTATTCATGGTAAGGATGGAATAATTGAAACCATTAATGGAGATTTTCAATCAGTTAATATTCCTTCTGTTACACCTTCCATCAATGAACTTCAAGCTTTAGGTAAAGCGCTTGATTTTGTAAATTCTAAAAAATATAAATGGGAGGATGAAGCTTTTGAAAAATTTATCAAACAAAGGGAAAATAATCCCGTTGCTACATATTTCCCCAAAGGAGAATTAGTAATTGCAAAAGATTATCTCAAAGGCGGAGTCAATTTTAAATTAGCCTGGAAATTTACAATTTCATCACTTGATCCTGATAACGAACAATTGATTTACGTTGATGCTATTACCGGTGAGGTAATCGGGAATACTCCTTTGATACTCGATGCAAATACTACCGGTATGGCACAGACCAGATATAGTCAAACACAAGTTATAACCTGTGATTCTTATTTAACCGGAACTAATTACAGATTAAGTGAGATAAGGAATACCACAACCGGGCATAGCACAAATATACATACCTGGAATTGTTTAAACGCGTCAAATTATACGAATGCAGTTGAATTTTCGAACAATAATACTAATTGGGTAACAGGGAGCTGGCCGGCAATAACTCAGGATCAAGTTGCATTGGATGCCCACTGGGGCGAAGAACGAGTCATTGATTATTGGAGCACAGTACATTTGAGAAATAGCCTTAATAACCTAGGTATAGATATTGTAGGTTATGTGCATTATTATAATCCAAATTATCCACAGACCTGGCCTAATAATGCACAGTGGGATGGTGTTAATCATGCAATGAGGTATGGAAATGGCGATGGTGTTACTTTAAACCCTTTAACTGCATTAGATGTTGTTGCACATGAAATGGGACATGGTATTAATCAATATACAGCATATTTACATTCAGCGACAGGGAATCAAGAGAATGATGCTTTAAATGAAGGATTTAGTGATATATGGGGTGCCTGTATTGAACATTGGGCAGCACCAACAAAGCAAATGTGGCTTATGGGTGAAGAAATTTTTATCCCTCCCACAACATATAATTGTATTAGAAATTTGCAGGATCCAATGTCTAGTACTGCATCTGAAGGTCCACATCCTAATACTTATCATGGAACAAATTGGCGCTATGATGGAGAGCCACATTGTAATTCAACTGTGTTAAGTCATTGGTTTTATCTGTTATCACAAGGCGGTACAGGATGGAACAACGGTCTTACCTCTCACGCACCGGTAAATAATGGTTATCAATGGAATGTTAATCCAATTGGGGTAGATGCCGCACAAAGAATAGCCTATAGAGCTGAAAGCCAATATTTAGTACCTACTGATAATTATGCGGCTGCAAGAATTGCTACTATTAGTGCAGCAATTGATTTATTTTGTGAAGGATCAGATCAGGTAAATGCTGTAAGAAATGCCTGGTATGCAGTTGGTGTTGGCACTCAGGCTTTACCGATGACATTAACCGGACCTTCTCCCTTGGTCGTGTGTTCTTCCGGAGCAACCTTTACAGTCAATAATGCCAATGGCTGCACAGTTAATTGGACTTGCAGTTCCAACCTTTCTTTTGATCATCTGTCAGGCAATCCCAAGTCATTTAGCGCTATCAGTTCAGGCACAGGATGGGTGCAAGCAACAATTAATTTATCCAATTATACTTGCGGGCAGGTTGTGTTGCCTCAACTAACTGTTTGGGTAGGAACTCCGGCCATATACCAAAGCAGTATTTATAATTTACAAGATATGGGATATAGTAATTATTATAAAATACTTTCATCAAGTGGTAATTATCCTTATGCCGGCAGCCTAACAGCAAACACTGAAGGGGGTAGTATCGGCGATGAATGGAGCTTTTATGCAAATATCCCAAGGAAAAACATTATTTATTGGAATGCCAGTTCAAGTTATGTGGGAGTCGCTGCAAAAACGAACAATGCTGGGGAAATACTCAAATACACATCGTCCAACACCTGTGGCTCAAGCCAGGCATTGTTTACTTTTTTCACCGGCGATATAACACCGCCCCCTCCTCCACTGGTTTTGAATCCAAATCCCGCAGGTGTACAAACAGAAGTAAGTATACCGGATGAAAATACTGCCGCAAATGAAACTGCAACAACGGATACATTTTCTGATGTTAAAACTTCTTCGGCTGTTTCTACTACCTCTACCTATACCCTTACGGTTTTAAACAGTAACGGGGTAATAGCATATACAACCCAAAGCAGTGATAAGAAAATAACAGTACCAACCAGTTCTTTCATTAATGGATTGTATGTGGTTGTAGTTACGGATGGTAGTATGATATACCGGGGTAACCTATTGGTAAGCCATTAAAATGAATTTATAAATTTGGCGCCCCCCTATTAAAAATCCCGCTACCTCTCTGTAGCGGGATTTTTTCTCCTGCTCTATTACATTTCGATTTTTGACGGTCGCAGAAATTAACCGGCCCCGCTTACAAAAGTAAAAGCCCAAAGCCAAGGTGGTTTCGGGCTTTTTGTTTATAAACAACTACCATATAGCCGGAAACAAACTACCCTTATCCTTTAGCTATGATTACTGACTACTAAACAATGAATGTTGTCAACATAGCAATTATACTTTACCTAATACTTTGAAAATATTGGGTTAAGAAGCTTAAAGTTTATATTAAAAAGAGAAATAAAATAATTTATCATATTTAAACCAAATTGATATTATTGAAGTACATTTACATGGTCTAACCTTAATTTATTGATTATGAAAAATTTAAAATTACACTTAGGAAACTGGCTTTATCTGAATTTTAAATGAAGTCAGATTTTAATATATTTTTTAGCAAAGAAATCTAAAAATTAATAAATTAATTTTTTAAATAAACTATTATGAAAAAAATCATTTCAAATTTAATTGTTTTAGCCTTGTTGCTTTTAATGATTCAAGGCTCAGGATGTAAAAAAGATGGGCAATCAGCAACTCAAAAGAAAAGTTCATCTGAGGGAGATTCCTTAGTAACAGGGGTTGGAAGGGTTGTGAGTATTTTCGAGTTAAAGTATGGAGAAAATAAAGAAATAGCCTATGATGGGCTTAAGCTGAAATTCTCAATTAAAAGTGTAATAGATGATGTATCAGTAAATTGCTCATTAGTGGATTTTGGAAACAATCATGATGGGCCAAAAGCTGTTAGAATATACTCCGATTTGGTTTTCAATGATTCAGATGTACCTCTGCAAGTTGGTTCCAAACCTTGTGGTGCATTAAATTATTCTGATAATAAAGACAATATTCAGGAAATCGCTAATTTAATTGAAACAATAAAAGCGGCTCCAGCAATGCTTACAGATACAACATATTATAATGATACTTTTATCAATTACTTTGGTGAAGGGTCGAAAATCTTAAACACATCATTGCGAGTATATATGGCTAAAGCTTACCCAGTAAAATATGACAAGCCTGATGCCAGGCTTGAGGATTATAAATTTATTTACATACTTACTTCTAAAAATTAAAACTTATGAAAACATTATTATTACTTCTTACATTGAATTTTATTGCTATAATGATTGTCGCACAAAATGAATGCATAACTCCAGCACCCTTGCCACCTCAATGGATTTTCAATCAAGGTACTAAATCTACAAGTGCTTCTCTTACACCTGTATATACTTTAAATACCTTTATACATATAGTTAGAAGCAGCACTGGTCAAGGACTAAGTTCATCAATAAATTCAGCGATTATCAACTCGTTAAATACCAATTACCAGTTAGCTGGAATTCAATTTAGCTTAATTGGATTTGAGTACATCAATAATGATAATTTTTATGGAACCTTAACTGGAAAAGAAAGCCAACTTTTTGCTACAAATACTCATTGTAACTCTATTGATATTTATGTTTTAGGCACATCGACTATTTGGACTATAAATGGCAATGGCATTGCAGGTTCAGCTCAATCAATTCCATCTAAAGAATTAATTATCCATGGTAATTATTATAATACTTCAAGTTTGCCACATGAAATGGGACATTGTCTAGGACTTTACCATACTCATCATGGAACAGTTAATGAACAAGGAGGAGATATTAACCAATGCGCAGAATTAGTTAATGGCAGTAATTCAACGGTTTGTGGAGATTATATTTCAGATACTCCTGCAGATCCCAATCAGTGGTCAAGTAGTAGTTGCTCTTATATAGGTAGTGGTGTAGATGGTAATGGAGCACATTATACACCTAGTTTAACTAACTTGATGTCTTATGCTTATAAACCCTGCCGGACTTCATTCTCAAGTTTTCAACAAGAACGCATGAGAGATTTTATTGATAACACTCAGTTATTACAAAATGTTTTATTGTCTTCTATATCCGGATCTTCGGATATTTGTTCATCAACTGCTACATTCACTGTAGACATGGTCCCTGCTGGAGCAACTGTTATCTGGTCTTGCTCATGGAATCTTTCATTTGATCATCAAATTGGTAACCCGAAAACTTTTACTACAATAGGATCAGGATCAGGTTATGTACAGGCAACGATTAATTCAACTTGTGGTAGTATAGCACTGCAAAATAAAACAGTTTGGATAGGTGGTCCTGTTATATATCAAAGTAGTATTTATAACTTACAAGATATGGGTTACAGTAACTATTATAAAATATTGACATCAACAGGCAGTTACCCATATTCTGGAACTCTTACAGTAAGCACTGAAGGGGGTAGTACCAATGACGCTTGGAGCTTTTATGCCAATATACCGAGGAAAAACATTATTTATTGGAATGCCACTTCAAATACAGTTGAAGTCTCTGCAAAAACGAACAATGCAGGCGAAATTCTTAAATATACTGCTATAAATACATGTGGCTCAAGTTATGCATTATATACGTTTTTCACGGGCGATATTACTCCGCCACCTCCTCCCCTGGTTTTAAATCCAAATCCTGCTGGTACACAAACAGAAGTAAGCATACCGGATGAAAATACTGCAGCTAGTGAAAATGCAACAACGGAAACATTCTCGGCTGTTGAAACTTCTTCGGCTGTTTCTACTACCTATACCCTCACGGTTTTAAACAGTAACGGAGTAAACGTATATTCTACCAGGAGTAGTGATAAGAAAATAACAGTTCCAACCAGTTCTTTCATTAATGGATTGTATGTAGTTGTAGTTACGGATGGTAGTATGATATACCGGGGTAACCTTTTGGTAAGCCATTAATAGGAATTGATAAATCTAGGACCCCTTAGCTGTCCTGAGTTTGCAACTCAGGACAAAATACACAACTAAAAATCCCGCTACCTCCCGGTAGCGGGATTTTTTCCCTTTATTAAATTACTTTTTTATCTGTTGTTTATTCTTAGCTGTCCTGAGTTTGCAACTCAGGATAAAATGCACTCAGTACCGGCGCCGTTGCTAACTTGGGTTCTTTTCCAGCCTTACAGTAACCGTAGTCATTTGCCCGTCGTTAATAAAAAACGAGCCCGTTGCTGTTACATAGCCACCAAGCGAAATCTCATAAATATATTCCCCGGCAGCCATATTGTTGGCATTGATTCCACCTGTTTTGCCGGCTTTTTTTACATTCTTCACAAGGTCAGCTCCTACAGCTTTCATTCCATTACTACCCTCTTTCATCGCCATTTTAACAATAGCGCCTTTTAACGGTAACCCTGTTTCAATATCAAGTATCAACATCTGCAGCGCCCGGTATCTCTTGGCTAATTTTACAAGTACCCTTTTCTTGAAATACTCCGAATGGAATACAGCATCAGTGTCATACAATGTATTAACCTGGTCATCCATCTTGCCAAGTTGTACATCAGCCTTGTCAAATAAAGTGTCCAGTTGTTCTGTTAGCTGTTTCTTTGTTTTTTTCATTCCTACAGGAACTGTATAAATGCTCTTAAAGTCAGCATTTAAAACCATTAGTGCATCCAGGTCGGCAGCAACTATATTATAGCCAGCCAGAACAGGAAGTTTTGGAGTAAGTTCCTTAACCAAATCTTCTACCTTTTTTACAAGGTCGGCATCAGCCATTGCTTTTAACTGCGAGCTTGCAATTCTTACAGTTTGCAGCAGTACATAATCCTCCACGCCCGATGCATAGCCGGTGCTCTTCCTGGTTACCATCTCTAGTTTGGCTATCAATGCATCTCTTATAGCCTTTTTCGATTTGGTTACACCTTTTTGATCACGGTCTTGCTCACCGCTTACAGCAAAAATCTCTTGTATGTAATCATGAAATACTGAAAACAATGCAGCAAATATTACTATTTTATTTGTGATTGTTACCGAGGCCAGTAATAATTCATCTACCGACACATACATGTTTAATTTATTTCTTCTGGGATCATTCATAAAGTATAATTTAAAGTTTAACAATAAGTAAATTAATTAAAGGATACTCAAAATTAAAAGGCTATTTGATTGTTTATTTTTTCCTCCCAAATAACTTATCACCAAGTTATTAACAAGATAATAATATAATTTGTTATAAAAAATATTTCAGCTTTCAGCCTTATTCACAACGATGATAATGTTATTTAGGAAGGTAGTGATGTTATTTTTATACGTAGTAATGTCATTTGGGCATGTAGTGATGTTATTAGGCCATATCGTGATGTTATTTGGATATGTAGTGATGTCATTTTGGTTAGTAGTGATGTAATTTGGGTAAGTAGTGATGTTATTTGGGTAAGCAGTGATGTTATTATGGTAAGTAGTGATGTTATTTGGATGAATAGTGATGTCATTTGGGTACGTAGTGATGTCATTGGGTTACATCGTATGTTCGTATAGTTATACCATCTCCCTTCATGCCCTCGTGCCCTCGTGCAGTCGTGCCCTCGTGAAGTCGTGCAGTCGTGCAGTCGTGTCTAATTCACCAACTTCATTTCATCCAAAAGGTAACCAGCCCCTGCATACTTATCCACCACAAAGAGCACGTAGCGTATATCCACGCAGATGGTGCGCTGCAGGTTTACATCGTATTTAATATCGCTGCTCATGGCTTCGGAGTTGCCATCGAAAGCCAGGCCTGTAAGTTCGCCGTTGCCATTCAGAACAGGACTCCCCGAATTGCCTCCCGTGATGTCCTGGGTTGAAATGAAGCAAACATGCATCACGCCATTATCGGCATATTGTCCGAAATCCTTCTTATTGTATAAGGTTTTAAGCTTTGCAGGTACAATGAATTCTTCATTTGTCGAATCCTCTTTTTCCATAACGCCTTGCAGGGTTGTATAATAATCGGCAAAAAGAGCATCGGCGGGTTTATAAGGCTTAATACTGCCATAGGTCAGGCGCATAGTGCTGTTGGCATCGGGATAAAATGTGGTTCCCGGATTCATCTCCCGTAAACCGGCAAGATAAAGTCGGCGAGCTTCCGAAAATTTATCTTCATCCATCATTTGCGAAAGCCGTGCAATCATATACGAAGCGATAAATGAATTTGCCGCCACATAAGCCGGGTCTTTCGCCAGGGTTTTCTTTTTCGGATTATTCAGGAATTTCACCAGTTTTTGTTCGGATGCAAAAATGGAATGTTCAAATATGTGATCAACATACGCACTAACATTATTCTTATATTTCTTCTGAATAGTTCTGTAACAATCGGGTATATATGCCGGAGCTACATTTGCAGCGTACAATTCAATCATTTTCGTCAGCAATTCCTTTTCCAGGGCAGGATTGAAGGCTTTGTAATACTTTGCTGCTTTTATTTTTGTATCGCTTAGCATTTCTTCAAAATCTGATGAATCGAACCTGCTTATAAGCTCCCCTGTCTGAAACGCCATATATAAAATACGGGCTCCAGTCAGCAACTCGTAGTTATAGATGATTGCCTCATTAGCCCTGCTTTCGGCAGCGGATTGATATAGTTTCTTAAAATCATCCATTACTCTTCCATATTGGGCTTTGCGGCTTTCGTCCCGGCTCACCCATGCCTGGAAATCATCTTCAATTCTTTTTTTGTCATCATACACTTTCAAACGCTGAAGCGATTTACTTTCCTGCAGTGATTTTTTCCAGAAATTAGCGAGGTATGCATAGTCCTCTGCATAGGCAATACGGGTAGCTTCATCTTCATCCATATATTTTTTCATCACTTCCATCTTGGCCCATTTGGCTTTGATATCAGCGGGATTAGTCTGAATCAGCTTTTCCTGGATGCCATACGAAGTAAGATAACGATCGGTTGTACCAGGATATCCGAGGATCATCGAGAAGTCACCTTCTTTTACACCGGCCAACGAAACCGGGAGAAAGTATTTAGGCTGGTAAGGCAGATTCTCCTTCGAAAATCCGGCCGGTTTGCCATCCTTGCCCGAATAAACCCGGAGCAGGCAGAAATCGCCGGTATGCCGCGGCCACATCCAGTTATCGGTATCACCGCCAAATTTCCCGATGGACGATGGCGGAGCTCCGACCATACGAATATCAGTATAAGTCTGGTACACAAACATATAAAATTCATTCCCTTCGAACATGCTTTCGACAGATACTTCAAAACCCGAA
>Ga0315270_10001213_pt1 | contig 13713 bp, 10 predicted proteins | sample C1_bottom_MG_FD_204932 | JGI IMG/M metagenome (GOLD analysis project Ga0315270, IMG submission 204932) | Sediment microbial communities from Yellowstone Lake, YNP, Wyoming, USA - C1_bottom | ecosystem: Environmental > Aquatic > Freshwater > Lake > Sediment | place: USA: Wyoming | collected... | reverse complement strand
CATGCCAATCCGCTGGCGCTGGTCGAGCATGGCCGCAATATCAGCGACGAGCAGATCAAGGCCTGCGCAGCCACTGGCGGTGTGGTCTGCATCTCCGGCGTGTCGGCCTTTCTGGGTTCGAACGCGCCCTGTGCGGCCGATGTCGCGCGTCACGCCGCCTATGTGGCTGAGCTGGTCGGCATCGAACACGTGGGCCTGGGCCTGGACGAGGGCTTTTCCGAAGCCGGCATCGACGACACGCCGCCTGGCGGCTTCGATCGCAGCCATTGGTGGCCGGCCAGCGCTGGTTACGGGCAGGGTATTTCGCGCATCAGCTACGCACCGGTGGAGACCTGGGCCCAGCTGCGTGGCGCTTTGCAGGCAGTGGGCATGAGTGAAATGGAAGCGACGCTCGTGATGGGCGGCAATATGCAGCGCGTGGCCGAGGGTGTCTGGCGCTAGCGAATCCCCTGATGGCATTGCCTGAAAAATTGCTCACAATGGCAAGGGGCTGTCCACGACAGTCCAGCGCACTGGGAGACACATGCTGATGGAGAAGATCTGGCTTAAGCAATACCCGGCGGGTGTGCCGGCCGAGATAGACACCAAGCTCTACCCCTCATTGGGGGCCTTGCTGGAGTCGGGTTTCAAGAAGTACCGCGACCGGCCGGCCTACAAGATGATGGGCAGCTCGATGAGCTTCGGCCAGATGGACGAGCTCTCGCAGGCGCTGGCCGCCTATTTGCAGAGCCTGGGTCTTGAGCGCGGCGACCGCGTGGCAGTGATGTTGCCCAATGTGCCGCAATACCCGGTGGCGGTGGCGGCGATTCTGCGCGCGGGCTATGTGGTGGTGAACGTCAATCCGCTCTACACGCCGCGCGAGCTCGAGCATCAGCTGAAGGACTCGGGCGCCAAGGCCATCATCATTCTGGAGAATTTTGCCGCCGTCCTGCAGCAGGTGTTGTCGCATCTGGCGGTCAAACATGTCTTGCTCACCGGCATGGGCGATTTGCTCGGGTTCCCGAAGAGCCTGATCGTCAACTACGTGGTGCGCAAGGTCAAAAAACTGGTGCCCGCCTTCGACTTGCCCTCGGCCGTGGCCTTGCGCGAAGCGCTGTCGCGCGGCGCCAGGCTGCCGTACAGGCCACCGACGCTGGGAGCGGACGATATCGCGGTGTTGCAATACACGGGCGGCACCACCGGCGTGGCCAAGGGCGCAGTGCTCTTGCATCGCAACCTGGTGGCCAATCTGCTGCAAAGCGAGGCCTGGTACGGGCCGGCGTTGAAGAAGATTCCACCCGGCGAGCAACTGGTGGCGGTTTGCGCGTTGCCGCTGTATCACATCTTCGGTTTCACGACCAATATGATGCTGGGCATGCATATGGGGTCGTGCAATGTGCTGATACCCAATCCGCGTGATCTCCCGGCCGTGTTCAAGGAACTCGCCAAGCACCGTTTCCACAGCTTGCCGGCGGTCAATACCTTGTTCAATGCGATGGCCAACCATGCGCTGTTCAACACGGTCGACTGGAGCGGACTGATCATCAGCGTGGGCGGCGGCATGGCGGTGCAACAGGCCACCGCCAAGCTGTGGCTGGAAAAAACCGGCTGCCCGATTTGCGAGGGCTACGGCCTGTCGGAGACATCGCCTTCGGTCACCTGCAATCCCACCGACAGCCTGTCCTACAGCGGCTCGATCGGCCTGCCCTTGCCAAGCACCGAGCTGTGCCTGCTCGACGACGATGGGCAAGAGGTGGCTCCGGGGACGCCAGGCGAGATCGCCATCCGCGGCCCGCAAGTGATGGCCGGCTATTGGCAGCGCCCGGACGAAACCGCCAAGGTCATGACGGCCGATGGATTCTTTCGCAGCGGCGACATCGGCACGGTCGATGAGCGCGGTTATTTCCGCATCATCGACCGCAAGAAGGACATGATTCTGGTCAGCGGCTTCAACGCCTATCCCAACGAGATCGAAGATGTGCTGACGCAGCTCGACGGCGTGCTCGAATGCGCCGCCGTGGGCGTGCCGGACGAAAAATCGGGCGAGGCGGTCAAGGTGGTGATCGTCAAGAAAGATCCCGCGCTGACCGAGGCCGATGTGCGCGCCTATTGCGAGGCCAATCTGACCGGCTACAAACGTCCCAAAATCGTCGAGTTCCGCACCGATCTGCCGAAGACCCCGGTGGGCAAGATTCTGCGCAGGGAATTGCGCGACAAATAGGCTTCTGTGCCGGCGGGCCGACCAACTGCGTAGCGTGGGGCACAATTCCGCCCCATGCCTCCGCGTTTCTTCGTTGACCAAGCCCTCGCCGCGCCAGGCGAGCTGTCCTTGCCGCCCTCAGCTGCCCGCCATGTGCAGGTGCTGCGCTTGCAGCCGGGCAGCGCCGTCATCTTGTTCGACGGCTCGGGCGACGAGTGGCAAGCCGAAGTGTTGGCGATGGGCCGCAGCGAAGTACGCGTGCACCTCGCTGCGCGCCAAACGGTGCGGCGCGAACTCGGGCAAGAACTGACCCTGGCGCTGGCGATGCCCGCCAACGACCGCATGGACAGCCTGGTCGAGAAGGCCACCGAACTGGGCGTGGCCTGCATACAGCCCTTGATGAGCGAGCGCTCGGTGCTGCGGCTGAGCGGCGAGCGCGCCGACAAGAAGGTTGCGCATTGGCAGGGCGTGGCGATAGCCGCCTGCGAGCAAAGCGGGCGCACCCGGATTCCACGCATCGCTCCAGTGCAAAGCCTGGCCGGCTGGCTGAAGTCGCTGACGGCAGTCCTTGCCGACGAGCGCCGCTGGCTGCTCAGCCCGACGGCGGCCAAGCCACTGCATGAACTCGCGCTGCAGCCTGCTGCGCGCACCACGCTATTGAGCGGGCCCGAGGGCGGTTTGAGCCCATCCGAAGAAGACCTGGCGCGCGCCAGCGGGTTCCTTGCTGCCAGCTTGGGGCCGCGCATTCTGCGCGCTGATACCGCTCCCTTGGCCGTGTTGGCCTATCTGACTTTGATCGATACATGAACCCACAACTGCTGCTGCTCACGTTCTGCCAAGGCCTGTTCCTCACCAACAACGTCACCTTCATTGCCATCAATGGACTGGTCGGTCTGGCGCTGGCGCCGCAGGCCTGGATGGCGACGCTGCCGGTCTGCGGCTATGTGGCCGGTGGCGCGCTGTTTGCGCCCATCGTCGCGCGCCATCAGCGTGCCTGGGGGCGCCGGCGCGGTTTTCAGCTCGGCTTGGTGGTGGCCATGCTCAGTTGTGGCCTGGCGGCCTGGGCTGCGGCGCACCAGCAGTTCTGGTGGGTGGTGGTGGCCACCGTATTGGCTGGCTATTACAACGCCAACGCCGGGCTTTATCGTTTTGCCGCGGTCGAACTCGCCGACCCAGAGCACAAGGAGAAAGCGATTTCCTGGGTGCTGGCCGGCGGCATTCTGGGCGGCGTGGCCGGCCCCAATCTGGCCAAGGCCAGCAAGTCGCTGCTCGATCAACCCTTTGCGGGCGCCTACCTGGTGCTGATAGGCGTCGCGCTGCTGTCCTTTGTGGTGCTGTCCTTCATCCGCTTTCCGCCGCTGCCGGTGGCGGCGCACGGTGCGCCTGCGGGGCGCCGATTGCGAGAGCTGGCACGCCAACCGGTCTTCGTGGTGGCCATCATCGCCGCCGCACTGGGCTACGGCGTGATGAACTTGCTGATGGCGGCGACGCCGATCGCGATGGCGCAGTGCAGCCATCCGTTCGACAACGCCGCGTGGGTGCTCGAGTGGCATGTGCTGGGCATGTTCGTGCCGAGTTTTTTCACCGGCAATCTGATCAAGCGCTTTGGCGCACTGCCCATCATGGGGGTGGGCGTGCTGCTCAATCTCGCCTGCGTGGCATTTGCCTTGTCGGGCACCGACTTGATGCACTTCACCGGCGCCTTGTTCGCGCTGGGCGTCGGCTGGAACTTCCTGTTCATCGGCGGCACCACGCTGTTCACGCGGGCCTACCGTCCCGAGGAGCGCACCACCGCGCAAGCCGCGATGGACTTCTGCATCTACTCGACCATGACCGTCACGTCGTTCAGCTCAGGCGCCCTCGTGACCACCGGTGGCTGGACCTGGATGAATCTGGGATCGCTGCTGCCGTTGGCAGGCGTCGGTGCGGCGCTCATGTGGTTGGCGATGCGCCCGAAGCTTCAGGCTCAGCCGGCCTGATTGGGTTCGGCGGGTGCGACTGGTTTGCGCGCCGAGCCTTTCACCAGATCGAAGCGGAACAAGCGGCATTCGATGGGGCCGTTCCAGAGCGGAATGCGGCGCGATTCCTTGAGCCGCAGCTTGCCCGGCAGCTTCATGTCGGGGCTCAGCATATAAGCGGTCCAGCCCGGCAGCTGCTGCGTGTAGGCGCGCTTCCAATGCGCGGCCAGGCGCGGCAGGAAATCCTCGGGGGCGTCGCGTTGCTCGCTGTCTGCCGGGGCCGCCTTGCCGAGCACGTCGATGCGCTCGCCGTAGGGCGGATTGACCATCAAGGTGCCGGGCATGCCTTCGGGCAGGCTGGGCGCGGGGCGCTCCAGCGCGTCGCCGCCGTTGAATTGGATGTACTCGGCGACGCCGGCGCGTTCGGCATTGCGGCGCGCGAAATCGACCATGCGAAAGCTCACGTCACTGGCATAGATAGGCACCGCGCTCGCATGCACGAGTTGGCGCGCCTGGTCCTTCATCTGCTGAAAACGTGAGCGCTGACCGCTAAACGGCAACAGGCGCTCGAAGGCAAAGCGCCGCTGCATGCCCGGCGCCATCGCGCAGGCGATTTGCGCCGCCTCGATGGCGATCGTGCCCGAGCCGCAGCAGGGGTCGTGCAGCGCGCCGCCCGCCTCGGGCGTGCCACGCCAGCCTGCTGCAGCCAGCATCGCGGCGGCCAGCGTTTCCTTGAGCGGTGCGTCGCCCTTGTCCTCGCGCCAGCCGCGCTTGAACAGCGGCTCGCCCGAACTGTCGACATAGAGCGTGGCGTGCTCGGGGCCAAGATGCAGCACCACCGACAGGTCGGGGTGGCGCGTGTCGACGTTGGGACGCTCGCCGGTCGCGTCGCGCATCACATCGCAAATGCCGTCCTTGATGCGCAAGGTGGCGAAGTTCAGGCTTTGCAGCGGCGAGCGGTGCGCGGTGGTGTCAACGCGAATCGTCTGATGCGGCGTTATCCACTGCGTCCAGTCGATGCGGCAGGCCAGCGCATACAGCGCCTGCTCGTCGAAGTAGGGCCCGTCGGTGAGCTGTATCAGCACGCGCTGGGCAAGGCGGCTGTGCAGATTGAGCCGCATCACCATGTCCAGGCTGCCGACCAGACTCACGCCGCCCTTGCGCGTCTGGACCTGCGCTGCGGGCAACAGGCCTTGCACTTCATCAGCCAGCAGCGCTTCGACGCCGGCGGCACAGGGCAGGAAGAGGGGAAAGCTGGGGGTGGGTTCGGTCATGTGGGATTGTCAGTGATCATGGGAGGCAGAGCACGGCGCGGTCTGAAACGCGATGTATCAGAACTGCTTGCGCAGGTTGGCCGGCGCGATCTTGAGCCCTTCGCGGTATTTGGCGACGGTGCGGCGCGCCACTTGTATGCCCTGCTCGTCGAGCATCAGACTGAGCTGGTTGTCGGACAAGGGCTTGGCGGCGGGTTCGGCGGCGATGAATTGCTGGATCAGCGCGCGCACTGCCGTACTCGACGCATTGCCGCCTGCCTCGGTGTTGAGTGAGCTGCCGAAGAAATATTTCAGCTCGAACGTGCCGAAGCGCGTGGCCATGTACTTGGCCGTGGTGACGCGCGAGATGGTCGATTCGTGCAGGCCCAGTTCGTCGGCAATCTCGCGCAGCACCATCGGCTTCATGGCCAGCGCGCCATGCGTGAAGAAGGCCTTCTGGCGTTCCAGAATGGCTTTCGAGACGCGCAATATGGTGTCGAAGCGCTGCTGAATATTCTTGATGAACCAGCGCGCTTCCTGCAAATGCGTGCCCAGGCCCGAACCACTGATGCCACCGCGCTGCTGGCGCAGCGCGCGCGCGTACATGTCGTTGATGCGCAGCTTGGGCATCACGTCGGGGTTGAGCACGACCTTCCAGCCGCGGCCCGCGGGCAGCACCAGCACATCGGGCTGGATCGCGGCCGCCTCGGTGTACGAGTAAGCGCGCCCCGGCCTGGGCTCCAGCGAGGTGATCAGGTTTTGCGCTTCGCGCAGCAGACTCTCGTCGGCGCCGGTCAATGCCATCAACTTCTTGTGGTCGTGCCGCGCCATCAAATCAAGGTGCTCTTTACAGATCAGTATGGCAGTCAATCGCACCGGGCTGGACGGGCGCTCGCGCAATTGCAGCAGCAGGCATTCCGACAGATCGCGCGCACCCACCCCCGCCGGCTCCAGACTCTGCAACCAATTGAGCGCGCAGCGCAGCTGATCCAGAATTTCTTCCAGCGCATCGGCATCGGCTTCGGCGGCCAGGCCTTGCGCCAGCTCTTCGAGCGTGTCGAGCAAATAGCCGTCATCGCTGAGCGATTCGATCAGGTAGAGCAGGGCCGCGCGGTCGGTCGGGCTCAGTTGCATGCCCGCCATTTGCTCGCGCAAATGGTCTGGCAGGCTCAGACCCGGGCTCTGCCGCTCCTGACCCGAGCCGTCGTCGGCGTCGCCGTTGACGTTTGAATTCGAGCTCGTGCCGGGGGTCTCGCGTATGCCGTCGAAATCGTCACGTTCGGTGCCGTTTTCCCAGTCTTCACGCTCGGTGCCACCGAAGTCGCCGGCCTGGAGCTCAGCGCTGCCTTCGTCACCGGAACCGTCGCCGCCGCCAAACTCATCGGCATCGCCCGCGCTGTTGTGCATGGGCTCGATGCGCTCTGGCAGGGCGCCGGGTTCGAACGCCTCGTCGTCGGTTTCGAGCAGCGGATTTTGTTCCAGCATCTGCTCGACTTCCTGGTGCAGCTCCAGCGTCGAGAGTTGCAGCAACCGGATCGATTGCTGCAACTGCGGCGTCAGCGCAAGATGCTGACTCAGGCGGACTTGCAGGGTCTGTTTCATCGCCGATTACATGCGGAAATGTTCGCCGAGGTAGACCTTGCGAACATCGGCGTTGGCGACGATTTCCTGAGGCGTCCCCTCGGCCAGCACCGCACCTTCGCTGATGATGTAGGCGCGGTCGCAAATGCCCAGCGTCTCGCGCACATTGTGGTCGGTGATCAAGACGCCGATGCCGCGGTTTTTCAGGAAATGGATGATGCGCTGGATCTCGAGCACGGCGATCGGATCGATGCCGGCAAAGGGCTCGTCGAGCAGGATGAAACGCGGTTGAGTGGCCAGCGCGCGGGCAATTTCGACGCGCCTGCGCTCGCCGCCGGAAAGCGCCGGCGCCGGGCTGTCACGCAGCCGCTCTATGCTCAAGTCGTGCAACAGCCCTTCGAGCAACTCGTCGATGCGAGCCTTGGGCAGTGCACGTCCGTCGCTGCCGAATTGCAGTTCGAGCACGGCGCGAATATTCTCTTCGACGCTGAGCTTGCGGAAGATCGACGCTTCCTGCGGCAGATAGCTCAATCCCAGTCGGGCGCGCTGGTGGATGGGCAGGTGCTGCACGCTCTTGCCGTCAATGCTGATTTCGCCGGCATCGGCCCGCACCAGACCGACAATCATGTAGAAGCTGGTGGTCTTGCCTGCGCCGTTGGGTCCCAGCAGGCCCACGACCTCGCCGCTATGGACGGCCAGATGCACGTCGGTCACCACCCTGCGCAGGCCGTAGGACTTCTGCAGCCCCTGCACCTCCAGGCAGCTCCGGTCAGCGGCCGCGCTCTTGCTGCCGCTCGGTGGGTGATTCGCCGCGTGGCTGCTCATGGACGGTGGTTCATCGGCCGCTGGCCGGCTTGGCGGCGCCAGGAGCCGACGCTGGCGCGCTGCGAGGTGAAAAAGTCATCCTGACGCGGCCGCCGCCTTCGGCGTCCGGAGCCGCGGAAAACACCTCGGCCAGATTGTCGTAGGTGATGAGTGCGCCAGAGACTTCGTCGGCCACCAGCGTGCCGCGCAAGCGCCGCATCACGGCATTGCCGATGAAGCGCACGGTATCGAGCTTGCTGTTGTATTCGATGCGATCGGCCGAGCCTTCTATGTACTCATCGACGCCATCGCGCTTTTGGCGAAAGCTGGCCTTCTGGCCGGGGTTGGAGGTGAGCACCGCGACCGCATAGCCGTCGGGCGTTTCGCTGACCTCGGCCTGGTGCGCCCGTATCACCAGCGTGCCCTGACTCATCACCACATTGCCGCTTGCCAGATAGCGGTTGCGGATCCGATCCAGCACGACGCGCTGATCGCCCTCGATGACGAGGTCTTTCATGCGATCAGCCTGTTCTGCCCGCGCCCATTGCGGCAGCAAGGCGGAGCAGACCAGCAGGGCGAAAAATGATTTTTGAAGGCTTGTCATGGCGGCACAGTTCTTGCTGTGCATTCTAGACCAGCGTTTGCAGCAGCGACCCAACGAACAAGGGACGCCAATGGCGTCCCTTTGCAAGACCGCAAACGGGCTTGACGATTACTTGGCGCCGCGCACCCGCCCTATCAGGAAGTCGGCCACCACCACGCCTTGCTGCAAGGCTACGTTTTCTGACGCGCCCTGTCCGGCCATGCTGGGCGAAGTCAGGAACCGTCCACCCACGCCGATCGAGGGCACGCCGTCAATGTGATACGCCTCGGACAGCTTTACCGCCTGCATCGATTTGGATTGGACGCTGAAGGAGTTGTAGACCTCCAGAAACTTGGCCTTGTCCAGGCCCTGCTTGGCCAGGAACGCGGCCATGCTTTCGGGGTTGTCCAAACTCAAACCTTCTTTATGGAGGGCATTGAAAATCTTCGGGCGAAACTCGGCTTCGCGGTCCAGCGCTTCGAGTGCGAAGAAGGTGCGCTGGTGGGTTCGGGTGTTTTCACGGAAAAGCACATGCACGCGGCGAAACGCCACATCGGCGGGCAAGCGCTTGATCCAGGGCTCTACCACCGGCTCAAAAGCGTAGCAGTGCGGGCAGCCATACCAGAAGAACTCAATCACCTCGATCTTGCCGGCGCTGACGGGTGCCGGAGGACTCACGATCCGGTAATGACGGCCCTCCACCGGCCCCCCCTGAGCCAGGGCAAAGCCGGGCAGGGAACCCACCACACCAAGCAAGGCAACACGAGAGGAGAAGTCGCGACGGTTCATTCGATGTCCTATCAATGAAAGTTGTGCACAGTGGAGTCGGATTCAGGCGCTTGGTTCAGTGCCGATGTACCGACGCCAGCGCTTCAGTGCTCGATGCGCACCATATGTGACGCCACACCGGCCGCTTCGAGCTTCTTTTGCTGCGCGTCGGCGTCTTCTTTCTTGTCGATGGGTCCGACGCGAACCCGGTAGACGACGCGGCCCGACTGCTCATATTCGTACACCTTGGCGATAAAGCCCAGCATGGCGATCTTGGCGTGCTGTGCTTCAGCGTCATCGGGTTTGTTGTAGGCGCCGACCTGGATGAAATAACCGACGGGCTCGGCGCCGACGGCTGGCGAGGCGGCGGCGCTGACCTTGTCAGCGCGGGCTGGGCTCGATGCAGCGGCGACGGCGGGCGCGGGCAAGGGGGCCACGCCAGCTGTGGCCGAAGTGACCGGCTTGGCCGCGCCGATCACGCCGCTGGCGGCCTTGACGGCGGACTTGCCGGCCAGCGCTGCGTTGGGGTCCCAGTCCTTGTTGCGTTCGGTCTCGGCAGCGTCTTGTTCGGCCGTGCGCTGAGGCACTTTGTTCAAGAAGGGCACCGGTGTCTTGGTGATGTACAGGGCCACAATCAGGGCTCCGGCCAGACCGAGCAGCACGCCGACGATCATGCCGAGCACGAAGCCGCCTCTCTGTGCGCCGCTGCTGCTGCTGGCGGTGCTGATACGCTTGAAAGCCTGTTTCATACGGTCTCCATCTCACGCGACATTGTTTCGGGTGCGCTGACGCCGAGCAGGCCCAGCGCATTGCGCAACACCTGGCGCGTGGCTGTCAGCAGGCTCAGCCGGGCCAGCGTCAAGTGCGCATCATCGGTCAAAAAGCGCTCAGCGGCATAGTAGCTGTGGAACAGGCCTGCCAAGTCGCGAAGAAAGAAGGCAATGTCGTGCGGGGCCAGGTCTTGCGCGGCGCTTGCAAGCATGCGCGGATAGTCGGCCAGCTTGAGCATCAGCTGGCTTTCAGCCGGCGCGCTCAGCAGCGACACATCGGCCTGCGCCAGCATTGCCGGGTCACCGCCCCACTGCTTGATGACCGAGCAGATGCGTGCGTGCGCGTACTGGACGTAAAAGACCGGGTTTTCGTCGCTCTGCTTCAGCGCCAGATCGACGTCGAAGACGAATTCGGTGTCGGCCTTGCGGCTGATCAGAAAGAAGCGCACCGCGTCGCGGCTGGTCCAGTCGATCAGATCGCGCAAGGTCACATAGCTGCCCGAGCGTTTCGAGATCTTCACCTCCTGGCCGCCCTTCATCACCGTCACCATCTTGTGCAGCACATAGTCGGGGTAGCCCTGAGGGATGCCGACATCGGCGGCCTGCAAGCCTGCACGTACGCGGGCGATCGTGCCGTGGTGGTCGGTGCCCTGCACATTGACGACCTTGGTGTAGCCGCGCGCCCACTTCTCGATGTGATAGGCGACGTCGGGCACGAAATAGGTGTAGCTGCCGTCCTGCTTGCGCATCACGCGGTCTTTGTCGTCACCGTAGTCGGTGGTGCGCAACCACAGCGCGCCGCCTTCTTCGAAGGTCTTGCCCGCGGCCACCAGTTTGGCGACGGTGGCTTCGACGCGACCGGTGCGGTACAAGCTGGATTCGAGAAAGTAGTTGTCGAAGTGCAGACCAAAGGCCTGCAGGTCCAGGTCTTGCTCGTGGCGCAAATAGGCCACCGCGAACTGGCGGATGCTGTCGATGTCGTCCGGGTCGCCCGAGGCGGTGAACTCGCGGTCATCGGCCTTGACGCTGGTCTTGGCCAGAAAGTCGCGTGCGATGTCGGCAATGTAGTCGCCGTTGTACGCTGCCTCGGGCCAACCGGCGTCGCCTGGTTTCAGCCCCTTGATACGATTTTGCGTGCTCGAGCCTAAGGTGGCGATCTGCACACCGGCGTCGTTGTAATAGAACTCGCGCAACACCGTCCAGCCCTGGGTCTCGAACAAATGGCAAATCGAGTCGCCCAAAGCGGCCTGGCGCGCGTGGCCCACATGCAAGGGCCCGGTCGGGTTGGCCGACACGAATTCGACGAGCACCTGTTGGCCGTTGGACGCCTGACGACCAAAGAGATCTCCACCGGCCAGCACTTCGCCCACCACGGCTTGCTTGGCGGCGCTGGTCAGCCGCAGATTGATGAAGCCGGGGCCGGCGATTTCCATGCCCGCCACCCAGGCTTGCACTTCGGGGCGACGCTGCAGCGCTTCGATCAACGCCTGGGCCAACTCGCGCGGATTCTTCTTGAGCGGCCGCGCCAGTTGCATCGCAGCGGTGCAGGCCAGGTCACCATGGCTGGCATGTTTCGGGGACTCGAAGGCGACGGCAAGGCCGCTGTCCGGGCTCAGTTCCTGAATCGCCTCACCCAGGGCTTTGAGCAGGTCTTGCTTGACTTGAATCATGGAGGGGATTTTAGGGCCTTGTAATGAAAGGGTGGTGAGTGCACAGGCATGCGAGCACACAGGGCAATCAGCGGCGGCTTACGTACGCTGCGTTTGCGCGTTTGTGGACGCGAATTCATTTTGCATTCAATATGTGCCCAAGATTGAATCTGGTTTGTCGTCGATGCGCGATTCTCGGCTTTGTAAGGCCATTGGCAGCGCGCAGGGCCCTTGGAAAATGGCCAGCACATAATCGAATCGGCAAGGGCCGGATCGGCGGGCTGATCATCTCCGTTGGCGAAATACATGTATCCAGCATGAAGACTGAATTATCCGACGCCCTGCGCAAGCTGTGCGGCCAGTTCGCCGAGCAGTTGTCTACTCGTGTCGGCGCGATACATGCCGCGTTCCATCGACTCGATCTGAGAGACTGGAAACCGTCCGAGGCCCAAAACCTGCACAGGCTGCTGCACAGCTTGACGGGTTCGGCGGGCACCTTCGGCAAGCAGTCGGTTTCGGACGCCGCGCGCGCCGTGGCGAACCAGCTGGCAGTCATGCTGAAGGACGAAGATGCGCCTGCCGACGCCGATTGGCAAGCTCTTGGTGCGGCCCTGCAGCGGCTGGACCAAATGGCGCAGATTCGACTCGACGCCAACGCACCCAGCCTCTGGCCCCCCGTGATGTCACGGCGCCTGCAACGCTCGCCGCTGATCTTCCTGGTCGAGGATGATGCGACGCAGGCCCAGCACTTGGCTCAGCTGTTGCTGGACCACGGCTACCGCGTGCGATGCTTCACATGCCCGGCCGATTTTCGCGCCGCGCTTGCGATGCCCGACATCGAGCGTCCCGCTGCGGTGTTGATGGACATGATTTTTCCCGAAGGTGACGAGGCCGGGGCGGCCGCCATCGCCGAACTTGGCCTGGGCAGAGATGCCGGTATTGCGGTGGTGGTTGTCTCGGTGCGCGACGATCTGCAGGGGCGATTGGCGGCCTTTCGCGCCGGTGCCAGCCGCTATCTGGCCAAGCCCGTGAATGCCGACCGACTGACAGTCCTGATGGACGAGCTCACCGGCCGGCAGCCGCCCGAGCCCTACCGCGTGCTGCTGGTGGACGACGATGCCTTGCTGCTGGCGGCCCATGGCGAAGTGCTGGGCGCGGCGGGTCTGCTGGTGCGCGCGCTGTCAGACCCGCTCCAGACGCTGGATGTGGTCGAGGAGTTCGATCCCGATGTGCTGGTGCTTGATGTCTACATGCCAAAGGCCAGCGGGCCGGAACTGGCCGCGGTGCTGCGCGAGCGCGATGCGCAACTGCATCTGCCTATCCTGTTCCTTTCGGCCGAAACCGACATGAACCAGCAATTGCTGGCGCTCGATCTCGGCGGTGATGATTTTCTGGTGAAACCGGTGCGCCCCGATCACTTGGTGACTGCGGTCACCGCGCGGGCGCGGCGTGCGCGGCAGAACACCTTGCTGCGCAAGCGACTGCAAACCACGCTCTACGAGCGCGAGCGCGAACACCTGGCGCTGGATCATCACGCCATCGTCAGCATCGCCGATACGGAGGGCAACATCACCTACGTGAACGACAAGTTCTGCGAAATCGGAGGATATTCGCGCGACGAGATGTTGGGGCAGCCGCTGGGCATCATCGACGCCGAGCTGCACCCGCCCGAATTTACGCAGGCGCTGTGGCGCACGATTGCCGGCGGTCAGGTATGGCACGGCGAAATTGCGAACCGGCGCAAGGACGGCAGTCTGTACTGGGTCGAAGTGACGATCACACCGTTCCTGAACAGCGACGGCGAGCCCTATCAGTATGTGTCCATCATGACCGACGTCAGCCACCTGAAGGCGGCAGAGAATCGTCTGGCCTTGTTCGGGCGCATCTTTGATGTCACCGAGCAGGCCATCGGGATTGCGGGTCCGGCCGGCAATATGGTCTATGCGAACCCGGCTTTCCAGCGACTGCTCGGCTATCTTCAGCACGAAATATTGAACCTGCCGTATGCCTCCTTCCTCTCCGAACCGGCCAAAGCACTTGAGCCGATCTTCATGGACGCAATCAGCCGGGGTGAGAGTTGGACCGGTTTGCTGCCACTGACGCGCAAGAGCGGCGTCGAATTCATCTCGGCGAGCAGCATTGGAGCGATTCTTGACGGACAAGGAAAA
>Ga0315270_10001211_pt1 | contig 13728 bp, 12 predicted proteins | sample C1_bottom_MG_FD_204932 | JGI IMG/M metagenome (GOLD analysis project Ga0315270, IMG submission 204932) | Sediment microbial communities from Yellowstone Lake, YNP, Wyoming, USA - C1_bottom | ecosystem: Environmental > Aquatic > Freshwater > Lake > Sediment | place: USA: Wyoming | collected... | reverse complement strand
ATAGGCTTATTTATCGGATCGTTACACGTTGGGACTTTTGCAGAGATAGTCATTTGCGAAGGTTTGCAAATATACTGACCTCGAGCGATTGTGACAGGTGTGTTCATGGAGCAGTGGCAAAATTGGACCGATGACGATGCACGCATGTTCATATCCGTCCCTTCTGATCAGGACGATAAATATTCACGTGGTGTACTGGGAGTCATAGCGGGTTCGAACCAATATCCCGGTGCGGCTGTCATGGTGTGCGAAGGCGCGATGCGCACTGGTGTGGGGATGGTCCGCTATCTCGGCCCCGCCAAAGCTGAAAACCTCCTCCTCACTCACCGCCCTGAAGTCGTTATCCAAGATGGACAGGTCCAAGCGTGGGCAATCGGCTCTGGAATAGACGCAGGTCGGATTGGATGGCGACGAGAACTCATGATCAGGCAGAAATTTGATCAGAGAGTCCCCGTAGTTCTCGATGCCGGCGGTCTCTCTCTTCTGCCACGAATGCGCGGACCAGTGCTCATCACCCCCCACTACCGTGAACTCTCCTCACTCCTCAACTCCTCTGGCGCCAAGGTCAGCGAGATTGACGTGAAGAGCGAACCAAAAAAATGGGCTCGCTTTGCGGCTGACACCCTTCAGGTCACCGTCTTGCTCAAGGGGAACATAAGTTATGTGGCCTCCAAGGACCGCGAGATTGAACTCCCGCCTGCTTCGACATGGCTTGCCACCGCAGGTACTGGAGATGTCCTAGCGGGAATTCTTGGCGCCCTCGTAGCAACCCACGCGCAAGAAATCACTGAACAACCAGAATTCCTTTCGGCAATCGCTGCCACCGGCTCCCTGATCCATGCCAAAGCTGCCGAACTGGCTTCTAATGGCGGCCCCATCACGGCCATGGGGGTAGCCCACGCGATTCCAAAAGTGATGAGTGATCTATTGCATAAGGGAATGTGATTCGCGCACCACAAAAATTTGGTGCAACAAGTTACTTTTGACCATGCCTCAAAGGGTGCTACTCGTCAACGACGATGCATTCGAACTCATCACCCTCGCAGAGGCAATGCGACTTAGAGGGGTCAATATTGTTGGAGAAGCGCACACGCCCGCTGCCGCAGAAAATCTCTTCAAGACGCTAAGACCTGAAGTGGCAGTAATCGATGCACAATTTGATAACCATCGAGGCATTTCGTTAGCGCAAAGTATGAGGAAGACAATTGCGAACCTTGGTCTAGTTATCACCTCAGCATGCCCTGATCTTCGACTCATTGGTCTTCGCGAAGATGACATTCCAGACGGGACTCAGATTGTTCTTAAGCGTTCACTCTCAGATCTCAAAGTCCTCTGCGATGCAATCCCCGATTCCATCCATGCGCTCACAAGCAAGGAGGAGAAACAGTGGGTCAACAAATATGCCTCGCGTCATGAGAAATCATTTATCACCACAGTAAATCAACTCACGGACGTTCAAGCAGAGACTCTGCGCTTGGTAGCCATGGGAATGAGTAACGGGGAGATCGGTCGGCTCAGATATGTGAGCGAGAAGTCTGTTGAGCAGATCGTGGCGCGAATTGCCTGCCATCTGGGCATCACCCCTGATCGCAGCCATAATCTTCGGGTATTGATGACAAATGAGTACAACAAGTGGATTGGCGCCCCTCGCCACTAGCCAGGCTTTGAGGTCGCCGATCTTAAGTTTGGTCGGGTATGGTCATGAACATGGACCTTGCAACTCTCCGCTCTCAATGGAGTGACGTCCTTGACTACCTAGAGCGCCAAGATCGCATGGCGTGGATTGCTTTCTTCGACGCGCGCCTGGCGAAATTGGATGGATCAACATTGCTTCTTGATTTCTCCGATAGCCGGAAATTCTCGGGAAATCTTGAATACGAAAGCATCCGCGATCACCATAAAGCCTCCCTTGAAAATGCAATTAAGGCGATAGCCGGAGTTGAATTACAGGTAGTTGATGGAACATGAAATTCACCGGACGTATATTTCCCCTCCTCCTCTGCGTTCTCATCGCAATGGCAAATACCAACCTGTCCCCAGCACTTGGTGCCTCTTTCACTCTGTCCCTCACCGTTAGGCAAACACCCAGCGCCACTGATCCCATCGTCACCCTCTACGGGCAACTAAAACCCGTCAAAAAGGCTCAAAAAGTAGCCATTGAGGTGGAGTTCAATAAGAAATGGAAAGGGACTGCCCTTGCAACCTCAACTACCTCGTCGGGGACATGGAAGATCGAGGCAGTGGCCACAGCGTTGAATGCGACAGTGAAATATCGTGCGGTCGCCTTCGTCGGAACCAAGCACGTCTATTCCAGCGCACGATCTGTCAAGGTTCAGCAAATACCAGAGATGAGCAATGCAGACCCTTCTGCACTCATCAGTGAAACCGGGCCAGGAGGAAGAATCCATGGCATGGATATCAGCAAGTGGCAACATCCTGCCGATGCACCAATCGACTTTGTGAAGATGTACGACGCAGGAATTCGATTTGTCATGATCAAGTCTTCAGACAGCCGCGATACCTCAGATGCTCAAGCACTTAAGTACCTTGTTATGGACCACAATGCCGCCCAATCTGCAGGGATTTACACGGGCTTCTACTATTACGCTACTTTGCCCGACACAACTGATACCGCGATCATTGTGGAAGATGCGCAAGCGCAAGCCCAGAAAGCCATCTGGCGGCTGGCAAGTTTAGGTGGATACACAAATCGCGATCTGTCTTACGCATTAGATCTTGAAAACAACTGTGTTCGAGTTTCAAGCAGCGGTTCGTGTAGTAAATACGCAGCGCGAAATGCCGTAACGCTATGGGCAAATACATGGCTTTCTGTGGTTGCGGAAAAGACAGGTCGAGCACCAATTATTTATTCATATCCTCAATTTCTTGAAAACGCCATGACTCGAAGTTCGGATTTATTGAAGTACCCACTGTGGATTGCCCACTATTCACTCAATCCTTTTGACCCACTTTCTCAACCTGGACAGAAGACAGCAGGATGTTTTGTTCACTCCTGGACGACGTCGAACTGCTCATCGCTTTGGATAGTGTGGCAGTACACATCCTGTGGTATCGCGAAAAAGTACGGCGTACCCGGAACCAGAGTCGATCTGGATGTATTCCGCGGAACGACGAGCGCCTTTCTAGACCTTGTGAAAGGCACGTGGACTCCAGAGGCGGCCGACCTCATGCCGGTGCAGGAGCCAACGACGACAATAGTGAATTCCGCTGCCGCAAGCAGTTCCAATAAACCCGTTGTATTCATGGTCGATGTAAATCGCCCAACGGGGACACCTGTTGTAACCGGAACGGTGAAATTCGCTGCTGACCCTTTGAGTGGCCTTAACCTGACCCCCATGCAGAGCGCGCTCAGATCATCAAGCGGAAGCTGGACGTTGACGGTTAAGGGTCTACCCGTGGGAACATGGAATGGTTCGATCGTCTTCAGCGACATATCTGGAACACACGCAACTAGCTCGATGCCTGTTCAAGTGACGATCACCCCTGGGCCAACGCCCACTGCCACACCAACACCAACTTCTACACCAACGGTTAAGCCTTCACCCAGCGTTAAACCCACTCCAAAGCCAACCAAGACTCCTGTCGTGGATGCCTGCAAATACCAGATTAAGAATTAACCACCGTATTTGGCTCAAGCAATCTTCTCGCCTCAGCGCGCTCTCGCTCCAAAATCACGCGGTACTTGTTAATCGATTCAGCGCGATCCTTGCGACTCCAATCTAAAAGCGGGGCAATAATGTCGGCGATATCTTCAAGAAGTGCAGAACCGTTTTCATCTGCCTCGAATGCAATACGTGTGCGGCGTGCAACTACATCTTCAACCGATCGTGCACCTTCATGGCTGACCGCGTAATGAATTTCCGCGCGCAGATACGGAAGACCGCCACCTAATGGTTTGAACAAAGATGCGTCATGCGAAATCAACTCCAGGATTTCGCTGATAAGAGAGCCATAACGGTTGAGAAGATGCACCACAGTGGATTCAGAAAGATGAGTCTCTGCGGAAATCAGTGGTACTTGTTGAACTAGCGCGCTGTACCCGTCAGCTCCAACAATCGGAAGTCGATCCGTCGTGGAATCACGTACCTCTTTATGTAATTCCTTGCCAGCCAGATCAATCACGTCCTCGGCCATGACGCGATATGTCGTGTATTTCCCGCCTGCGATGCTTACAAAACCTGGCGCGGGGCGATCAACGGTATGTTCACGAGAAAGTTTTGTCGTTGAGGCATCGGCTTTGCGCGATACCAACGGCCTTAGCCCCGCGTAAACACCGATGATGTCCTCGTACCGCAATTGTGGCTCAAGCACTCGATTTGCCTGCGCAAGTATGTAATCAATATCGTCGCGATTGGCAAGGGGCTCATTGCGATCGCCGTTGTACTCAGTGTCCGTCGTACCGACGATCCATTTGTCTTCCCACGGGATAACAAAAAGAACCGATACGGGCGTCTTGAGAATGATGCCAACTTCGGAATTGATGGCCGATCCTGGAAGCACAATATGGGCGCCCTTGCTCATGCGGACTTCGTAGCCCGCCTTCAAGCCAAATCGCTCGTGTAATTCATCGCTCCATACACCTGCGCACATCACCGTTGCGCCAGCACTTACATTGATGACTTCGCCAGTTTCAACATTTCGAACAACGGCTCCGACAACACGCTTTCCTTCTCTTATAAGGGATTCGCAGGAAACTCCAGTAGCAATAACTGCACCATGGCGAGCCGCCGTTCGGGCAACCATCATCGTGTAGCGCGCATCATCGACTTGTGCGTCAAAGTATTTAATGGCTCCAGTGACAATGTCTTGACGCAAGGACGGAGCAACCTGCGCGACGTTCTTCTGACTTAAATGCTTGTGCCATGGCAGGGCGCGCTGGAAACCGCGCAGTACGTCGTACAAAGCAAGACCTGCACCAACATAGGTGCGATCTTTGAGTTTCTCGTGCAAGGGATAAAGGAAGGCGACTGGTTTAACCAGATGAGGTGCCAGCGAGGTAACCAGCGCCTCGCGCTCTTGGAGCGCTTCGCGCACGAGCCTGAAGTCGTACTGTTCGAGATAGCGCAATCCACCATGGATCAATTTGCTTGAACGGCTTGAAGTTCCGGATGCAAGGTCATGCGGCTCAACAAGGGCAACCCTTAGGCCCCTGGAAGCAGCATCCAGTGCTGCACCGACTCCTGTTATTCCCCCACCAATAACGAGAACATCAAATTTCTCCGTAGACAGAGCCTTCAGGGCATCGCGATGTTGTTGCGGATCTAATCGCGAGTCAAACATCATGCTCCCCCACTCCAATCGTTACTAGAGTGGAGTGTAATGTATCCGCCAAGTGAGGTGGATGATGTCTTATATCGGCAGTTTGGACCAAGGCACCAGTAGCACTCGCTTCATGATCTTCGATCACGAAGGCAACATTGTCGGCCAACATCAATTAGAGCATGAACAAATACTCCCGCAAGCCGGCTGGGTGGAGCACGATGCATCGCAGATCTGGCAACGAGCGCAAGAAGTAATTGCGGGAGCACTGAAGAGCGCCGGCATTCGGGGCAGTGAACTACAAGCAATAGGCATCACTAATCAACGTGAAACCGCCTTGTTCTGGGATACGAAGACAGGCGTGCCGCTAGGAAACGCAATCGTTTGGCAAGATACCCGAACCAGCGAATTCCTCTCATCCCTCTCGCCAAGTGATTCAGCGATGATCCAAGAGAAAACTGGACTGACGGTGGCTCCGTATTTTTCAGCAAGTAAATGGCACTGGATGCTCGAAAATAACCCCGCGGTTCGACAGGCTGTTGAAACTGGAACTGCGAAAGCCGGAACCATTGACTCTTGGCTTCTTTGGAATCTGTCTGGAGGAGCCGACGGCGGTGTTCATCTAACCGATGTAACGAATGCAAGCAGGACCCTACTTATGAATCTGGAAACCCTTGATTGGGATGAGGAGCTACTCTCCACCTTTGGGATCCCGCGAACAGTGTTGCCCACAATTCGCTCGTCCTCGGAGATTTACGCACTAACGAATCCACAAGGTCCCCTCGCTTGCGCGATACCAATTTCTTCCATCCTGGGAGATCAGCAGGCGGCAATGGTGGGCCAAACCTGTTTCGATCAAGGGCAATCTAAGACGACTTATGGCACTGGCAATTTCGCCCTGCTCAATACCGGCACCAAGATCGTGAAATCAAGGAACGGTCTTCTCACAACGGTGCTCTTTAAATTCGGCGAAGGGCCAGTGCACTACGCCCTTGAGGGATCAGTTGCAGTCACTGGTTCAGCAATTCAATGGCTACGAGATCAACTGGGAATCATCAGCACTGCAAGCGAAGTAGAAACCCTTGCAGGATCTGTTGAAGACAACGGTGGAGTTTATTTTGTCCCAGCTTTTTCCGGCCTCTTCGCACCCTATTGGCGAAGTGACGCACGAGGAGTGATAGTTGGACTCACGCGTGCAACGACGAAAGCGCACCTTGCTCGCGCAACCCTTGAAGCCATCTGCTACCAGACAAAAGAAATCTTGGACGCAATGTCGGCAGATAGCGGCATAGTCCTCAAGGAGATGAGAGTGGACGGTGGCATCACCTCTAACAAACTCTGCATGCAGTTACAGGCCGATGTGATGGGAATCGATATTGTCCGCCCGCAAATTCGCGAGACTACGGCACTCGGTGCAGCCTACGCTGCCGGATTGGCTGTGGGATTTTGGTCAGGGACTGATGAAATACGCAAGCAATGGAAACAATCTCAACGATGGCTGCCGAAAACAACATCCGATGAGCGCAACTTAGGTTTTAGCCAATGGAAAAAGGCAACAGAACGATCACTGAATTGGGTCGAATAAATTACTCAACTGGCATTACACGCAGTACTTCTACCCCACCGATATCACCAAGGATGTTAAGCAGGTCCGTCGGATCACTGCCCGGAATGGCGACCGTAATATCGTCATAGCCACGGCCCTCTTCACTTTTCATCACCACAAGTCCACGGATATCGCCACCGGCAAAGCCGATGGCCGATGCAACTGCACCTAAGGAGCCTGGTCGGTCAGGAAGTGAGATATGTAATCGAAAAATCGCCATGCCTCACCTTATCCTCAACCGAACTGCTTACACGTGTACTCAATGTAAATTTCCTATTTCCGCGTGATTTTCCCTTCAAGGAGTTAACTGCGAAGAAGCAGAACCCAAAGTCACCTTGAAGGTCTTAGACCCACCAGAGGGAAGGTCAACAGTTACCGAAACAACCGCCCCGGGGGCGTATGAACGGATGCGAACGATGCATGCCACTTGATCCGTGATTCTGAATCCATCAATGGAACGAATAACTGAACCAACAGGAATTCCCGCGACATCAGCAGCTTCACCTGGACTCAATCGCGCAATCTTGGCACCGACACCAGTGTAAGTAGCATCAAAATAGACGCCGAGCACGGGTCTGGTTGATGTTCCAGTGTCGATAATCTCGTTAGCGACGCGCTTGGCCTCGTTGATTGGTATCGAAAACCCAAGCCCGATGCTTCCGCTCGTGCTGCCAGAGGACAAGGACGCAATTGCCGAGTTAACACCGACGATGCGCCCTTGTGAATCCAGTAATGCGCCTCCAGAGTTGCCCGGGTTGATCGCAGCATCTGTTTGAATTGCATCGATATAAGACTCTGCTCCAGCATTTCCAGTTGTCACGGGCCTATTAAGCGCTGAAACAATTCCGCTTGTAACCGTGCTCGCAAGTCCCAATGGAGAACCGATTGCGACAACTGGGTCGCCGATGCTCAACTTGGACGAATCACCGAAGGCGATTACTGGAAGATTTCCTTTTTGAACTTTAAGTACCGCAAGGTCATAAATCGTGTCCTGCCCAACAATAGTTGCAGCGATGGTGTCGCCGTTGTTGAACTCCACGCTGATCGTTCCAGCGCCGCCCACTGCCGCATCTACGACGTGGTTGTTGGTAAGAATGTAACTGGACGTGGAACTCGTGCGGATTATGGAACCAGATCCGGTGTCGCCACCGGTTGCTGTGGTTACATCTATCGAGACAACACTAGGAGTCGCCGCGGCAGCAACGGCCTTAACACTCATGCCGCCCACGCCAAGATCTACAAGGGTTCTTGTCTTCGCGCAGATCCCATTGGCCGAGTAATACATGGCCGAAGTTTTATTATCCACGCAAGCCTTCAAGGCTGGAGAGGAAGGAGTTACCGCGCTCGCAACGCCTCCCACGATCGTGGCTCCGAGTAAGAATCCGGCTCCGACCTTCATCGAAGTGGATCGACCAATCGAGGCTCTCACATCTTTCATAATTAGAGGCATGTCTCAACCTTTCAGATAAAAGCGATGCTGACCAACCTAGCCATTCAGCGCAGATCTATGCCAATGATTGGCTGAAAGTTTGATTAGAGTTTACTCGGGCGAGAAATTGAGACTACGCCTGAACAACCCACTCGCCGCTGATAGCCACTTTGATAGGCGGCAGCGGAGTAGGTGGTGGCCCTGCGAGAACTGCAGCGCCGTTGAATGGGTCATAAACCCCCCCATGACATGGACAGACCAACGCCTTATCTGGCGCCGAATAGGAAACCGTGCACCCTTGGTGAGTGCAGATTTCGGTGTACGCAAAGACCCCGTTTTTGGTCCTGAAAAGTATGGCCGGTTGTCCGTCCGCCGCAGCGAATTCATGTGCTTTACCGACAGGAAGATCGCTCAACTTAATAATCTGATTGGCCGATGTCGCGCCTGTGGTGGAAAGGGCAGTCCTTCCAGGGGATGCCGGTTTGAATACAAACCTTCCAACAGCCATCGCAGCGATCGACGTGATTCCTAAAGCTCCAATTCGCATTGCTCCACGACGATCAAGTGAGACATCGACCTTTCGCCTCTTGCCAACGAGCGTCAAAAAATATGAAAGCCATAAGACCGCATAAGCAGTGTCACTGCCCAAGAAGTAAGGCTTCACATGCCATGTAGCTGCGATCCATAGGCCGAGAGACATTGTGAAACCAACAAACGCTGTGAATGTTGGGGCGATCCAGAAAAGAGTTGCAATGCCGATTGCAAATTCCAAAATGGTGACAGTAACGCCAACGAGAGTGGCGCGCTCGATCAAATGACGGAAGAAGAATCCAAGGGGTGAATGCCCTGCGTAGCCTGTTAGTTGCCTGCCAATGTATGTAGAGCCTGTCTTGCTCAAAAAGCCAGGATCGGTGGCCTTATTCCAGCCGCCATAGATCCACGTAACCCCAAGCCAGAGGCGAATTACTCGGACTGCGGGTGATTGGGCTCGCCATGACGAAACGACGGCGCGTAGGAATGTGCGCAGAGAGGGGGAAGACATGGTTCCAAGAATATATGCAGATCCTTAAGAATTTGCTCCCTGACTTGGACTCGAACCAAGAACCTGCCGGTTAACAGCCGGCTGCTCTGCCAATTGAGCTATCAGGGACTGACGAAATTTCGAAGGCTAGGCAGGCGCAAACTCTAGCGCACCAGAACGGGTGGTTCTAAATCGTGCCTAGATCTCCCCTAAGGCCAGGTCATGCAGTACGCGTCTGGCAGCTTCAAGGGCAACCAATTCGGTAAAAAGGGCCGTGTATTCAGCCTCATCGGTAAGGGGGTTGATTCGTTGAAGGGTCGACTTCACTTCCGCGATTTTTCTACTCAACGCCACCTCTCGAAGGCGGGCGACAATGCTTTGAACATAGCGGGCCGATATTTCGCCATCAGTACGTATGGGCTCTACAGAGAGTTCGGCGATCAAAGCCTTCAACCGCTCATCGTCAGTCTGATCCAAACGAGCCGTGGAATCGGCATGCTCGTCAATGAGAACTCGAAGATGCCGATATGCCGGATGAGTGAAAGCATCAATTTCGATTTCGGCCCATGTGATTACCAACTCAGGCATTTGAAGTCGCGCTTTGAGGACCTCGCGCTCAAGAGCCAACCGCGGCTCCGAAGGACTTGGCCGCCACGAAGAATCCGCAACCGGTGCGCTCTCTTCTTGCGGACTTGCTTGTGCTCCACGTCCCACCGCTGTGGCAACTGTTTCAACTTCAACTCCGAGCCATCCGGCGAGCAGCCTGATGTACTCGGGACGAAGAGATTTGTCCCGAATCTGTCCAACGATCGGTGCGGCGGCGTTGAGTGCGTTGACTCTTCCCTCTGCAGTACTCAAGTTGTGCTGATTGAGCTCGGTACGGATCGCAAATTCAAAAAGGGGAACGCGTCGTGCGATCAGATCGCGAAGTGCGAGATCGCCTTTTTGCTGGCGCAATTCAGCAGGATCCAAACCGTCGGGTTCTACTGCAACAAACGTTTGGGTGACGAACTTCTGATCATCACTGAAAGCGCGAAGGGCCGCTTTCTGTCCAGCAGCATCCCCATCGAATGTGAAAATTACTTCGCCTCGAAATGCATCATCATCCATGAGAAGACGGCGCAAAATGCGAATGTGGTCGGCGCCAAATGCAGTGCCGCATGTTGCGACCGCAGTGGTAATCCCTGCAAGCTGCGCCGCCATGACGTCCGTGTATCCCTCAACAATGACAACCTGCCTCTTCTTAGCGATCTCTTTCTTCGCTCGATCAAGACCGTAGAGAACCTGGCTCTTCTTATAAATTGGGGTTTCAGGAGTATTCAGGTATTTGGGGCCGTTATCGACCTCATCGCTTGCTAGTTTTCTTGCGCCAAAACCGACTACATCACCTGAGATATCTCGTATAGGCCAGATCAAGCGATTGCGGAAGCGGTCTATCGGGCCTCGCTGTCCCATCTTCGAAAGACCAGCCACTTCCAATTCATCAACGGTGAAGCCTTGGGCGCGCAAATGTTTTGTCAGAGCATCCCAATCATCTGGCGCATAGCCCACTTCAAAAGATGCGCATGCGTCCTTATCGAAACCACGTTTGGTCAGGAGGTCCCTGCCCATTTGTGCTTGCGAGGATTGATTGAGTTGATCTTGATAGAACTTCGCTGCGGCGGCATTGGCTGCGATCAGGCGAGAGCGTTGACCTGTAGGTGCCGAAGTGCCGGGCCTGCTCTCTTCATAATGAAGTGTGTAACCAATTCGCTCCGCAAGGCGTTCGACAGTTTCAGTAAAAGAGAGGTGATCGATTTTCATGACGAAGGCGATAACGTCGCCGCCCACCTGACAGCCAAAGCAGTGAAAATACCCCTTGCTGGGTGTCACATGGAAGGAAGGCGACTTCTCATCATGAAATGGGCAAAGGCCCTTCTTCTGGCCACCGCCTGCGTTCTTTAATTGAACATAATCGCCAACGATTTCATCGATCGGCGCGCGGTCTCGAATGTAGGCAACATCCTCGTCCTTGATTCGACCGCTCATGATTTGAAGTCTATCTGCGAGGTCAGTCGGGCATGAAGGGTGTACGCCGCTGGGTCTGTCAGGCTGGCAACTTGATCGACCACAACTCTCAATCGCGCAGCATCGTCTTCGGCGGCCTCCCAATCTTCAAGGAAAATCGAATCCAACGTGGCCGGCGCGGTTGCCAAAAGCATTTCCACAAGGTCGGAGATGACTACGCGCTGCTTGGCATACCTATCTTGAGCAAGCGGGGTGCCGATCACATAAAGTCCGGCAACAGACTTGAGAAGTCCCACCTCAATTCTTTGCTCGCGCGGGACTTCCAGATTCGCATTAAAGCGCACAAGGGCCTCACCACCATGTACCGCCCGTGTCTCAAGTTCTGCTGATAGAACAAAGCGTCCGATCAACTGACTTGTAAGATCTTTAATTCGCGCTAGCCCCTTGAGCGTCCCGTCGTAATACGAAGGCCAACAAGATAACTTCTGAAGTCGCCCAAGTGCCGCCCGCGCCTCCGTCTCGGTTACATCAACTGCGTAATCACGCACCATTACTTCATGTAGCAGGGGCAAGTCTTCGCTGAAATCTGTAACGCTAACTTGGCCAGCAACTAGTGCGTCTTCGAGATCATGAACGCAATAGGAAACGTCGTCTGACCAATCCATGATCTGCGCCTCGATACACCGTTGACGCTCGGGTGTCCCCCGTCGCATCCAGTCGAATATTTCAATGTCCTCGGAGTAGACGCCGTACTTAACTGAATCGCCGGTTTGCTGCCAGGGATATTTTGTAACAGCGTCCAGCGATGCTCTTGTGAGATTGAGCCCGACCGAGCGCCCTTGATGATCGAGGGTTTTTGCTTCAAGTCGAGTGAGCAATCGGAAACTCTGCGCGTTTCCCTCGAAACCTCCGGCGCTTTGCGCAAGGTGGGCAAGGGCGCTCTCGCCATTATGTCCAAATGGCGGGTGTCCTAGATCGTGCGCCAAGCAAGCGGTGTCGAGGAGATCAGGATCTGCACCCAACGAATCTCCAAGCTCTCTTCCAATCTGAGCTACCTCAAGTGAATGAGAAAGGCGTGTGCGTTGAAAATCATTCTCCCAAGGAACCGCCACTTGGGTTTTCGCTCCGAGTCGTCTCAGTGAGGCAGAGTGAATGACGCGGGCACGATCGCGCATGAATTCTGTTCGCCCAGCACGCTTTGCAGGCTCGGATACGAACCTTTCCAAATCGTGGCTGCTATACCCATTCACAAACGCCATCCTAATGAACCCTACTGATCTAGGTGATCGCTGAGATGAATTCCCCTGCGGCCGAGGGTGACGTAGGCCAGATACGCCCCCGTTTCACGGATTAAGTAGTGAAGATCGGCATGCAAAAGTGAATTCGCCCCTGTACGAACCGGCGAGCACGAACTTTTTGCCCCAAGATCATTTGCCATAGTCATCGCTCGAAGGCAGTGGTACGGATCGGTGACGATGATGACGCTGTGAAAACCTTTGCGTTTCATCTCCGCGATATAACTTTGAGTACTCACTAAAGTGTCGCGCCCTTTAGGGATTGCAGTAATCGCGCTCGCTTGGATTCCGTGAGAGAGGAGCCAGGCTTTGCTGGAGGCGGCCTCCGTCGTCCGATCACCTGGGGCACCCGCTCCAACCGTGATGATCATCGGCGCAAACCCAAGATCGTAAACGCGTTTAGCCTCCACAAGACGGGCTCGCAGTGCAGAACTTGGGCGACCATTGAATTGCGCGGCACCAAGAACAACGATCACATCGGATTTTCTTACTGTGGAATTGTGCGCGGCAAACCAGGTTTTCCCAAGAGTGAATAGCGGGACGACGATGGCAATCAGGAGGATTGCGCTGATGACTTTACGGAGCACTTTAAACATGAGCATCTCAGCCGCCCGAAAACGCGTCTTCGATTTCGATCTCTGCCAACTCATCAGGATCCTTCAACCAACCGTCAGGAAGTGTGACAGGTCGTCCATGACTAGTTCGACCGCGTGGGGATTCTCCGATCGCAACGGGGTAAGGCTGATCAACAAGTTGATCAAGTAATGAGCGCAACTCTTGCAGTGATGAAACCATCCCGAATTGTCGGCGCAACTCGCTGGGGACGCGGAACCCTTTCAAGTACCAGGCCATATGTTTGCGAAGATCTCTGCACCCGCGCTCTTCTGATTCGAAGTACTCGACAATTAATTGGGCATGGCGAAACATTATTTCGCGCACTTCAAAAAGAGTCGGTAGATGTCGTGACTCGTCTTCACCAAATGCCGCAGCCAAATCCTTAAAGAGCCAAGGGCGTCCAAGACACCCGCGTCCCACAACTACACCAGCGCAGCCCGTCTCTTCAACCACCGCAACGCCATCGGCACCGCTC
>Ga0315270_10001210_pt1 | contig 13733 bp, 10 predicted proteins | sample C1_bottom_MG_FD_204932 | JGI IMG/M metagenome (GOLD analysis project Ga0315270, IMG submission 204932) | Sediment microbial communities from Yellowstone Lake, YNP, Wyoming, USA - C1_bottom | ecosystem: Environmental > Aquatic > Freshwater > Lake > Sediment | place: USA: Wyoming | collected... | reverse complement strand
ATTCTCGGTGTCCGTTTTCGAGAAAATCGAGCTACAGCGCGCCTTCCCGAAGATTCAAGACAGAAGCACGATCGCCGATGAATGCAACCTATTGCCATTGTTTGACTTTTAACCGGACACTAGTGACAAATTGTTTGTGGTACACCATCGTCATTGTCGAGATTTTGGAGGGCCTCTGGGGAGTACCCTGATCTCTGGCCTTGAGTCCCGTGGACTCCTTCCGCCGAGGCGATCATGCGCTACCTGCTCTCCAACCTGCCGTTGAATCTGGGAGAGGAAGCGCTGGACCTGGCGGCGCCCCTGGCCCATGCCCTGGGCGGCACGCCGAAGGAGTACCGGGCCGTGACCCTGGAACGGCGAAGCCTCGATGCCCGGCACAAGGGCGCCATCCGCTTTTTGACCGCCCTCAGCTTTGATACGGACCGTGCCCTGGAACTGGGCCCCCATCCCGGCGGACTCAAACTGGACCTGGCGCCGCCTGCGGCGCCCTACGCGGTGGCGCAGCCACCACGCAAACCCCGAGTCGTGGTGGTGGGCAGTGGCCCCGCCGGGACCTTCTGCGCCCTGCGCCTGCTGGATTACGGCATCGAGCCCGTGGTGCTGGAGCGCGGGCCGGCCATGGGCGAGCGCGTGAAGGCCATCGCGGGCCTCTGGCAGGACGCGGTGCTGGATCCCGAGGCCAATGCCCAGTTCGGAGAGGGCGGGGCCGGCACCTTCAGTGACGGGAAGCTCACCACCCGCATCGGCCATCCCGCCACCCGCTACGTGCTGGAGGCCTTCGTGCGCTTCGGCGCCAACCCCCGGATCCTCTACCTGGCCAAGCCCCATGTGGGCACGGACGTCATCCGTCGCTGCGCGGTGCTCATCCGGAAGGAGGCTGAAGCGCGCGGCGCCCAGTATCGCTTCCGGGCGCGACTGGCGGATGTGCGCTTCGATGACCGGGGTTGCGTTCGTGCAGCTGTGCTTGTCGATGGCCAGGAGATTCCCTGCGAGGCCCTGGTGCTGGCCCCGGGCCACAGCGCCCGGGACACCTTCGAAATGCTGCACGGCCACGGTGTGGCCATGCGGCAGAAGCCCTTCGCCATGGGCGTGCGCGTGGAGCACCCCCAGGATCTCATCGACCGCTCGCAGTATGGGCCCAGCGCGGGGCACCCCTCGCTACCCGCTGCGGACTACAAGCTGGTCTGCAACTTCGGGCTGAACCGCGCCGCCTACAGCTTCTGCATGTGCCCCGGTGGCGAGGTCATCCAGTGCAGCAGCGAGCCCGGCGGCGTCGTGGTGAACGGCATGAGCCACGAGAAGCGCGACTCGGGCTTCGCCAACTCCGGCCTGGTGGCCAAGGTGAACACGGCGGACTTCGGCAGCGACCACCTCCTCGGGGGCATGTACTTCCAGCGCAAATGGGAGCAGGCCGCCTTCCGCGCCGCGGGCGAGACCTACGGCGCCCCGGCCATGGCCGTGCAGGACTTCCTCAAGGGCTGCGCCACCGGGCGCTTGCCCCGCACCAGCTTCAAGCCCTTCGCCGTGGCCGCGGACTTGCGCACCTGCCTGCCGGACTTCGTGCGGGAGCAGCTGGCGGGGGCCCTGCCCACCTTCGACAAGAAGATCCACGGATTCGCCAGCAACCAGGCCATCCTGCTGGCCATCGAAAGCCGCACCAGCAGCCCCATCCAGCTCCTGCGGGGCGAGGATGGACAGTCGGTGTCCCACCCGGGCCTCTACCCTTGCGGTGAGGGTGCGGGCTTCGCCGGCGGCATCACCTCCGCCGCCGTGGACGGCATCCGCGTGGCCGAGTGGATCGCCCAAGCCGCCGGCGCGCCGATCTTCCAGGCCTTCGAGAAGCAGGTGCGGGCTGGGGATCTGGCCAACGAGTACTGACCTACGGCTGAATCTGCGGAACCTCGATGATGCGCCATTCCTCCCCGAATTGCTCCAGGAAGCCCAGGGAGTAGCAGCGGAAGAAGACGAAGATGGGCAGGAAGGCCACGGAGCTGAGGTAGGGGAGGATGGCCACGCAGCATGTGAGGCAGCAGCCGATCAGGATCAGAAGGACCGCGGGGATCCAGAGCAGGAAGGTCATCAGGTAGAACCCCACGAATCGCCAGGCGTTCCCGGGCAGGAGTTCGCGGCGCAGCACGGCCCAGGCTCCGGAGGTGCCGAGGTTCCGTCGGTACATGATGGGCACTACGAAACTTCGCAACAGCAGACTGATGGCGGTGAGGGCCAGCAGGCCCAGGAGCAGGAGGCCACCGGCGGCGACCACTGCGGTGAGGGCAGAGGCACCGAAGGTCCGGGCGTGGATATCGGGCAGGGCGATGAGGGCGCCAAGACCGCCGCAGACGATGAGGAGCGCCAGCGTGGCGAGGACCAGCAGCAGGCGGAAGCGGAACAGCTGATTCCCCAGATCCCGGAAGCGGGTCCAGGGTTCCACGATCTCCGCCCGGTCCCGGGCCACGCCATCCAGGAACATGAAGGCGCCCCGGCTGCCCAGCCACTGGAACAGCACCACCATCGCCATGATCAGGATGAAGATCACCACGCCCAGGGCGATCACCAGAGGCAGATGGGCGGTGATCCACTCGGTGACAGGGCTGAAGTCCGGCCCGGCGGCGCGGGCGGAGTGGTCGAAGGGATTGCCATTGAAGTTGAAGGAGCCGCCATCCCCGAGCTGGGCGAGGAAGGCGCAGAACCCCAGTACGAACCATTTGCGGGCACTGAAGGGCTCGAAGAGGATGCGCCGGGCATGGGCCAGGGCGGGCTGGATGGGATCGATGATGGAAATCATGGTGGCCCTATCATTCCACAGCCTTGATTGGGAATAGAATCATCCATCGCCCTCCCGCACCCAAAAAAGAGAGCGCATCCGCCCCGGAGGAACCATGTTCGAATCCGCGGAGCTCGGCCACAGGATCGAGAAGGAAGTCTGGGATCGGGAGGTTCCCGCGCTCCGGGAGGCGCTTCTGGATGCCCAGTACGACCTGGCGGGGGCGAAATTTCCCGTGATCATCCTGGTGGGGGGCGTAGACGGGGCCGGCAAGAGCGAGACCGTGAATGCCATGAACCAGTGGCTGGACCCTCGCCACATCCAGACCCACGGGCTGGACGAGCCTTCGGATGAGGAGCTCGAACGGCCCCACATGTGGCGCTACTGGCGCATGCTTCCGCCCAAGGGGAAGATCGGGATCTTCAATGGTTCCTGGTATACGTGGCCCATCGTCGAGCGGGCCCAGGGCCGCATCAAGACCTCGGATCTCGATCAGGACATGGCCCGGGTGGCGCGGTTCGAGCAGATGCTCATCCACGAGGGTGCCCTGGTGCTGAAATTCTGGATGCACCTGGGCAAAGAGGCGCAGAAGAAGCGGCTCAAGGGCCTTGAGAAGGACCCCAAGACCTGTTGGCGTGTGACACCACGGGACTGGAAGCACTTCGAGATGTACGACACCTTCCGGCAGGTGGCCGAGCGGGCCCTGCGCGCCACCAGCACCGCGGACGCCCCATGGATCGTGGTGGAGGCCACGGACTCCCGCTACCAGCGGCTCACCGTGGGCAAGATCCTGCTCGAGCGGCTGCGGGATCGGCTGAGCCATCCAGCGCCGGTGGTGCCCGCGACCCCGGCACTTCCCCCCCGGACATCCATCGACGGCATGAACATCCTCCAGGCGCTGGACCTTACGAAACGGATGGACAAGAAGGACTACGAGGAGGAACTGCTCACCCTCCAGGGAAAGCTGAACCTGCTCACCCGGCACCGGAACTTCAAGAAGCACGCCGTTGATCTGGTGTTCGAGGGCATGGACGCCGCCGGCAAGGGCGGGGGCATCCGCCGCATCACCGAAGCGCTGGATGCCCGCATGTACCACATCCACCCCGTGGCCGCGCCCACCGAGGAGGAACGGGCCCAGCCCTACCTGTGGCGCTTCTGGCGGAACCTCCCGCGCCGGGGCAGGGTGGCCATCTTCGACCGCAGCTGGTACGGCCGGGTGCTGGTGGAGCGGGTGGAGGGCTTCTGCTCCGAGGCCGACTGGCAGCGGGCCTACAGCGAGATCAACGACTTCGAGGATCAGATCGTGCGCAACCGCAGCATTCTCGTCAAGTTCTGGCTGTCCATCAGCCAGGAGGAGCAGCTGCGCCGCTTCGAGGAACGCCAGGCCACGCCCTTCAAGCGGTTCAAGATCACCGATGAGGATTGGCGGAACCGTGAGAAGTGGCCCGCCTACGAAGCCGCCGTCTGCGACATGCTGGACCGCACCAGCACCGAGATCGCCCCCTGGACCCTCATTGAAAGCGAGGACAAGTACTACGGGCGGATCAAGATCATGAGGACTCTCGTTCAGCGGCTGGAGGAGGAGCTTTAGACCGCCCGTTCCTTGCCGAACACGCGGTCCAGCACCAGACCTGCGGTCTCCTCGATGCTGCGGCCCGTCACATCAAGTACGGGCCATCGGCGGTGCTGCTTGAAGACCTCGTCCGCGTAGATCAGCTCATCAAGGATGCGGCCCAGGTCGCTGTAGTTGTCGGCGCTGCCCGTGGCGCCCAGACGCTTCAGGCGATAGGCGCGGATCTCCTGGAGGCGGTCGGGCTGGATGGTGAGTCCCACGATGCGACCCTGCGGGATGCTTTCAAGTTCCGGTGGTGTTGATACCCCGGGCACCAGGGGCACGTTCAGCACCTTGTAGCCCTCCATGGCGAGGTACATGGAAAGCGGTGTCTTGCTGGTGCGGCTGATGCCCACCAGCACGATGTCGGCGTCGGGCAACCCACCCATGTCGATGCCATCGTCGAACCTCAGGGCGAATTCGATGGCCTCGATGCGGCGGAAGTACTTGTCACCCACGGCATGGAAGCTGCCGGGACGTTCCTCCGGGCGCTCCCGGAGGTAAAGGGCCAGGGTATCCAGCAGGTTGCCGAAAAGGTCCACCTGGGTGAGCCGCAGCTCGGCGCAACGGTCCGCCAGGTAGAACCGCATCTCCCGGGAGACGGTGGTGTGGATGATCACGGCGCGCTTCTCCGCGGCCATTTGGAGCACCCGGTCCATGTCCTCCCGGGACCGGACATTCTGGAAGCGCCGCACCAGGGCTGAGCTTTCGCCCTTGGCGAACTGGGTCAGCGCCGCCTGCACCATGCGCTGGGCGGTCTCGCCCGAGCCGCCGGACACCACGTAGATGGGCTGCCTGTCCATGGGAATGAGCATACCCTGGGGCGATGGAACCGCTGTCCCGTACCATCGTCTGGCTGGTGTTGGCCCTTTCCGCCGGGGTGGCGCTGGGGGGGCTTGCCCTGCTCCTCGTGCGCTGGGCCCGGCTTCGACGGCGGGCCAAGGCGGATCCCGAGGCCCTGCTGCTGTCGGCGGTCTCGGGCAGCCTCCGGGAGCGCGGCGAGCTGGCCGCCTCTCTCGGCGAGTTGCGCACGGTCCATGAACGGCTGCTGGACGCGCTGCCCACGGGGGTGCTCTGGGTGGACCAACGCCAGCGTCTCGCGGCCCTCAACCGGCGCGGCTGCGACCTGCTGGGGGTGCGGCCCGGCGTGGTGGGTCTGGAGGCGGCCTTCGTACTGGAGCCCTTTCCCTGGCTTCGGGAGGCCTTGGGCCGGGACCCCGGCCCCGCCTGGCGTTGCACCGCCGGCGGCCGTCGCTGGCGACTCCAGCGCATCGAAGCCCCGGACCGCATCGGCGCGCTGGTACAGTTCGAGGACATCACCGAGGCCGAGGCGGAAGGCCGTCGGCGGCAGCTTCGCGAGCGCTTCGCGGACCTGGGCGAAATGACGGCAGGAGTCGCCCATCAGCTGAAGAATGGCCTGGCGGTCATCAAGGGTCGGGGCCAGATGCTAAAGCGCGCCGGCCACGGCGAAGCCGCGGGGGACTTGCTGGAGGAGACCGAAGAACTGGAGCGCATGGTGCAACGGTTCCTCCAGTGGGCCAAGCCGCTGGACCCGGCCGCGGAACTGCTCCGCCTCGGGGAGGCCGCGTCCCAGGCTGTCACCGAGCTGAAGCGTCGCCCGATCAGCCAGGGCCGACAGTTGGTGGTGGAGGGGGAAGGGGGGGCTACGGGCGATCCGTTGCTGCTCCACCAGGCCCTGGTGAACCTGCTGGAGAATGCCTGCCAGGCCACGCCCCTTGGGGGCCTGATCCTGGTGCGGGTTTCCGAGGGCCGCATGGACATCCTGGACAATGGCCCCGGCCTGGGGGAGGACACCGCCATTCGCATGCTCCGGCCCTTCGAGAGCGGCCGGCCGGACGGTACGGGCCTGGGCCTCCCCCTGGCCCTGAAGTGGCTCAATGCCCAGGGGGCGGACCTGCGCCTGGCGCCCCGCCCGGAGGGTGGCACCTGCGCGGAGATCCGCTGGTAAGTTGTTTCCATGCGCATTGCCCTGCTCCAGCTCAACGCCCGCCTCGGCGATCCCGAGGGGAATGGCCGCGGGGTGGAGGCGGCCTACGCCGAGGCCGTGGCGGCCGGGGCGGAACTGACCCTGGCGCCGGAACTCGCGATTCCGGGCTACCTCGCGGAGGACCGTCTTTGGGAGCAGGGCTTGCGCCGGCGCATCGAGGCGGAATCCCGCCGGCTGGCGGCCCTATCCGGCCCCGTGCCGCTGCTCTTCGGGACGGCGCGGCCCGCTCCTTCGGGGCGCCTGTGGAACGAGCTGTGGTGGTGCGAAGGCGGGGCCCTTCGCCACTGCGCCCACAAGCGCGTGCTGCCCAGTTATGACGTCTTCGACGAGCACCGGTACTTCGAACCGGACCCCGCGCCCCAGCCTCTGGTGTCCTTCCGCGGCCACCGGGTCGGTCTTTCCATCTGCGAGGATCTCTGGGCCGATCCGCAGCTGGGCAATGCCCCGGTGGGCTACGGCCTGGATCCCATCGCGGACCTGGCCGCGGCGGGAGCCACGCTGATCCTCAATGCCAGCGCTAGTCCCAGCGGGCTGGGCAGCTACCTCCCGCCGGATCGCGGCGCCCCGTGGGCCATCCCCTCGAAGGATGCCCAGCGCCGTCGGCTACTGCCTGGGCTGGCGCAGAAGCACGATGTTCCCGTCGCCTACGCCAGCCGCGTGGGGGCCGAAAGCTGGCTGCTCTTCGACGGTGGCTCGGGCCTGGCGCTGCCGGACGGGCGCTGGCAGGGCTGCGAGCCGTTCCATGAGGGCCTGTTCATGGTGGACACTGGCCTGCCCGGCGAAGCCTGGCGGATCGTGGATGAAGGGTCCTGGCTGCGGACCGCGCTGGTGACAGGGATCCGGGACAACCTGGCCAAGCAGGGCCTCGAGGCGCTGGTGCTGGGCCTCTCCGGTGGCATCGACAGCGCCGTGGCCGCGGCCCTCGCGGTGGAGGCTCTGGGGCCTGACCGCGTGCTGGGCGCCGCGATGCCCACGCGGTACAGCAGTGGCGAGAGTTCGGCCCTGGCGGAGCAGCAGGCGCGGCAGCTTGGCATGGGTTTCCTGAACATCAACGTGGACGAGCCGTTCGCAGGGTTCATCGCGGCGCTTGAACAGGCCCTACCGGGCCGCGCCTTCAGCCTCACGGACGAGAACCTGCAGAGCCGTTGCCGCGGCAGCCTGCTCATGGCGCTGACGTCCGAGCCGGAGGTCCAGCGGCGCCTCGGGACCTCGCGTGTGGCCGTGCTGAACACGGGCAACAAGAGCGAAGCCGCCACCGGCTACTTCACCCTTTACGGTGACGGCATCGGCGCCTTCGCCCCGTTGGGGGACTGTCTCAAGGCCCGGGTCTACGCCGTGGCGCGGGAGCTGGGGGAGGCCGTGCCCCGCGGTGTGCTGGAGCGCCCCCCCACGGCGGAACTGCGCCCAAACCAGACGGACGAGGCCAGCCTGCTGCCCTACGCCCAGCTGGATGCCATCCTGGGCGCGGCCCTCGAAGCCCAACGGCCCGAGGAGGGGCTCGCCGACGATCTCGCCCTGTTGCTGGAAGGCCCCGCCCTGGATCAGGCGCGGGCCTCGCTTCCACGCATCCTGGGTCTCCTCCGTCGCACCGAATTCAAGCGGCGCCAGCTGCCCTTCGCCTTCAAGGTGAGCCCCAAGGCCTTCGGCGCGGGACGGCGGATTCCCCTCACCGGGGCCTGATTGTTCTCCGGGGGTTTCCCCCGCGTCACATCCCGGCCAAGCCGGGTTGTGGCTTTGAAAACCCCCGCCGCCGCGATATCCTAGCCCTTCTGGCCGGTGTGGCGAAATGGCAGACGCGACGGACTCAAAATCCGTTTCCCCCTAAAGGAGTGTCGGTTCGAGTCCGACCACCGGTACCATCGACGGGCCCCGCAGGGGCCCTCGCCATTTCCCGGGGACGGACTCGAAATCGCGGATGGCGGCCCGATAGGCGCCGTCGGCCGGTACCGATGGCTCGAAAGAAAGAGGCTGGGATTTCCTTGCCTGGGAGATTCCAGGCGCCTACAGTCAAATGTCAGCCATTTTTCAGCACCCTTATTAGGTCCGCGTGGTGAATCGCCCATTTCTGGTGGTCCCTTCCGGATTCCACCACCGTCTTCGCCCAAAGGACCCGGACCATGGATCTCGCATGGAATACCCGCTACAACACAGGCATCCAGCTCATTGACGAACAGCATCAGGAGATCTTCGCCACTGTGGAGCGCCTGAAGGGGGTCGTCCAGACCGGAGCCGACCGAGAGGAGATTGAAGGTCTTCTGGCCAGCCTCGTCACTCTCTCCGAGCACCACTTCACGACCGAGGAAGCGTTCATGGCCCGGTACGGGTATCCGGACCTGACCCAGCACATGTCCGAGCACGCCTCCATGCTCACCAGTCTCCATGAGATGCTCAGCAAGTTCCGGGAGAGCCACCACGCCTTGGCCCTGATGGTTCCGACCTTCATGGAAGGTTGGCTGAAGCACCACATCAGCGACGGGGATTTCGGATTCGTCACCTTCCTGAAGGCCAGGAACCTGGCCTGAATCACCGCAGGGTGATGACGGTGGCGCCGGCACCACCCTGGTTCTGGGGGGCGTCCTCCACCTGGGCGATGCCGGGGTGCCCGCGCAGGGCCTCGCGGACCGCCGCCTTCAGCCTCCCTGTGCCGTGGCCGTGGACGATGCGGATGATGCGCCGGCCCGCGGCCAGGGCTTCCTCCACGAAGCGGTAGATCTCGCTGTCCACATCGTCGCTGGCCCGGCCGATGAGGTTGATCTCGGAATCGATGTCCTGGACCTCGGCCCGCACCCGCACCTTGCCGGAAGGCTTCGGTGCCACCTCCCGGGCCCCGATGGGTTCGAGTTCGCCAACGCGGCATTCCAGGCGACGACCCTGGGGCGTTTCCAGCGTGGCCCGGTCGCCCTTGAGCACGATGACCTTGCCTTCGACGCCCAGGCCACGATGGCGGGCGTAGCCGCCCTCCCGGACCTCCTTGGGCGCGGCGGACTGCGGCTTGGCACCTCGCGGCGCCAGCTCGGCCTCCGCCAGGCGGGTGAGCTGCTTCACCCGCTCGTGGGCCTCGGTGCCCAGGCGGTCGGCGTTCACCTCGGCGGCCTTCTGCCGTTCCTTCAGCTCCTTCACCAGCCGCTTGCCCTCGTGGTCGAGGAAGTCCAGCACCCGCGCCACCTTCTCCTTCGATTCCTTCTGGAAGGTCTCCCGCTCAGTGCGCAGTTTCTCCTCCCGCTGGCGGAGGATCTCCCGGTCCTTCTCCGCGGCGGCCGTCTGCTGCCGTAACGTCTCGGCCTCCTCCAGCAATCGCGTCCGCTCGGCTTCAAGTTCCCGCAGGAAGTCGCGCCAGTCCTGTTCCCGCTTGCCCAGCACCTTGTCGGCGTGATCCAGCACGGCCTTGGGCAGCCCCAGCTTGGCGGCGATGGTGAGGGCGCGGCTCTGGCCGGGCTGCCCCACCAGCAGGCGGTAGGTGGGGGCCAGGCGGTCCTCGTCGAACTGCACGGAGGCGTTCTGGAAGCGCGCGTGGCGCAGGGCCCACTGGCTGATCTCGCCCAGGTGCGTGGAGCAGAGGATCCAGCAGCGGCGGCGGGAAAGGGTCTGGAGCATGGCGATGCCCAGGGCGGCGCCCTCCTTGGGGTCCGTGCCCGTACCCAGCTCGTCCAGCAGCACCAAGCCACCGTCATGAACATTTTCGAGAATCTTTTTCAAATGCAGGATATGGCTGCTGAAGGTCGAGAGGCTTCCCGTGATGGTCTGGTGGTCGCCGATGTCGGCGTGGAGGCTGGGCAGGGCCGGGAAGCTGGAGCCCTCCTTGGCCGGCACGGCGCAGCCGCAGGCGGCCAGCACGGACAGGAGCCCCACGGTCTTGAGGACCACGGTCTTGCCCCCGGTGTTGGAGCCCGAGATGACCAGCCCCGGTTTCTCCGCCTCCAGCACCAGGTTGAGGGGCACCACCGGGTGGGGCAGGGGCTCCAGGCCCATGGCCTCCCGCACGGCGGGCAGCAGCATGGGGTGGCGGGCCTCCAGCAGGCAGAGGCGGCCCTGCTTGGGATCGGCTTCCAGATCCGGCAGCCGGCCCTCGCACAAAGAGGCCCAACGCAGGAGCGCGAGGCCCTGGTCGGCCTGGGCCTGGAGGTCCCGCCAGCGGGTGAAGTCCTCCCGGCGGCTCCGAAGCTCTACCAGCAGGTCCCGCAGGAACGCCTGGACGGCCTGGGCGTAGTCGCGGTCGGCCTCCACGAAGGCGTTGTTGAGGGGCACGGCCTCCATGGGTTCGATGAAGACGGTGGCGCCGCTGCCGCTGCGATCCAGCACCAGGCCCGGCATGAGGCTGCGGCGCTCCTGGCGGACGGGGAGGCAGAACCGTCCGTTGCGCTCGACGATGGTGGCCTCGTTGAAGGCGTCGGGCGCGGCCCGCAGCAGCTTCTGGAGCTTGGCCTGCACGGCCTGGAAGGCGCCCTGGCGGTGCCGGTGGAGGCTAGCCAGAGCCGGGATGCGCAGGGGATCCAGCTGGCCGTCCACGTTGAAGCTTTTGGCCAACCGTTCCGCGATGGGCGCGGGATCCGGCAGCAGGGCCGCCGTCACCTGGAGCCGATCGATGCCCAAGTGGGTGCCCGCGGGGGCGGGGCGGGCCTCGGGCCAGGGCAGGGCGGCCAGGCTCCGCAGCAGGCGGGCCATGGCCTTCAAGCCGTCGCGCAACTGCCGCCAGTGCTCCGGCAGCAGCCAGCCCGCCGGATTCAGCAGCTCATCGAGGGCCTCGTCCATGGAGAGGATGGGCAGCAGGTCCGGCGACTGGGCCCAGAGGTCCTGCAGCTCCATCTGGTGCAGCCGCCTCAATCCCGCCAATCCATCCCACGGCTGCATGGCCCCCAGCGCCGCCCGCGCGGGCGCCGTGCGCGCGCCCGACTGAATCAGGCGCACCGCATCGGAAAATTCAAGGGCATGGAGTTCAGGGTTCATGGGGCAGTCTTCAGTCCTCAGGCTTCAGGCTTCAGTAAAACAAAAGGCCCGCTTTCGCGGGCCTTTTTAACGCAGCGCATGCGCTGCGCCTGGCACGATCAACCGATCATGCGCCGTTCCTGAGCGAGGCGCTTCAGGGTCTTTTTTCGGGCGGCGAGCATCTTGCGCTTGCGCTTGGTGCTGGGCTTCTCGTAGTGCTGGCGCTTCTTCAGCTCGCTGAGGATGCCGGACTTCTCGCACTTCCGCTTGAAGCGGCGAAGAGCGAACTCGAAGGTTTCGTCTTCTTTGACCTTGACCAAAGGCATGTGGATGCACCTCCTTTCCCGTGGATTGGACCGGCCTGCCAGGCAGTACCGGACCGAATGAGAAGTCTACTCTTGATTCCGAGTTATGGCGAGTCGCAAAACCTCCCGCTACCCTGAACCCTCACTGCTTCTTCTGGATGCCCATGCCGCGCCCCCTCCTTCTCATCGTGGACGGTGAGTCCCTTCGGACTCCCGGCCTGGTGTCCGCCATGGAAGGCGATGGGTGGGAGATCCAGTGGATCAGGACTGGCGGGACCGAGACGTTTCTCCAGACGGGCCTGAATCCGGATCTGCTGTTGCTGGATTCAGCTTCGCCCGGCGATGGCGGCATTGGCCTCGCCCAGCGTTTGCGCGCACGGAACCCGCGGCTGCCGGTGCTGGTACTGACCGAGGGGTCCGGTAGTCTGATGGATGTGGAAACCGGGGTCGAGGCGTACCTGGAACGGACCCGGCCCGATGGGGAGATCGTCGCAGCCTTGCGCAGCTATCGCCCTGAACCCGCGAAACTCACCACCCACGATATCTTCGGCGATCTCCTCGCCGACTTGGAGCAGGACACCGTGCCTGGTGCCGGCGCGGGCGGCCCCCAGGTTGTAGCGGCGGATCAGCTTTCCGCTTCCGGGGTGGAATCCGCGGGCCCATCGGATTTCACCCTCAGCGGCATCTCCGGCGTGAACGATCCCTTCGCCTGGACAGGCGGTCCACCGGCGCCTCCCGAGGTACCACCGGCCGCAACCCCGAGGCCCTTGCCGGTAAGCGCCCCGCCGGGTGTTCCGGAGGTTCTGGAGGAATACGGGAACTACTTCCTGCTGGAGAAGATCGCCATCGGCGGCATGGCCGAGCTGTTCAAGGCCCAGCAGCGCGGGGTCCAGGGCTTCCAGAAGATCGTGGCCATCAAGCGCATCCTGCCGCACTTCAGCGACAACGAGGACTTCGTCACGATGTTCATTGATGAGGCCAAGCTGGCGGCCCAGCTGACGCACCCGAACATCGTGCAGATCTTCGATCTCGGGAAGGCCGGCAGCTCCTACTACATCGCCATGGAGTACGTGAACGGCCGGGACCTCCGCACCCTGCTGAAGAAGGTGCGCGAATACGGCATGCCCTTCCCGGAGCAGGTGGCGGCCTTCGTGGTGATGAAGGTGGCCGCGGCCCTGGATTATGCCCATCGCAAGCGGGGCTTCGACGACCGGGAACTGAAGCTGGTCCACCGGGATATCAGCCCGCAGAACGTGATCCTTTCCACCGAGGGCGCCGTCAAGCTCGTGGACTTCGGCATCGCCAAGGCCGCCAGCAAGGCCAGCCACACCGTGGCCGGAGCGCTCAAGGGGAAGCTGCTCTACATGAGCCCCGAGCAGGCTACGGGCCAGCCGTTGGACAACCGCTCGGATCTGTATTCCCTCGGCCTCGTGCTCTTCGAGCTGCTCACCGGCGAGCGCTGCTTCCAGGCGGATTCCGAGTTGGGCGTGCTCGAAAAGGTCCGGCTGGGCCGCGTGTCGGATCTGTACACGCTGAATCCGAACGTGTCGAAGGAAATGCTGGCCATCGTGAATCGGGCCCTCCAGAAGGGCGTGGATCATCGTTATCCTTCGGCCCGCTTCATGGAACGCGACCTGCGGGATTACCTCCTGCGGCAGGGCCCGCCCATCGCGGAGCACGACGTGGCGGAGTACATGAATGCGCTGCTCAACGGGGCCCCCGAGGATCTGAAGATCCTGGTGGCTGACCGGTTCCCGCCACCCGCCCGCCTCGCCAGCGGCACGTATCGGACTCTGGCGGGCCGACTGGAAACAGACCCGGGGACGACCCCCGTGGCCATCACCATTCCTGAGCATGATCTCGAGTACCTGAAGGAGCAGGAACCCGCCACCACCACATCCCGACCGCGCTGGCTCCTGCCCGTGATTCTAGGTATCGCCGCGGTCCTTGTCACTCTGCTGGTCATCGCTCGATGGTCCTGAATCCAGAATGGGGATCACTAGTGTCCGGTTAACTCCGTGCCCACCCTTTGGAAGTAAAAGCACAGATTGACTTTAGAGGCGATTTTGGTTGGTGTCGATTTGAACAGCCGTTTGCGCTCTCCCCGAGAATCGGGTAGAG
>Ga0315270_10001209_pt1 | contig 13738 bp, 14 predicted proteins | sample C1_bottom_MG_FD_204932 | JGI IMG/M metagenome (GOLD analysis project Ga0315270, IMG submission 204932) | Sediment microbial communities from Yellowstone Lake, YNP, Wyoming, USA - C1_bottom | ecosystem: Environmental > Aquatic > Freshwater > Lake > Sediment | place: USA: Wyoming | collected... | reverse complement strand
TCTACACTTGTAATACCAACCTTTGCACAGTATCTACGGATACGAATTGCATTGAGCGGATCAAGAATTCTGCTTAGTATCCATGGCAACAACACCATTCCTAAAAAGAACAAAGCTATCCATGCCAGTCTCCACCAACCCGGAGTGAGAACGAGTCCAATCCCAAATATTGCAAAACCGACGACGAGGTATGCGTAGAACATATGAAATACCCGCCCACTTCAACGCCTAATGGCGGAAGTGGCGGTAACCTGTAAACACCATCGCCAACCCATGCTCGTCCGCCGCCGCAATCACTTCTTCGTCGCGCATCGAGCCGCCCGGCTGGATCACCGCTTTCGCGCCCGCTTGCGCCAGCACGTCTATGCCGTCGCGGAACGGGAAGAAGGCGTCGGACGACACCACGGAATCTTTCAGGCTCAGGCCTGCATTCTGCGCCTTGATGCTGGCGATGCGCGTGCTGTCCACGCGGCTCATCTGGCCTGCGCCGACGCCCAGGGTCTGGCCGTTTTTGCAAAACACAATCGCGTTGGACTTCACATATTTCGCCACGCGCCAGGCAAACAGCAGGTCTTGCAGTTGTTCTGCTGTGGGCTGTGCCTTGCTCACAACCTTGAGTTGCGCGGCTTGCACATTCAGCGCATCCGGGGTCTGCACCAGCAGGCCGCCGCTGACGCGCTTCACGTCATACTGGTTGTGCGCATTGGACAGCGGCACGGTGAGCACGCGCACGTTCTGTTTTGCAGCGGTCACCTTCAACGCGGCCTCGGTCGCGCTTGGCACAATAATCACTTCGACGAACTGGTTGGCGGTGATCTGCGCGGCGGAGGCTTCGTCCAGCTCGCGGTTGAAGGCGATGATGCCGCCGAACGCGGAGGTGGTGTCGGTGGCGTAGGCCAGTTTGTAGGCGTTCAGCGGGGTATCGGCAATCGCCACGCCGCAGGGGTTGGCGTGTTTGACGATCACGCAGGCGGGCTGGTCGAAAGTCTTCACCAATTCCCATGCCGCATCGGCGTCGCCGATGTTGTTGTAGCTGAGTTCCTTGCCTTGCAACTGGGTGTAGTCGGCAATGCCGCCCGGTACAGAAATAAGATCGCGGTAGAACGCGGCACTCTGGTGCGGGTTTTCGCCGTAGCGCATGTCCTGCACCTTGGCGAAGTTGAAGTTGATCTGCGCGGGAAATGCTTGCTTCGTTCCGTCGCTGTTGATCGCAGTGAGGTAGTTGCTGATCATGCTGTCGTAAGCGGCGGTGTGCGAGTACGCCTTCTTCGCCAGGTCGAAACGGGTGGCATCGCTTACCGCGCCCTTGTTGGTCTGCATCTCGGCCAGGATGTCAGCGTAGTCCGCCGGGTCGGTGACGATGGCGACATGCGCGTGGTTCTTCGCCGCCGCGCGCACCATGGTCGGCCCGCCGATGTCTATATTCTCGATCGCGTCTTCCAGTGTGCAGCCGGGCTTGGCGACGGTGGCCGCGAACGGATACAAGTTCACCACCACCAAATCAATGGTCGGGATGTTGTGCTTGGCCAGCGTGGACATGTGCTCCGGCAGGTCGCGGCGCGCGAGGATGCCGGCGTGCACTTTCGGTTGCAGCGTCTTTACGCGGCCATCCAGCATCTCGGGGAAGCCGGTGTAATCCGCCACTTCGGTGACCGGGATGCCGTTATCGGCGAATAATTTTGCCGTGCCGCCGGTAGAGAGGATTTTTACGCCGAGCTGGTGCAGTCCCTTGGCAAATTCGAGTACGCCGGATTTGTCCGAAACGCTGATCAGTGCTTGTGTGATGGCGGCCATGTTAATTCCGTATTCGTAATTTACGATTTAATTTTATGCAGCTGGATTTTCTTGCGCAGGGTGTTGCGGTTTAACCCGAGCAATTCCGCCGCACGGGTCTGGTTGCCGCCTGCATGGTGCAGCACAGTTTCGATCAACGGCTTCTCGACGCAATTAATTACCATGTCATACACCGCGCAAGACGGCTCTTCGCCGTCGAGATCGGTAAAATATTCACCTACTGCCTTGCGCACATAACGCGCAACCTCATTTTCATTCAGCACAACGGCCCCCTTTTTCATGCCGCTAAACTCTCGACATAATGTAGTTCCTCGGCATAGTGCAAACCCTCCTTGGCCTGCAACTGTCCGTCAAAAAATTCTCTTACCGCCTGTAATTGTTCGGTGATGCTTTCCAGCTGGTTCATCTGGTGGCGAAAATGCGCGGAACCGGCCAATCCTCTGGTGTACCAGGAAATATGCTTGCGCGCGACGCGCAGGCCGGTGTATTCGCCATAGAAAGCATAAAGTTCTTGTGCGTGGTCGAGCAGCACACGTTGTATTTCTTCAGCCTGCGGCGCAGGCAAATGTTCGCCGGTCTCGATGAAATGCGCGATCTCGCGGAACAGCCAGGGACGGCCCTGCGCGGCGCGGCCTATCATCACTGCATCCGCGCCAGTGTGTTCCAGCACATATTTCGCTTTCTCCGGGGTGGTGATGTCGCCGTTGGCGATGACCGGGATTTTTACTTCCGCCTTCACCGCGCGGATGGTGTCGTATTCGGCATCACCGGTGTAGGCACAGGCGCGTGTGCGGCCATGGATAGCCAAGGCCTGGATGCCCGATGATTCGGCGATCCTGGCGATGCGGATTGCGTTGCGATTGTTCTTGTCCCAGCCGGTGCGTGTCTTCAGCGTGACCGGCACATCCACCGCGCCGACCACGGCATCGAGGATTTCCGCCACCAGTTTTTCGTTCTGCATCAAGGCGGAACCGGCCATCACGTTGCAGATTTTCTTCGCCGGACAGCCCATGTTGATGTCGATGATCTGCGCTCCGTGATCCACGTTGTAGCGCGCGGCCTGTGCCAGCATCCCGGGATCGGCGCCGACGATCTGCACCGAGATCGGATCGACTTCGCCTTCGTGGTTGGCGCGCCGCTTGGTCTTCTCCGAGCCGTACAGCAGGGAATTGGACGCCACCATCTCGGACACCGCCATGCCAGCGCCCATGCGCTTGCACAGCATACGGAAAGGCCGGTCTGTGACGCCCGCCATGGGAGCGACAATCAGGTTATTCTTTAATTTGTGGGGGCCGATTTGCATGTTGTTTTCCGCGAGGGGGAGTGATTATAAATTAATCAACCGCCTCATGCTATTATCTTGGCCGTTCGCAGTGGAAATATTTAATGATGACTTACGATGTCCTGATTATCGGCGGCGGGTTAGTGGGTGCCAGCTTGGCTGCGGCACTCAGACCCAGCGGGCTATCGGTTGCGCTGGTGGAAGCGCAACCGATGGCCGCCGACGGTTCAGGTCATGCTTCTGATAAAGATTGGGACAGCCGAATCTACGCCATCAGTCCCGGGAGCTCCGCCTTCCTCGCGCAAGGTGGAGCTTGGCAGCGCCTGGATATGGGCCGCGTGCAGCAGGTCGAGCAGATGCGCGTATTCGGCGACGAGGGGGCGGAGCTGGATTTTTCCGCCTATCAGTTGGGCGCGCCGGAACTGGCCTTCATCTTGGAAAGCCGTTTGCTGCAACAAGCGTTATGGCAAAACCTGCAACATCAGGACAACCTCACGCTGCTTCATCCGGCGCGCTGCGCCAGCCTGGAATGGCAGGACGATGCCGCCCTGCTGCAACTGGAAGACGGGCGCGCAATAAAAGCAAAATTAATAGTAGGCGCTGACGGGCGTGACTCCTGGGTGCGGCGACAGGCGGGCATCATCGAAGCGCCCACGTTGTACCAGCAACACGGCGTTGTGGCGAACTTCATCGCCGAGAAACCGCATCGCGGCACGGCATTCCAATGGTTTCAGCAGGACGGCATCCTCGCCCTGCTGCCTTTGCCGCAACAGATGGTTTCTATGGTGTGGTCGGTCAGCCCGGAGAAAGCGGACAATTTGCTGCAACTGCCGCACGCGGAACTTTGCGCGCAAGTGGCAGCCGCATCGCGACACACTTTAGGGGCATTGCACATGGTCACTCCGCCCGCCGCGTTTCCATTGCGCCTGCTGAACCTGCCGCATATCGTCAAGCCGCGTCTGGCATTGGTGGGCGATGCTGCGCACAACGTCCACCCCTTGGCCGGACAGGGCGTCAATCTCGGTTTTCGCGATGCGCGCCAGCTGGCGCAGGTGTTGCTGCAACACGGACCGCAGCAGGATTGCGGCGATCTCCATCTGCTGCGCCGCTACGAGCGCGCGCGCAAGGAGGATGTACTCTCCATGCAGCTCACCACCGACGCGCTGAAGAAACTCTTCAACAACGACCATCGGCTCTTGCGCAACATGCGCAATCTGGGATTAAATGCCACCAACCGTATCGCGCCGCTGAAGAAAATGCTGGCGCGCCATGCCCTCAATTAATTTCTAATTTTCCGGAACCTTGCCATGCTGAAGTTTTTAGTATTGATGCTGCTTACCGTTTCCTGCGCCTACGCCGATGAAACGGCAATACGCGACCGCCTGCAAAAAAATTATCCGCAACTGGGCGAGATCAATCAGGTGAACAAGACGCCGCTGCCCGGGCTGTATGAAGTGGTCACGCCGGACCATTTGTTTTATACCGACGAACAAACCCAATACCTGATAGATGGCAGCCTGTATGACTTGCGCACCATGCGTAATATTACCGATGAGCGCGCGCGCAAGATATTTGCCGTCGACTTCAAGAGCCTGCCGTTCGATCTGGCGATGAAGAAGGTAAAGGGCAGCGGCAAACGCCAGATGCTGGTTTTCACCGACCCCAATTGCGGTTTTTGCAAAAAGCTGGAAGCCGAACTGCAACAAGTTAACAACGTCACCATCTACCGCGTGCTGTACCCGATCTTCCCCGGCTCCGATGAAAAAGCGCGCAATGTGTGGTGCAGCAAAGATAAAAATAAAGCATGGGAAGATATGATGCTGCGCGGCGTCATGCCCGCCGCCGCCAATTGCAATGCGCCGCTTGCCAAGACGCTGGAATGGGGCAAGAGATTAAAAGTAAATGGCACGCCGACGATAATCTTCGCCGATGGCACACTGGTGCCCGGCTACCTGCCCGCCGCCGATCTGGAGAAGGCGCTGGACGGCACCTCTGCTGCAAAATAAAAACCTGCAAACGAAAAAACGGCGGCAATATGCTGCCGCTTTTCTTGACACCCCCGCCCGCCTCGCCGATACTTTCCCCGTCACTTTAAGCTAAATATATCCCTTGGACGATTTGCCGCTCAGTGCGCTGTTCGCCATCCTGATCCTGTTGCTGCTGTGTTCCGGGTTTTTCTCGTCTTCGGAAACCAGCATGATGGCGCTAAACCGCTACCGGCTGAACCATCTGGTACGCAAGGGCAACAAGAGCGCGAAACTCACTTCGAAGCTGCTGGCGCATACCGACCGGCTGCTCGGCTCCATCCTGTTTGGCAACACGCTACTCAATGTGGCGGCGGCAACGCTCGCCGAAATCATCGTGCTGCGGTTGTTCGGTCACGGCAACAGCACGGCATTGCTGCTGGGCACATTGGCCATCACTTTTGCGCTGCTGATCTTCAGCGAGATACTGCCCAAGGTCATCGCCGCCAGCCAACCGGAACGAATAGCGCTCTTTTCCAGCTACCCGCTGGCGTTCCTGATCAAGCTGTTCCATCCCGTAGTGTCGATCGCTACCGCCATTGTGCATTACCTGTTATGGCTGTTCCGCATTCAGGTACAGACCGACCAGAGCAAGCACAAGATGAACCTGGAAGAATTGCGCATGCTGGTGCTGGAGTCTGAGCAATTTCTGCCGCACAAGCACCAGGGCATGTTGCTCAATCTGGTGGACATCGGACGCATCGCGGTAAACGACGTGATGGTGCCGCGCAACCAGATCGAAGCGCTCAATCTGGATGCAACACCGGAAGTGCTGCGCGAACAACTGACCACCTGCCACCACACCCTGCTGCCGGTATATCAGGGCGCGCTCGACAACATCGTGGGCATCCTGCATGTGCGCCGCGCACTGAGCCTGATGCAGCACGCAACATTCCAGCAGGACGAATTGCGCGAACTGTTGCATGAACCTTATTTCATCCCTTCAGATACTGCATTGCTATCGCAGTTGCAGCATTTTCAGGAACGGCACGCCCGGCTCGGGCTGGTGGTGGACGAATACGGCGAGTTGCTGGGGCTGGTCACGCTGGAAAACATCCTGGAAGAAATTGTCGGCGACTTCACCACCCAGTCGCCGGCACAAACCGGAAAATTCCTGCGCCAGACAGACGGCAGCATACTGGTCGAGGGCAGCACGCCGTTGCGCGACCTGAACCGCAAGCTGGGCATGCGCTTCCCGCTAAATGACGCGAAGACGCTGAACGGACTGATTCTGGAACAGTTGCAGGACATGCCCGAAGCTGGCGTCAGCCTGAAAATCGCCGACCACCCGGTGGAAATCGTGCAGACGCAAGGGCGCGTGGTAAAGGTTGCCAAGATATTTCCCGTTGCGCGCGCCAAACACTCCGGTAGCACATAAACATGGCAATTCCATAACCTTGTATAATGCGCGCGGTATCGGACATGATGCATATGTTCGTTGGCCATCCGGCAAAATTGCAAACTTAAGGGGCGAAACGGCATCGTTTCGGTCGTCGCAAACAAGCACTTTACGTTGGGGACTAGCATGGCAGCAGCAAAAGACAATAAGCCGAAAGGCACCCTGTACGCATGGGAAGGAAAAGACAAGAACGGCAAGCCCGCCAAAGGCGAAGCGCGTGCGCTCGGCGAATCTGCCCTGTCTTCCCAGCTGCGCCGCCAAGGCATCACCGTCTCCAAAATCAAGAAAGCCAGCGGCAAGAGCGGCACGGTAGGCGAGAAGGATCTCGCCCTGTTCACGCGCCAACTGGCAACCATGATGAAATCCGGCGTACCTTTGCTGCAATCGTTCGACATTGTGGGTAAAGGGCACAGCAACCCGGCGGTCGCGCGCCTGCTGATGGAAATCAAAAACGACGTGGAAACGGGCAGCAGTTTAAGTACCGCATTCCGCAAATACCCCTTGTATTTCGATAACCTGTATTGCAACCTGATCGGTGCCGGTGAACAGGCCGGTATTCTGGACAGCCTGCTGGATCGCCTGGCAACCTACAAAGAAAAAACCCTGGCCATCAAGAGCAAGATCAAGTCGGCCTTGTTCTACCCGGTTTCCATCATCGCGGTGGCGTTCATCATCACCGCCGTGATCATGATCTTCGTGATCCCCGCCTTCAAAACACTGTTCTCCAGCTTCGGCGCAGACCTGCCCGCGCCAACGCTGATCATCATGCATATTTCCGATTTCTTCGTCGCCTATTGGTATCTGATTTTCAGCATCGTAGGCGGTGGCCTGTATGGCTTCTTCTATGTCTGGAAGCGCAACAAAAAAGTTCAGGATGCAATGGACAGGATCATGCTCAAATTGCCGATATTCGGCGGGCTGCTACGCATCGCCAGCATCGCACGCTGGGCGCGCACGCTGTCCACCATGTTCGCTGCCGGCGTGCCACTGGTGGAAGCATTCGATTCGGTAGCAGGCGCTGCCGGCAACGTGGTGTATTTCGATGCCACCAAACAGATACAGCGTCAGGTCAGCACCGGCAGTTCGCTGGTAGCCGCCATGACCGATACCAACGTCTTCCCCAACATGGTGCTGCAGATGGTTTCCATCGGCGAGGAATCCGGTTCGCTGGACGGCATGCTAGCCAAGGTGGCCGACTTCTACGAAGCCGAGGTGGATGATGCGGTGGAAGCTCTGTCCAGCCTGATGGAACCCATCATTATGGTGGTGCTGGGTACGCTGATCGGTGGCATGGTGGTCGCGATGTATCTGCCCATCTTCAAGATGGGCGAGGCGGTCAGCGGCTAATGAACAATCCGATGTCTTTCCGCAAGGCGGATGAGCATACGGTCTTGCGGAGCAAACCGTAATGACTTTCGTCGCTTTGCTGCAAACCTCCCCGCTGTTTTTCGCCATTTTCTCCGGGTCTCTCGGTCTGATGGTGGGCAGCTTCCTGAACGTGGTTATCCATCGTCTGCCGAAAATGATGGAGCGCGAATGGCAGGCGCAATGCGCCGAACTTAGCGGCAAACCGCCAGAAACCCTCCCTCCCTATAATTTGTCGGTGCCGCGCTCCGCCTGCCCGCACTGCGGCCACCAGATCAGCGCGCTGGAAAACATTCCCGTCCTTAGCTACCTCGTGTTGCGCGGCAAATGCAAGGGTTGCCGCGCGCCCATCTTGCCGCGCTATCCCATCGTGGAGGCGGTAAGCGGCGTATTGAGCGCCTATGCCGCGTGGCATTTCGGCTTTAGCGCTGCCGGTATCGGCGCTCTGCTGCTGATCTGGGCGCTGCTGGCACTAACTTTTATTGACTTTGATACGCAACTGCTCCCGGACGCCATCACCCTGCCGCTGCTGTGGCTCGGCTTGCTGCTCAACTTGTTTGGCATCTACGCCGAGCTTCCCGACGCAGTAGTCGGTGCCGTTATCGGTTATCTGGCATTGTGGAGCGTGTACTGGCTGTTCAAACTGGTTACCGGCAAGGAAGGCATGGGCTACGGCGATTTCAAATTGCTCGCGGCATTGGGCGCGTGGCTAGGCTGGCAGATGCTGCCGCTGGTCATCATCCTGTCTTCGCTGGTGGGTGCCGTAGTCGGCATCATCTTGATGGTTGTTGCCCGTCACGGGCGCAACGTCCCCATCCCGTTCGGCCCCTACCTCGCGGGGGGCGGCCTGATTGCGCTATTCTGGGGTCATACACTCACCCACAGCTATTTGCAGCTTATTGCCATGCCATGAGTCCGCAAGGCGGTGACAAACCGTCCTACCGGGTTGGCCTGACCGGCGGCATCGGCAGCGGCAAAAGTACCGTCGCTGAACTGTTTCAGGAGTTGGGAATTACTGTCATAGACAGCGACGCCATCTCGCACCAACTCACCCAACCGGGTGGTGCGGCCATCGCGCTGATCCGCTCATCTTTTGGCACGGAATATCTCAATGCCGATAATGCGCTGAACCGCAGCAAAATGCGCCAGCGGATTTTTTCCGATCCGGCGGCCAAGCGACAACTGGAATCCATCCTGCACCCGCTGATCCGCGCGCAGATGCAGGCACAAGCGCAAATCGCCACCGCCTCACCCTATTTGCTGCTAGTGGTTCCACTGTTATTTGAAACACCCAACTACCGCGAGCTGGCGCAGCGCACCCTGGTAGTGGATTGCGAGGAAGCAACCCAGATTGCGCGCGCCATGCAGCGCAGCGCCTTGGATGAAACGGAAGTGCGCGCCATCATGGCGCAGCAAATGCCCCGCGCCGAGCGCCTGCGCCTGGCCGACGACATCATCCGCAACGACGGCAGCATAGACGGCCTGCGCCAACAGGTGACGCGATTGCACCGGCACTACCTGCACCACTCATCGGAAATCACTTCCCGTTCGTCAGGAAACACCCCAAGGAGCGGTTGACGCCGCACCGCACTCCCTATATCTTTTGGCCCCAATTCAACTACTACTCAATTGCGGCCCAGCATCGTGATCAGCTATGAGTTTCCCCTCAACGAACGTGTGCGCACCATGCTGCGCCTTGAGGATCTCTACGCCCGGGTTGATCATTTTATTGAGCGCGACAGCGCCGACGACCACCACGCTGCCATTGATGTGCTGTTCGAGCTGATCGAAGTCGCCGGACGCGCCGACCTGAAGGCCGACCTGCTGCAGGAAATGGATCGCCAGAAACGCCTGCTCGCAGGCTTGCGCGACAACCCGGAAGTCTCGGAAGACGCTCTGGACCAGGTGCTGGATAAAGTCGAACGCTGCTGCGACTCGCTGCTTGCCATCACCGGCAAGATCGGCCAGCACCTGCGTGACAACGAATGGCTAATGGCAATCAAGCAACGCGCCAGCATCCCAGGCGGCACCTGTGAGTTCGACTTGCCCTCCTATCACTACTGGCAACACCAGGATGCTGCCACACGGCGGTGCTACCTGAAAGAATGGATGGAGCCGCTGCAACCGATCCGCAAGGGCCTGATCATCGTGCTCAAACTGCTGCGCGAAAGCGGCAAGGAATACCGTTACACCGCACAGCACGGCAATTTCCAGCAAATGCAGAGCGGGCGCATGGCGCAGATGCTGCGCATCGTGCTGGATGACCGGTTAGCCTGCATCCCGGAAGTTAGCGCCAACAAATACGCGCTGAGCATCCGTTTCATCGCCGCCGATTACGCCGCCAAGACCACCCTGTTCGACCAGGACGTGGAGTTCGATCTGATTTTTTGCTCGCTCTGATTATGCTATCGGACAAAAAAAAGCCCGTAGTCACCTGCCCGCAATGCGGCAAGGAAGTGGTATGGAGCAGCAAGAGTCCCTATCGCCCGTTTTGCAGCGAACGCTGCAAGCTGATAGATCTCTGGCAGTGGGCCAACGAAAACTACCGTGTCCCCGCCGACGAAACACCGCTGGATCAAACCGGCGACTTCTCAGGCCACGCCTGACGCAACAGCGCCACCCCGTGCGCACCGTGCTGCCAGGCGGTTTGCACGTCAGACATCTGCAAGCCGCCCAGCGCATAAAGCGGAATGGTTGAACCCGCCGCCATCGCCGCAAATTTTCCCCAGCCCAGATGCGGCTCACCCGGATGCGATTGCGTCGCCAGCACCGGCGAGAGCAACACGAAATCGCAACCCAGCGCTTCCGCGCGGCGCAACTCTTCCGCATCGTGACAAGATGCCGCACACCAATCCACGTCTGGACGCACCTCTAACTCCGACAACTGCACACCGGTAAGCTGCACCCCGTCCGCGCCGATTTCTTTTGCCAACTCAATGTCGGCATTAATAATCAGCCGCCCCCCCTGCTGCCGCAGCAGCGGCAACATCTTCAACGCCAGAGTCTTTAACGCCTCGCGCGAATAATTTTTCTCGCGCAACTGCACCAGCCGCAAACCCTTGTGCAGCGCGGCTTGAAGTCGCCGCATAAATTCCTCCTCGCCCAGTTCGGCCACATTGCTGATCGCATATAAAGTGGGTAATGATAGCGCGCGCAGTATCGGCGCGTTGGCGGGCAATACCGGCGCAACCGAAACCTGCTCCATCTCCTTCCTGAGGAGGGCCGGGGTGGGGGAGCGTTGCCACGCAAACAGCTGCCCCTCATGCGGATGCAAGTTGCCGCCCCATGCCGTCACACGAAAAAAATGCAGCCGCACCGTCGCATGCGGATAGGTGAATACGCGCGTCAACCACGGGTAGGCGGTAGTGACGGTGATGCCGAGTTCCTCGCGCAGTTCGCGCACCAACGCGTGGTAAGGAGTTTCGCCGAACTCAATCTTGCCGCCGGGGAATTCCCAGTAGCCAGCCCAGATTTTGTCTGCTGGACGTTGGGCGAGCAGGAATGTGCCGTCGGGCTTTTGCAGCACGGCTGCTGCGACTTCGACGATTTTTGTTTTTTGATTCCGATTGTTCAATAGAGCCTCATGCTGTTAAATCCGTTAAGTCCGTTCGCCCTGAGCCTGTCGAAGGGTCGCCGCGCAGCGGCTGGTACTCTGTGATGTACACAAAATCAAAACCGCCGCAGCTCAACTCTCTCTCCCCTCGCGGGAGAGGGTTGGGGAGAGGGGGTAAATTAGAACCGCCGGGGGTTGCACCCGCAAGGGGTACGCCGTGGTTGTATAGGAGCTAAAACTCCAACAACCACGCAGCCCGGCAGCTAGTCACTTTTTCTTGCTTCGCCAAGAAAAAGTGACTAGCTGCCGGGCTGCCACCGGCGAAGTTGATTTTGCTTTTGACTGGATTCCCGCCTTCGCGGGAATGACGGCTACTGCCTCCCTGCCCAATCCCTCGCAAACTGCCACCCCACCCTCCCGCTGCGCGCCCCCCTCTGTATGCTCCACTGCAAAGCCGCCTGCCGCGCCACATCATCCAGCTCTCCCGTCAATCCAAAATGCCGCAACCAGTGCGCAACGATGGCGAGATATTCGTCCTGCGTAAACGGATAGAACGACACCCACAAGCCGAAGCGCTCCGACAAAGAAATTTTCTCTTCCACGCTTTCCGCCGGATGGATTTCATCACCGACGTATTTCGTGGCGAGGTTATCCTGCATGGATTCCGGCATCAGGTGGCGGCGGTTGGAGGTAGCGTAGATCAGCAGGTTGTCGGAGAAGGCGACCAGCGAGCCGTCGAGCGCGGCTTTCAGCGCCTGGTAGCCGGGTTCGTCGGCGTTGAATGAGAGGTCGTCGCAATACAGAATAAATTTTTCCGGGCGGCCCGCGACCTGCGCGATGATGTGCGGCAGGTCGGCCAGCGCGAGCTTGCCGACTTCGATCACGCGCAATCCTTCCGCCGCAAATTCGTTGAGCAAGGCTTTAACCAGCGATGACTTGCCAGTGCCGCGCGAGCCGGTGAGCAGCACGTTGTTAGCGGGGCGACCTTGCACGAACTGCTTGGTGTTTTGTTCGATGAGCTGCTTCTGTTTATCAATGCCGAGCAGATCATTCAGGCCGATGCGGTGCGGGTGCGTCACAGCAACCAGCCTGCCCTGTTCCCAGCGGAAGGCATGGGCGGCATCCCAATCCGGCGCGCTGCCTGCCGCTGATTTCGGCAAGCTGCGCTCCAGCTTTTCCATCAGCCGTTCGGCGCGGTCAAGAAAGCGTTCGAATTTATCCATGGTCAGCCCGTTGCAAGAATCGCCGCAGCAAAATTGCTGCGGCATACATTTACGAATGTGCAGCAAGCTTATTGCCCCGCTGCGGTTTGTTCAAGCAGTTTCGTTTGTATTTACTCCATCACAACTCTCGGCTACTGTGCAGTCTCTGTAATACGCAAAACCATCCTCATGCCCGAATTACCCGAAGTCGAAACCACCTTGCGCGGATTGGTACCGCACCTGCTTAAGCGGCGCGTCGCCGATGTGGTGATCCGCCACCCGCAATTGCGCTGGCCGATCCCGAAAGATTTGCCTCGGCTGCTGCGCGGGAAAACCATACGTTCCCTGCGCCGCCGCGCCAAGTATCTGCTGCTGGAGTTCGACCACGGCACACTGATCCTGCATCTGGGCATGAGCGGCAGCTTGCGCATCTTGCCCGCCAAAACGCCGGCAGAAAAGCACGATCACTTCGATCTGGTGCTGGATGGCGGGCAACTGATGCGGCTGCGCGATCCGCGCCGCTTCGGCGCGGTGCTGTGGCATGAAGGCGATGTGATGCAGCATCCGCTGCTCGCCGCGCTCGGCCCCGAGCCTTTGGAAAAAAATTTCGATGCCGCATATCTATATCTAGCCACGCGCAAACGCAGCGCCGCGATCAAGCTGGTGCTCATGGATAACCATGTGGTGGTGGGCGTCGGCAACATCTACGCCAACGAGGCGCTGTTCCGCGCGGGCATCCGCCCGCAACTGGCGGCGAATAAACTCAGCCGCGAGCGTTGCGCGAAGCTGGTGCGCTCCATACAGGAAATCCTGCGGGCGGCGATCAAGCTGGGCGGCAGCACGCTGCGCGACTTCGTGAATAGTTCCGGTGAGCCGGGATATTTCCAACAACACTATTTTGTCTATGGCCGTTCCGGAGAGCCTTGTCGCCAGTGCGGCGCAACCATCAAGCAGATCAAGCAAGGGCAGCGCTCCAGCTTCTATTGCCCGCACTGCCAGCGTTAATGAAGCTGGGCGAATTCAGGAATGAAGTGCAATTTTGAGTAACCCTGGTCAGGTGGGCGGGATGCGGTAGCATCCATGCCTTTTTGACCAGCCAGTCGAAATTGCAGAAATGAA